>Ga0163150_10004951_pt1 | contig 17420 bp, 9 predicted proteins | sample OliLakLV19P2IB_FD_148628 | JGI IMG/M metagenome (GOLD analysis project Ga0163150, IMG submission 148628) | Freshwater microbial mat bacterial communities from Lake Vanda, McMurdo Dry Valleys, Antarctica - Oligotrophic Lake LV.19.P2.IB | ecosystem: Environmental > Aquatic > Freshwater > Lake >...
GCGAATCTGGCACCGGGAGTCATCGAGAGAGCAGCATCCATCCACGCGGACCTAGCGACAACACTTGCCTCAGAACCTCCGGCGAAGCGTGGCAAGAGGCGAAAACTTTGGGAATAAGGGAGTGCTGCTGAAGTCAGGCTGCCCCCGTCTGCCTGCCCGCCGGCAAAGGACGGCCGGAGAAAACCAAGCACCCCGGATTAAGTGTCACCTATCCTGCCGGTTCATACCGCGCACTCCTCCCACATCCCATGCGACGAAGCACACAGTGCAAATCTAACCTTCATGCACGTATCGCTCTGCAAAAATCCGCCGTGGGAGTAAGCCGTCTGATTAAATTGGAACTTGATCTCGGCGCGCCGTTGCTTTGAAGATTAGCGACTTCCGAGCGTCCACACCCATGACAGCAATCTGTTCCAACGCATGAGAACGATCATCGCCGCGATGTTTACCTTTGCAGCTTCGACCGTCTACGGATGCACGATCTGCGACACAGCAGCGGGCTCTGCGGTGCGCGCCGGCATTTTCAACGGCTCGTTTTTTATAACGTTCATTGAGGTTGTATCGGCCTTTCCGGTGCTCGGACTCGCCCTTTACGTAGTCGACCGCTGCCTACCTGACTAAGCCATGAACACATCCATCGTTACCAAACCTCTCACGCGCGCAGGCATCTTTCTCGGGATTGGCCTAGGCGGCTTTGTGGACGGCATCCTCTTCCACCAGATTTTCCAGATTCACGCCATGGTGTCTGCTCGCGTGCCAAAAGATTCAATCCGCAACATCGAGATCAACATGTTCTGGGATGGACTCTTTCACGCCTTCACTTGGATCATTACGGTCGTCGGTCTGACTCTTTTGTTCCGCGCCCACGCGGTGCGCAACATCCTCTGGTCGGGACGCCTCTTTGTCGGGGCGTTATTCCTCGGCTGGGGACTTTTCAATCTGGTCGAGGGCGTTATGAACCATCACATCCTGCATCTCCATTACGTTGTCGAGGCGCGCGGCCAGTCGATCTTCGACGTTCTTTTCCTGCTGTCCGGGGTCGTTTTTATCGTGGGCGGCTGGATGGCGATTCGTTCGGCGCGAAGGTCTGCGGATGCAGCCAACGTTGCCTGACCCAAAAGGTTGTGCTAACGCGAACCCGCTAGCACGACCCTTGAAAAGGCAGAAAGGGTCGGGGCGTGGTTTATTGATTTTTACCGCCACAATCAAAGGCCACAATCAAAGGGGTAAGGCTTTGGGGTTTGGGGTATATCCCAACTTCCTCGCCCACTCCGCCTCCGGCTCTTTCTGCCACGCGCTTACCCCGGAGTTCGCCGCACTGAAGGCTGCCGCTTGGGCGGCGTTCATCCGTCGCAACGTCCTCGCGCCCCTTGAAATGGCCGCAACGTTGGACACCATCCGCGCTTTCGCGTGGCCCGTGATGGCAGCGGCTATAAAAGGCATGGCCTTCACTGAACACTGGACTCCAGCGAAAGGTTGTCATCTATCTGAGAAATGCCCAAATATTGGGCTGAAAACCTAAAGTGCATTGATTTACCTCGATAACAACGCGACGACTCGACCTCACCCCTCAGTGGTGGCGGAGATGATGGATTATTTGACAGAAAAATGGGGCAATCCGAGCAGCGCGCACGCCTTTGGGCTCCAGTCCAAAAATGGAATGGATAACGCTAGGCGCAGCGTCGCAAATCTGGTCGGTGCCGAGCCGGATATGGTCGTGTTCACCGGTTCAGCTACCGAAGCAAATAATACGGCCATATTGTCGGCGTTACGTGCCGCGCCACAAAAACGTCGGATTGTGGCCGCTTCTACGGAGCATTCAGCAGTAATTACGATGGGGCGTGCTCAAGAGTCCGCCGGCTATGAATTGGTGCTCGTTCCGTCTTTGGACTCGGGGTTGGTGGACCTTCAAGCACTCGCCGCAGCGATCAATGCGGACACGGCAATTGTATCCATAATGTGGGCAAACAATGAAACGGGGGTCATCAATCCGGTTGCCCAAGTTTCGGCGTTATGCCGAGAACGTGGAGTTCTGTTCCACTGTGATGCGGTGCAAGCTGCGGGAAAGCTGCCGATAGACCTCAGATCGGTGCAGATGGATTATCTCACGCTCAGTGGCCATAAGATTCACGGACCAAAAGGCATCGGAGGTTTAGTCGTCGCACCAAATGCGCCTTTTTCCCCGATGCTCTATGGAGGGCACCAAGAAAATGGACGGCGAGGTGGAACGGAGAATGTGCCGGCCGCTGTAGGATTCGGTAGCGCAGCCAATGCGGCCATGGCCGAACTGAACAATCGTAGCCGGCACGTTGCTTCATTGCGCGATGAATTGGAAAGCCGGGTGCTTGCCGAGGTTTCTGGGACTGTCGTCAATGGCTTCGGGTCGCCCCGCTTGCCGAATACCTCAAACATCGGATTCACGGGAGTAGATTCGGACACACTTGTCGCTCTTCTCGATCTAAGAGGAGTTTGTGTTTCCTCAGGCTCTGCCTGTCTGTCCGATGCTGTAGCGCCCTCGCACGTTATTCTAGCGATGACCGGATCATACCAAAAAGCGTCGGAAGCGATTCGGTTCAGCTTGTCGCATCATAACACGGCGGATGAGATTGATCACACTGTCGAAGCGGTGAAACAGGCAGTGGCTACATTGCGATAATACCGACTAGCCGCGGAGGCTTGCGACGATTTGGGTGATCTCCTCGTCCGAGATCAAGGGCACTTGAGCAAAGATGATTGCTGGAACGTTTACGAGCTTGGCGGCGAGATGGCCTTTCCCCAGTAAGCGCTCGGCGCCACCGTTACGCTCACCCAAAGCGATCTCGGAGGTTCCTTCGGCGTCAACTTTCAGCACTAACCGGTTTCCCAAATTTGCGCGCAACTGCATCGGCATCACATCCGCGTCGGGCCGCTGTGCTGCAAAGAAAAGGAAAATGCCTGCGGCTCTGGCTTTCACGCCCAGCCGACTGACAATGTTGGTGACCGCGTCGCGGTAAGAATCAGTCATCATCCATTCCGCGAACTCATCGTGGATCACCCAGAGATACGGCAGCCGTTCCGTGGCATCGGCCTTTGCGTTCAAGCGATAGATGTCGCCAACCTTGTTCTTACGTAAAACTTCATACCGACGGTCCATCTCTCCAACCAGCTGGGTCAGCTTGGCGGCGGCAGCCTCCTGCTCGTCAATGATCCCGCCCTCCAAATGAGGCAGGTCGGCAAACGCGAAGTAATCGACGCCCCGCTTGGGGTCGATCAGCACGATCTTGGATTGGGCCGGCGTGTTGGTGCACGCAATGGCTAGCAAAATATTCTGCATGAGCACCGACTTACCACTGCCCGTGGTGCCTGCGATCAAAGTATGCGGAGCATGTTCAGCCGGCGAGACGAAGAGCAGATCGCTGGTCTCCTCTTGCACGCCGATGAGCAATTTGACGTTACCGTGGGTTGTTTCGGGCTGCCAGCGGCTCCAGACATCCAGCATCCGCAACACTTGGCGATTCGGCCGGGCGACCGCGATGGAAACAGCGCCCGCTTCCGGCCGCACCGAAATGATGTTGAGTCCATGCGTGGTGAGGAATTCCGAACGCTTCTTCAAAATCTGCTCGACGGTCAGGTTCGTCGCTCCCTGGAACTTCAACAGCACAGCGTTCGGCGTGAGCACTGTGCTCAGCAATTTGGAATTCAACTGAAACTGTTGCAGGGCCGAGCGCATACGGGCAACCGTGTGGGTTTGCCATTCCGCTTCGTCGGCCGGTGCCGCGCTGGCGTGTTGACGCCCGGCGATAATATGCGCAACGCCGGGATTTGACCATTCGGGCATAGCCGCAGGTTGAGCGGACGCGGGGGCGGGTGTCGATGACGCGGCTGGCAAAGAAGCCGACGGCGAGGTCGATATTTCTGGCGCCGTTGGCTTTGGTTGGCTGTCCGGCTGCGGTGTGGAAGCGGGCACGGAAACGGGGAGCCGAGTGATCTCAGAGGTCTGCGTGAATTCGCGCCGACGCACCACATCGTTTTCCACCACACTGCCGCGTAATGCTTCCGGCGAGGCATCATCTGCATAGGCGGCCAGTAGCGCGCGGGTCTTCGCACGTGAATAGACTTCCTGGAATGAATTCTCGCACTCCGATACTTCGACAAAGTCGGAGAGATCCCCTGTATCCGACGGACCGGAAACAAACACATGCGAATAACCGCGCACGTTAATGTGGCATGAACCGTCGCGCAGCGCCCGACGAAAATCACCCAAACTCAGAGTATCCGCCGCCGCGTAAGGAATGCCTGAAAGCAGTAAGTCGGAAAACCGGGACAGCCACAAAGTGCGGTCCAGCCGCTTGGGCGCACCGAAGAGCGCGTCACGGATACGGCGCACCGTATCCCGTAGTTGTTTTTGAGATTCGCGGCGGCATTCGCCCAGCGCGGATTCCACGATATATTTGGACTCGGTGACAATGACCGTGAGGCGCATGACTCCGTCAACCACCTCGGGCTGGAGCACCAGCAGGTCGGCGATCTGCTCTTCCCGTTGGCCCAACCACTCCGAATAATCGTCCAAGAAATACCAGCCCACTTTTTTGGTGGTGCCCAGTTCGTGCCGCACGAGGTAGCTGCTCAGGACGATGCCCATGAGTTCGCTGGCGTTTCGTCCGCGTTTCGCGGCCCGCAAGACGATGTCGCCGGAAATCCGATTGGCATCGTCGATGAAACGCTGGGCTAGTGCGTGCGCCCGCACGTCTTGAAAGTCTGGGTTCAGGTCCTTGATCCGGTTGAAAAGCATAGATCGGAGTAGCCCCAAGTCGGCCTTCGATGAGACCAGAAGATTTCGACCCTGGGTTGCGGACTGCTTGTAGCGAATCACACGGACGCCTTGATTCAGCAGCTGTCTGCGGTCCAGCAGTTCGTCGTAGTTCACCACCCAATTGCCCAGATTGTGGCTCTCATTAAAAATGTCGGCAGTCCCGGGGTCATTAAATTCCAACTGTCGAGCCGGTAGATAGCGCCGGGCGGCGTCTTCATCCCAGTCACCTTTGAAGTAGGACGTTACCGCCGTCATGTAAGCCCAACCCGCTTGGGATTGGACCGGGCAACAAAGATATACGATGGACTTCTCTTCATCTACAGGCGACGGCCGGCGACGCGACCAGCGCGACGGCACCAAGTCGTCAAGCGCGTGAGGCACGCTGGATTCCCGATACCACTCCAGCTTGGAATGCCGGGAAATGACATCATGCAGGAACACTAAATCAGTCTTAGGCCCGTCCTGTGGATCGGGCACGGGGGCTTGGTCGGCCATAATGCCAATCCGCAACCGTGCCATAAAATCCTGGCTCGCCTCGCTGGCCACGAATGTGTCCGCATCGCCCTCGGCAGATTCGGTGATCCGCTCGTAGAGCGCATGCAGCCGCTTACGGTCCCGGTGTCGGAGGATTACCTCACACCGAATGTCGGACTCGTCCTCGTGCATTTCATTGATCTTTCCGACGACCGCTTGTGGCAAGCTTGCGGAATCGCAGTTATAGAGCACCACCGACAGGTTCGGTTTTTCGTGGGGGAATAACGCGAGGTAACGCCGGACCATCTCGACGATTTGGGTGGCAGACTCGACTGGATCCTCGTTGGTGTCCGCGCCGTGAGCGTCGTCTGCAATCGGCAGCTCATGCAGAGAGTAGTCGAGCAAGGCGTCAGTCAGGGAGAGTAGCTCGGCCTTTTTCTCGCGCCAGCCGATGATGACTTCGGGGTAATGCGGATGCTGTTGTTCGTCCCGCAGGTCCTTGAAGTATAGTTTGGCATCGCCGAAGAGCACATTTTCGTCGGTTAGCAGGTGGCCAACCAAAGAAGCCAACCGCAGAGCCTTGATGGCCACGGCACGCAGTCGCAACGGATGCCACGGCGCAACCATCGCGGCGGTGGGTCCGCCCAGCACAGGGATCACACCGATAGCCAGCAGTGGTTTCAGCAAAAGCTCGCGGTTGCGGTCGCCTTTAGCCTGCCGACATATCGTGTCCATCAGTTCGCCAAATGCATCGAACTGAGTGGCTATCTCTGGGCACAGCACACCCAGTTTTGGAAAGCCGGCCGCCGCTGCGGCGTAAGCCTTGGTGAACGCCTCGAATTTTGTCTGTAACGCCGGGGCAGTTGCGGCACTCACCGTCCCGCGACTTAAGGCCTCTTGTAGGTTGGTTTCCCACTGGAGCTTGAGATCGTGTTCCTTGCGATAGGCCGGTAGCAGCGATCCGCGATTCTGTCCGGGCCGCGCACCTAGGCTCTTCACATTGCGCAAATCGAGGGCCTGTAGTCCGCCCTTGCTGGCCACCGTCTGTCGCTCAACTGTGCCCTGTAGGAAAGGATGGTCGGCCAGATGATCCACCCAGTCGCTCTGGAATTCACTGGCAATGGACTCCGGTTCAAATCTCCAGATGAGCTGCCGATGGGCGGCTTCATCATTGTCGATTTCGAGCGCGACGTAAAACTTGATCTCCACAGCCTTTCGCGCCGTGGACGTATTAGGTTTGTATTTGGGCTCGCCCGCCCACGTCGCGACCAAGGTGTCGAAGTCGAACAGCGAACCGACATCGAAAGTTACGCCTAAGAACAAGTCCTTCAGGCCGCGGTAACGAAAAGCAAAATACTGACCCGCGGCGACGTTGAGATTCCGCAGGTCCTTCTTGGCCTTGCGCTCCGTTGAGATGACCAGCTTCCGTTCCGTGCCAAGAATGTCCTGATCGAATAAGGATTCCAGACACAGTCCAAGTCCGAGGAGAAAATCGTTCGTTTCGATGGGCGAGCCGAAGATGAGTCGATCCCAGCGCGACTTTAACGGCGGATGTTCCTTCAACTCACCGCGTCGGCGGTTGTAGAATTCAACGTCATCGTCGAGCGCTTGGCTGATCCGGCCACGCTTGGTCAGTGCATCCAGATACTCAGCCTCGCTGTCGGACAGCTGGATGTCCGGCTTCCGCTCGTCATAGAACCGCAGTGTCTCTCGTCCCAAGTTAAAGCTCTCGCGTTGCATTCCGTCGAAGATCGGCGCGATGATTTCCCAATCGAGCTGAGCCAGAGCCTCGGCCTCGGGGTTCCATTTGGGCGGGGCCGCAATGAACGCTTCCACCTTGGCGTGGAGTTCATCTGGTATCTGGTCCTTAACCTTGGCGAACGCGGAAGCCAGCTCGTCGGAAGAAAGAGTCTGATCTTTGGGGTTCTTCTTTTTCAGGTAGCAAGCGAGCTTCTTGCTCACGTGCAGGTAAAGGGGCCGCCACTTGCTGGGCTGCCCCAGAGTCTTGTCATTTAGCGAACGAAACAATGCTGGATGCCTCGGCCATTTCAGAGCTGGCAGCGCATCGCCCAGTGCCTCTGCGAGAATTTTGCCGTCCTTGATCCGCTCTCGGGTGGCGAGGATGTAGTCCGCAAACGCATCGAGGCTTAGGGACGAAATATCCTGTAAGGCCGCCAGCGCAGTCTCCCACCATCGGCGCTGTTGGTCGGTCAGCGGCAGGTGATGCGCTGCGACCTCTATCCACAACGCCGCGTGCGCCCGGATTTGAGTGGAGTCAATCGGCGTCAGGTCAGCGAGCGAAACGCGTTCGTCGTCACCGCGCGTGGCGATGAGCAACACCGGCTTGTCGCACGGCGAATTGCGGAAGAAAGTAGCCCGGTCCTCGGTCAGACAGTCGGCCGGCAGTCCGTAGCCGCCCACCCAATGTTGCGGCAGCTTGATCTCGATTTGGGCGGCCAGAGCGGTGTCCGCCAGAATGGCTTGCGCGATGCCGACCGTCTGCTCGGGGGAAAGCCGGTCGAGCAGATAGCGTGCGGTGCTGGCTGAATCTTCCCGTGGCAGATTGTTGTGTAGGTAACGGGCTACCACCTTACCAATGAGTTCGTAGCGTTTCATGGCTTAGCGGGCGTAAGGGTTTTCCACGTAGGCGCACGCATCCGAAAGGCGACGCAACAAGCCGAGGCTGCTCAACCGCTGCTCGAGCCGCAGGCAATTCGCCTGAAACGGCTTCTTGTCGATGTCCTCGCTGCGGAGGACTAATTCGGCCTGAGTCTCGCCAAAGACGAGGCCATAACGGTCAAAGAGCAATTGGAGAAACTGCCCGAGTTCCATTCGCCGTTCAACATTGGCGAAAAGCAGCGCCTTGAGAAACGCATCGGTCGGCGCGTAACGCAGCCGATTTGTCCCCCGCCGCGACACGAGTCCAACGCCCCGTCCATACGTGCGATGGACCTGGCTGAAATGCTGCCGGTGCCGAGCCCGGACCTTCTCCTTAAAGGCGACCCACAGTTCGTCCGGGTCGGGAATGGCCGTATCGTCTTCCCACTGAAATTCTCGTTTCAACACATCGCGTCGCCGGGCGAGGATGTCCGCGACCGACCCCGGCAGGTTCCACTCGTCGAGCTTTTCAATCCGCGTAAGGATAGCGTCAAGCGCCTCGCGGGATAGGTCATTGTTGCCTTCGTAGCTTTCCACCGATTGCTCACGCACCAAGCCCCGCCGCGGCGCGACGACTTCGCAGATAATCGAGGGATTTTGGGTGCGATCCAATAGCGCCGAGCTGGTGCGCAGATGGTAGAGGAAAATACCAAAAGCTCCGGTCGTAACCAGATAGGGCACAGCGTCGAATCCTGGCAGGTCACGGCTTAATAATTTGAGCCAGTCCCCTGCGATGGTCTCGAATACGGGATGGCTGTCGTAGGGCAGATACGACGACACGCCTGAGCCGCGTTTCACCGTCTTGTCTTGAGCTGAGTCCGGCTGCAACCGGCGCACTAGATCATCCCACTTGTTTTGCCGGAACATCCGGCCAGGAAACACCCGTGCAAGTTCCGCAGCCTGCGAACTGCGGGCTAGCATCTGGTAGAGAAGTTCGCCGGTGCGGCCGAAGTTGATGTATTGCGAGGACTCGACCTTGCCATCCTTCGTGACATCGAGATCAACAAACGTAGATGCTTGCCCGAACGGAAAAATGAAGCGGGAACTCCAGCGTTTGTTCGCATCGCTTTCCACTGCGCAGGACCTCAGTGCACGAATCAAAAGTGCGAAATGCTGAAAAGAAGAGAATCGCGCCTTTAGGTAGGAAAAGTCGCGTTCATCAGGATCGAGACCGCGAGCATTTTCCTTCATCCACAGCAACCAGTCGCGCCACGCCGTGGCGCTGTCGGGCACTCGGTCGGCCAGCTCTGCTAGTTTCTGTTCCCCGTTGAAGAGAATGTTTCGCAGGTGGAGTCGCAGGAAAGGGTGATAGGCAAAAGGATATTGCGCTTTAGCCGGGAGGAACAGCTCGGCAGAACGGTGGGCGTGCTCCGCGACGGTAAGGAATTCCAAAAAAAGCAGCCACGGAGACTGCTGGTCCCACAGTCGGTGGCCCCAAAAACGTTCCTCGACCCAAAAGTCCTCTTTGATTTCACCCGGTCCGGGCTGGCTTTTCGTTGGGGTGAGCATGTCAGAGGGTCACGCCTATCGGTTCCTCCATTGCGCCGCCGGCCCCATCGACACCCAGCACGCGGAAAACAAGTTCACCGGTTGGTGTCTCCTCGCCTGTGCGCTTGCCCAGTTCGCGCATCAACCTGCTTTTGAAAGCCATCACGTCCTCAAAGCACTCCTTGGAAAAGCTGCTAGGCATCGCGCCTTCTGCTACGCGGCTCAGATATTCATAACGCGTAAGCGTAAGCGTCAGGAAACATGTCAGCCCGTCCCCCAAATCTACTCGTAGTGATGGGTGGCCACCCTCAGCCACAATCTCGACGCGTTCGCCACGCCGCGGCGCTACGGACAGCTTGTCATCCAAGAACCGGCAGACCCTCGCTTGCGACAGGCTTGCGCTAGAGGCAAGCAGCAGTTCGCGGTCGCTGCCGACCAGCATGCCCGTAAAGATGCGATTCGTGCCACGGACTAGGCGCGACAAGATCGTCCTTCGCACCGAAGTGTTGCCGCGCACCGCCGGCAGCACTTCCGCGAGATACTCTCCGCCGTAGCGGAAGACCGTCAAGTCCCACGGGTCTAATTCAGGCGATAACTCCTGGGTGATCTTGAAGAAGAGCGCTCGCCGCTGGCTCACCAGTAAATTGAGAAAGGCCTGCGCAGTTTCGGGGTTCTCGTCTCCGCCTTCCACATACTCGCGCTTTGCCGCCAGGTAGGCCGGGTCTGCACCATAGAAATCGTCATTCGCTAAGTATTGCTCGAATTCCTTTTGCAGGGCCGCGTGGGATTCGCCAAAAATCAGGATGTTGTCGAATCGGTTGGTTGTTTCGGTGCCGATCTGGAACCGCTCGAAATAGTCAAAAATCGCCGACCCCCCACGTCGTGCTGCGGAGAGGTTCCCTCCGAAGAGATTATTGTAAATACTCGCGTGGTGACGGGTGCCCGCGGCGAGCACCATCGGCACGTCCGCCGCGACCATCAGGCCGTCCTTCACTTCGGCGTGACCCAGCACAGCGTTGGAGAGTAAGATAAGAATCTGCCGGATTGGCACATGCAGGCCGTTCTGGTCGCAGAGTTCGAGCAGACTGGCCAGACGCATGCGGGTCTGCGCTGCGTCCAAGATTTCATAGTTCCGCCGAATCGGACAGTTTGCGCCAAAGAGACTGTCGGGACCGCTGGCTTCAGTTTGGCAAACTTTCCAGCCCTCATGCGCGAGAAACGCGTCCACGGCTAAATGGAATAGTCGAACTGAACTGCCATGACTCAGATTAAATAGACTGAAGCGAAGGCCTGCCTTTTCCGTTTTGCCAGCGACCAGTAAGTCCTCGATGGCCGCCCAGGCCTTGGCTACATCCGCGTCATCGATTCGGCGAAAAGTCTCACCCAATTGACCATCGTTGCCGGCGATAAGAAAAAACTCTGTGGGATTTTCGTCGAACAAGGAACGCGCAAATCGCACCATTAGATCGCGCTTATCGTCTGGCCAAGTCGCTCCCTGCTCGGGCACCCACGCGCTAAGATCTCGGATGATATGCAGCATCACCTCGGTGCTGCCCCATTTGACTGGGATCTGGAAATGGGTCGCCTTGCTGTTCCATTGCGTGGAGTCGCCCTTCAGCTTTTCCCACACCTGCGCGCAAAGAAAGGTCTTACCATCGCCTGCGGTCCCGGTTAGGATGACGGAACCGGGTGCCTTCGGCCCCGGTTCAAAGCAGGCCAGAACGGTGTCTTCGGAAGGGTGCTTGAACTCCACTTGGGCGATGCCCAGTCGCTTGGATCGCCGCCGTAGATTCTCGTCGAAAAGATTGTCCTTACTCGGAACCGGCCCGTATTCCCGCACAAATTTTATCCAGTCCTTGGCCGTCATGGTCATCTTCAGAGCGAACAGATGTTGCATCCCTTACGGGCGTCCTCCTCTACCTCGTGTTGGGCGAGCACGGACATGAGACCCTTGTCTTTGCGGCTAGCGCGTTTCCGCTCCTGGGCCTTTTCCCAATTGGCAATGATTTCCGCCATGCGCTCAGGCTTCTCGATGTCGGCCAGCGATTCATCCGAGCTCCAGTAAAAAATATTCCCGTTGATCTTGTTGGGTTTCTCGTAGGCCTTGGCCTCTTCGTAACGGCTGGGATATTTCTCCTTCAGTCGCACCCATTCGATCTTCTGCTGGTAGAAGCAGAAATAGCAGCCGGACCGGGTCCGTCCCCAATTAGTGTAGGTTGGCATGCCGACTCCGGAGTGCTCTAGGATTCGGACGATGTCGGCGTAGACCATGCCGTCATCTCGGAACGGGAAAACTGCCTTAATGTTCGGCTTCGTGCTGATGTAGCCGATGCGGTCCTCGTCAGCACGGATGCCAACGTAGTTGATTACATTGTCGTCGCCGATCCAGTCCTCGAACGGCTTAAGCTTGAGCATCCGCGTGCACCACCGCCGATGGTTGGAAGGCACGATCTCGCCATAAACTTTATACCAATGATCGAAGCTGTTGGGCGGTGTCGTGCGATGGACTGGCTTGCCCAGATAAGCCTCGATCCGCGCTAGAAATTCATAGGTCTCGTCCAGTTCCTTGCCGGCGTCATGGAAGATATATTCCATATCTGGCACTCGGTCGCGCATGTAAATAGCCAATGCAGCGCTGTCTTTGCCGCCGGACAAACTTAGGATGTGACGAACAGGCTTGGTGTTTGGAGCGGTCATTTTTTTGCAAGTTGTTTCCAGACTACCTTAGAAAGAGCGGCCATACCCATCCGCCGATTCTTGGCTAGCAGGGTATGCAGCTCGGCCGCGATCTCGTCGACCCGGGCCAGTTCGGACTTTTCGACAAAGAAGACTTCCTGTGCCTCGTCACCATCATCGCGGGTCAGCGCCAGCCGGAAGGCCTCCTCCCATTCACCTCGCACCCGTTTGTCGAAATGAATGCTTTCCAAGTGCGTGAACTTCGCGCCCAGCACCATGATCTCGCGCTCAAAGGAATCTTCGTCGAGGTCCTTCCAACGGCTCGGTGGTGTTTGCACCACCAAACTGCCCAAGGATTCCAGCCATGCCTCGTCGGCCAACTGCCGGTCTGCGAAACGGAGACAAATGGCCTTCAGCCGAGGCTCGGTCGCATAGACGACCAACGCTTCGACGCGGGTGGCCAGTCGTTCCCGGACCTGCGGCAAGCTGCCGGACAGGCCAAAATTAAGCCGCAGACCGTCCTGCATTCGCTGAAGCAAGCAACCGTAGGCAGCGCCGATTTCGTCCAAAGCTTTCCTCAGACGCCCCGAGTAATTCTGTGCCGCAGCCCGGTTGGGATGCCCGGATACAGGGAAGGCCGCGAGCCCGCAGGCAACCGGCAGGTCGTGGAAGAGCAAACGCGTCGGGTCTTTGGCGGCGAGAATCACGTCCCGAACAGTCCGACCGTGATCTGACAGCCGATGAGTGTTCCGCGCATAGTCCGGATGCTTGGCAACGAAAAGGCAGAGTGGTCGGACAATGTTGAGGATGTGCGTAGATTTTTCTCCGGAATGCCCCAGATCAAGGACCCTAAGCAGAGATTCAAAGACATCCGCGCGCAATTCCTTCATGCCGCAGAGCTGAATTTCAAAGGAGTCCGGCACTTTCGACATTCGCATGAATTCTTCGCCGCGAACCTTGGCCAAAAAAGTATTGTCTTCGTAAATCGCGAACTCGTCCGGATGGATCGCCACGTAAATCGCCAGAAGCAGCGGAGCCAAACCGGCTCTAATGCCAAAAGGTGGCTGCGCCATTAGAGCGAACAGGTCGCTAACGCGGGTGCGGGTGTCGCCCTTCATCTCCAGCTGGGTGCGAATGAAGCGGAACAACGGCAGTAGTCGGCACGGATCGTCTTCGGTTGGTTCGGCCAAGCGCCAGCCGCCGCGCTCGGCTCGGTGTAGCTGACCGCGCTGTAGGATGGACAGATACATGGATCGTTCTGGCGGGCGCTTGTCCACTTCCATGCCGAGCAATTCGCGGCTGCCGTCGGTGAAGATACGCTCGATCAACCGCATTCGGGCCGCTGCTGCGGCCGAACTCAATGAACGCCGGTTGACCAGTTCGTTCGCGATGAGCGGTGCATCGGGATACAGTTTGTCGCAAATATCCGAGAGTCGGGCCAGTAACTGTCGTGGCGTGCTGATCGGAAAAGCCTTGCCGGTCCGATACCAGCGGAGCGCCAGCGCGCCGCTTAGGGAACGCAGGCCCAACAAATCCTGAATCCGGCGCTCCAGCCGGGTGGCTGCCGCCTGTTTTTGCCGGGACATTTCATTGCGGGCAAAAGGGTCGCCATTGAGTTCCGGAGTGTTGAGCGCGACCCAGTTCCACCGCAGCGTCTCCGCCACCAAGCCTGCATGATTCGACAACGGATCGGTGGGTGCGGCCAGCAGGATATGGCCGGATTCAAACAAGGTCTTGTGCTTCGCCTTCTGGGCCGCCGCGCCACATTCGTCCTGTGTTTCGCAGAGCGCCACGATGATGACGCCGTCCGCCTCGGTTGGCTCCGCCGCGATCCGTTCAATCTCATCAACCGCACAATACCGAACGGCAAAATAACGCAGATTGCCCGACTGTATGTAGTGACGGCGGGCGACAATAGGGTGCGTGGCCAGCATCTCGGTCAGCGTCGAACCCACGCGGCGCACCTTACCGATTGCTTTGGTGGCTTTTTCATAGGCCGCCTGGAGGTCAACGCTGGTATGCGACCAAAGGCGATAAGAGCCAGTCACGCCGCGCTTGAACAGCACGCGCAGGGTCTGGTGGAGATTGTCGATCGCCGCGCGCAAACGCCTAGGTTCAACTCCCCCAGGCCCCCCTAAAGCCGCCTCTAGCGCCTCGTTGGTCGGCAGCAGGTCAGTTTGGTCGAGGAGATTTAGCATCCCGACCGTCTTGACGATCTTAAGCTCAACCTCATCTGAGGTGCCGAAGCTCTCGACCATTGACTCGATCTCGGTCCAGTGGCTGCGGTAATTATGCACCGCGAGCCGATGGCCGAAGGTGGCACGGACATAGTCATAAAAATCCGGCAGGCGATAGGTGTTGCCGGCAACGAGGGGCCGACTAGAAAAATCCTGAAGCCCGAACGGCTCGCCGGAGAGCAAGAAGCTGAACAGCGACCGCTCGTTCTGCCCAAACCGTGTGAACGTGCGGACCAAAGCCGGCAGCACCGTGGGATGCAGAGGGAAGAGACGTGAGGCCAAGCCTGCCGGCAATGCCTGCCGGTTACTGCCTAACCAGCCCAATTCTTGCACCGCCTCCATCCCGCGGGTCACCTCATTGCGGCTCGCTGGGGGCAACAGATTCTCGCGCACGCGGAGAGCCGCGCCGATAAGTTCCGCCGTTTGCAGGAGCGGTTGGTTGAAAACAATTTCCTCGAAGCGACCAGCTATTTTCTCCCATTCGCGCTGGACCGCCGGCCCGAGATGGTCGGCGTAAGCGTTGAAACCTTGGTGGAGGAGTCCGACCACGAACAAAGGGCAGTCATCCGAACCGGCGGTGGACTCCGCCAGCTTTTGGAGCAGAAAGACATCCTGCTGCTGTGGATGATAGGCGGCGTATTCAAGAAACTTTCCGAGTTCATCAAGCAGTAGCAGCATGCCACCCGCCTTACCGTCTTTCACCAACTTCGCGTTGGCGCGCAGCACCCATTTCACGGTGTCCGCGTCGGCGATGCGCTCGGCCGACTCGACGGCCTGCGCCATGTCGTTCACCAAGGCCGCCCGCCCACCGCGAGTGTATTGCTCGTCCATTGTCCGGACCAGCGCACGCAAAATGGCTCGCCCCATCGGTTCGCGAGAACCGGTAATCAATACCGGGAGGAATTTAGGCCGCTCGGCGAGATGAAAACTGTCGTAATTGACCGCGCTGCCTAAGTCGCCCTTCAGCCGCCGGGCGTTGCCGGAGAACCAATGCGCCAACATCAGCGCAAAACTGGATTTACCCGAGCCGTAGTCGCCGGTGACTCGCCACGCGCGTTCCGTCGCGCCCCGGCGCAGTCCTTTGGCTAGGCGGGTAAGACACTGGCGCCCGTGCGGCGTAAGGATGTAGTTCTCAAGCGCGTGCGGGTCGTGGAAATCCCTCTCAAGGTTCGTAGAACGCAGGAAGCGCGGGGTGACATCGAAAACCGCGTTGATGGGTCGGTCAGACAAGGGCCGCTTTTGTGTGAAATGCTGTGTTTAAGAGGGTCATTGGATCAATCTCCCGGTTGCCTGTCACTTGGGGCAGCGCGGTAGAGTCCTGAAAAGTCAAAGCGTCACGAGTGGTTACCGACAGGTCGGCTAGGCGGGCCATTATATCCTGCTCGGGCAATTTGAAAATCTGTCCCGGGCTGCCCATTCCGTGGGCAATGCTCTGAGCCGAAAGTGTCTTTTCCGCTTTATGCCGCATTTGCCAGAAGTCCAGCAACGCCCATGCGAACAACTCAGCGCTGATACTGGGTTTCTCCTCCTTTCGGAAAGCAAAGACCGGTTCACGGTGCTTGCCGCCCACATCCCTCTCGCCCACGACCGTCAGCAATTCCAACTCGGTCAAAGGGCAGTCTAGGTTGTCGTCTGCCAGATCGCCTTTCTTTCCGCGCGTCGGCAAGTAGGTGTGGAGAAACACGTCAAAATGCTGGTGCAGTGTCACCGGCGACAGCTGCTTTAGCGCTAGCCGTTCCGACTCTTGGGCGAAGGCCTTCAACACTGGCCCCTCGGCGATTTCATGTTCCTGCCAACGATTGAGCAGGAATTCCCATGCAAAAAGCGGATTCTCCACCTGCGTGGAAATATTCCAGTGTATGAGCCAGAGCGTCTGGATGTCCTCTAAATACGGATCTAGTCCGTCCTTCCCAAAAAACTTTTCGCCCAAAGGCGTCGGCTTCATGCCGGCTTCCGCCGTTTTCGCCAGACCGGCAGCCTCGACCCAAAAGCGCATCGCGCGCACCATATTTTTACCGACACCAAACTTGACCATCGCGGCGTCCTCGTCGGCGAAAGCCGTCGGGGAATTGATGATACCGATGCACGCTTTAGGCAGCCAAGGGTATCTGAAAGGGAATGTCTCGTGCCCGGAAAAACGGTAAGCCATGATAGTAGCTCTAAGGCCGCTTGGCCCAGCAGCCTTTGAGGAGGAGTGTGAAAATTTCCCTAACGCTGGCAGGAACCAATCAGATGGAAAGCTAAAAGGCCGAGTATGGCACTCCCAGGCACGCTTCGTCGATCCTCGAGGGTCTTCTCAGTGAATCCCGGCCTGCCTAAAGGAGTAATATCTCAACTGGCGAGTCCGGCAATCGACCCTGCTTGGGCGATGAGTTGCGAGGCGAGTCCAAGAACGGAGTGCCCTTGGATTCCAGTAGGGAGCATGATGGCGATCAGTTCGGTGTCGCTGAGTGCCCCTGCTCCGAAGATTTCAAACTGCTGTTGCGGTTTCTCCGCGCAGGCGATGCCGGTGTCTGGTGCCGGTCGTCTAGGATAAGCGTGGATTGTTGCATGTTGCCATGCAATCGAGGTAAATCATGCGCACTCACCGCGACCATCATGGAAACTAAGATCGAGGGCAACCACGGAGGTGGGTGCCTCACGAAGGATTGATTCAAATTGACCGATTTGGATGGCCTTATGATAGTGCGGCAGCTGCTGCCGCATTCAGCCCGGCGTCGCCCTCTTATGCCCTTTCGTGTAGCTGCCCGCACAATCCTTCACCTTAGAGAGCAAAAGGGGTCAGGTCGAGTATATTGCAGTTGACGGAGAAACTGTCCGACCCTAGCTGATGGTATGGCGCGCAAGCTGCGATTGGAATTTCTCGGGGCCTGCTACCACGTGATCAACCGGGGCAACTACCGGGCGGATGTCTTCAAAACGGAAGGGGCGAAGGCGGCGTTTGAGGCCTGCCTGTTCGAGGCCTGCCGGAAATCGAACTGGGCGTTGCATGCCTATGTGCTGATGAGCAACCACTATCACCTGGCGCTCGAGACCCCGGACGGCAACCTGGTGGCGGGGATGCAATGGCTGCAGGCGACCTTTGCCAACCGGTT
>Ga0163150_10004952_pt1 | contig 17420 bp, 11 predicted proteins | sample OliLakLV19P2IB_FD_148628 | JGI IMG/M metagenome (GOLD analysis project Ga0163150, IMG submission 148628) | Freshwater microbial mat bacterial communities from Lake Vanda, McMurdo Dry Valleys, Antarctica - Oligotrophic Lake LV.19.P2.IB | ecosystem: Environmental > Aquatic > Freshwater > Lake >...
AGCTCCGTCATCTCCGTGAGATGGGCGGAGAGTTCTCGCGCGAGTTTCCCGCCATCGCCGGTCGGCTCGGCATGGACGGGCTGGAGTGCGCCGATCCATACGTCGAGCGGCTGCTCGAAGGGTTCGCGTTTCTGACCGCGCGCGTCAACCTCAAGCTCGATTCCGAGTTTCCCCGCTTCACCCAGGGTCTGCTGGAGACCGTCTACCCCCATTACCTGGCCCCCACGCCCTCGATGGCGATGGTGCAATTCAACCCCGACTTCCGCGACACCGCGCTGGCCGAGGGGGCACCGATCCCGCGCCAGCGGGCTCTCAAGAGCGGCAAGGTCGAGACCAGCGCGTGCGAGTATCGCACGGCCCACGACGTGACGCTCTGGCCCATCGAGATCGTCGCGGCCGAATACGCCGCGAGATCGCTCGCCACGCTCGGCGCGCCCGCGATCCCCGGCGCAAAGGCGGGCATCCGATTGCGAATCCGCGCCGCGGGCGGCATCCCGTTCAAGGCGATGAAGCTCGACAAACTGCCGATTTTTCTTCGCGGCACGGGTGCTGTGCCCGGCCGGCTCTACGAGCAGATCTTCGCCCACACGATCGCAATGTCGGTGCATCCCGCGCGGATGCCCCCGCCGTGGCAACACGTCGCGATGGGCGGTGCCGCCGCCCGCAACGGCTGCATCCGCGCCGTCGGCTTCGACGATGCCCAGTCGCTTCTACCTTTCGGACCGCGCTCGTTCCACGGCTATCGACTTCTGCACGAGTATTTCGTCATGCCGCAGCGGTTCATGTTCGCCGAGCTGCAAGGCTTGCGTGCGGCCATGCAGAAGTGCGACGAGCAGACCACCGAACTCGATATCGTACTATTGCTGAAGGAAGCGGATAACGACCTCGAGACCGCGGTCAGCGCCGACAACTTCCAGCTCTTCTGCACGCCCGCGGTCAATCTCTTTCCCAAGCGCGCCGACCGAATCCACATCTCCGACCGCTTCTTCGAGTTCCACGTCGTCGCCGATCGCACTCGCCCGCTCGATTACGAGGTCTGGGATGTTGCCGCCGTGCAGGGTTTCTCCGAGGCGACCAACATTGTCGCGCAGGATTTTCTCCCGTTCTACGCGGCCTACGACGACGGATCGTCGGCCCGTTCGGGCGGCGCGTTCTTCTCCGTCAACCGCCTGGCGCGCACCGTCACCAAGCAGCAGCGCCCGCACCAGCGATCCAAGAAGTATATCGGCAGCGAGGTGTATATCTCGCTGGTCGATTCCAAGGCCGCGCCCTACTCGGGTGAGCTCAAGCAGCTCGGCATCGAGCTCCGCTGCACCAACCGCGACCTTCCGATCCGCATGACCGTCGGCCGCGGCGCGACGGATTTCACCATGGATGAGGGCGGGCCGGTCGACTCGATCAGGGTGCTGGGAATCCCGACCGATCCGCGCGAGAGCTTCGCCATGAGCCAGACCTCGTGGCGCGTCATCAGCCACTTATCGCTCAACTACCTATCCATCTGCGACAGCGATTCCCGCCAAGGCGCGGCCGCGCTCCGCGACCTGCTGAAGCTCTACTCCGATCACGCCGATGCCCCGACGCGCAAGCAGATCGAAGGCGTCCGCTCGGTCAAGTCGACACCCATCGTCCGGCGCGTGGCCGCGCCGGGGCCTATCGCTTTCGCGCGCGGGCTCGAGATCGCCGTCACGCTCGAAGAGGCCGCGTTCGACGGGATCGGTCCGTTCGTGCTTGGGGCGGTGCTCGATCATTTTTTCGCTAAGTACGTCAGCCTCAACTCCTTCACCGAAACCGTGGTTCGCACCACCGACCGAAACGAGATCATGCGATGGCCATCCAGGACGGGGCTTCGGCAGATCGTCTGATGCACGATCTGACCGAGCGCCCGCACGAGTTCGATTTTTACCAGGCTGTGCGACGGCTGGAGTGCGCCCGCGCCGATCTACCTCGCGTCGGCGGCTCTCACCGCCTCGCCGACGATGCGGTGCGGTTCTGTCAGGAACCATCGCTGGCGTTCTCGCCCTCGAATGTGTGGGCGATGAAGCCGCCGGTTGCGAAAGGCCCGGCCGTTCCGCGACTGTTCGTCAACTTTCTGGGCCTGCTCGGCCCCAACGGCCCGATGCCGCTGCACCTGACCGAATACGCCCGCGACCGCGAGCGCAACCACGCCGACCCGACGCTGGCTCGCTTCCTCGATATCTTCAATCACCGCCTCATTTCGCTGTTCTATCGCGCGTGGGCGTGCAATCAGAAGACCGTGAGTCTCGACCGCGGGAGCGATGCGCGGTTTGCCACATTCATCGCCGGGCTCTTCGGCGCGGGCATGGAGACGCTGCTCGACCGCGACAGCATCGACGACCACGCCAAGCGATTTTACAGCGGACGGCTGGTTTCGCAGCCGCGCAACGCCGAAGGTTTGCGGGCGATCATTCAGGACTATTTCGGCGTGCCGACCGAACTGGTGGAGTTCGTCGGTCAGTGGATGCCGCTGCCGGCCGACTCGCGCTGCCGCCTGGGCGAGTCGCGTTCCACCGGAATGCTCGGCTCCACCGCCATCGTGGGCGCGAGCATGTGGGAATGCCAGCAGAAGTTCCGCGTCCGCCTGGGGCCGTTGCCGATGCAAGACTACGTCCGCATGTTGCCGACCGGCGAGAGCCTCGGCCGCCTCAAGGACTGGGTGCGCAACTACATCGGCGACGAGCTGACGTGGGACTTGCAGCTCGTGTTGCTGGCGCACCACGTTCCGCCCATTCAACTCGGTGCTCATGCCCTCCAGGGCAGCGGCCAGGGCCGCCTCGGCTGGACCACCTGGCTCTCAACCGAACAACCCTCGCGCGACCCCGACGATCTGGTACTTCGCCCCGATGATGCAGGCGTGCTTTCCAATGCAGGCAGTTAGGTCCGCTCTTCAAAGCGGACACTCCCGGTCCCACGCTTCGAGCGGGCGGCTTTGAAAAGCCGCCCCACCCCGCCCCACCAGAAAGCCCTCATGTCCGACATCAACCGCGCCAACCTCTTCGGCAAGCTCAACGTGCTCGGCTACAAGGCCGCCGAGAGCGCCACGGTCTTCGCCAAGCTCCGCGGCAACCCCTATGTCGAGCCTGTCCACTTGCTCATCCAGGTGCTGCAACTTCAGGATTCCGACCTGCACCGGATCAATAAGCACTTCGGCATCGACCCCGCCCGGCTCGCGGCCGACATCACGGCCGCGCTCGATCGGCTGCCGCGCGGCTCCACCAGCGACCTCGACTTCTCGCACCGACTGATGGAGGCGATCAAGAGCGGCTGGCTCTACGCCTCGCTCATGTACAACGGTGGGAGCGTGCGCACCGGCCACCTCATCGTCGGCATCCTCAAAGACCCGACGCTCTCGACGCTCCTCCCCTCGATCTCCGCCGAGTTCAAGAAGATCAAGCCCGACGATCTGGCCGACCAGCTCGGCACGATTACCCGCGGATCGGTCGAGGATTCGCAGCAGGCCGCGGATGGCTCCAACCTCGCGCAGGGCGCTTCACCTGGCGATGCCAGCGGCGCGATCGCCCCCGCGGCGATGGGCAAGCAGGAAGCCCTCAAGAAGTTCTGCATCAACCTCACCGACAAGGCCCGCAAAGGCGAGATCGATCCCATCGTCGGGCGCGACGATGAGACGCGGCAGGTCATCGACATCCTCATGCGTCGCCGCCAGAACAACCCGATCCTCACCGGCGAGGCGGGGGTCGGGAAGACCGCGGTCGTCGAGGGCTTTGCCATACGCCTCGCCGAGGGCGATGTCCCGCCGCCGCTCAAGGATGTCGATCTCTACACGCTCGACATGGGCCTGCTTCAAGCCGGCGCGAGCATGAAGGGCGAGTTCGAGCAGCGACTCCGGCAGGTGATCGACGAGGTCCAGGCCTCGCCCAAGCCCATCATCATGTTCATCGACGAGGCCCACCAGCTCATCGGTGCGGGGGGCGCGGCGGGACAGAACGACGCCGCCAATCTGCTCAAGCCCGCGCTGGCCCGCGGCACGCTCCGCACCATCGCGGCCACCACGGCCGCGGAATACCGCAAGTATTTCGAGAAGGATCCCGCGCTCACCCGGCGATTTCAGGTTGTCAAAGTGGATGAGCCGACCGAGCACAAGGCTCTGTTGATGATGCGGGGCCTGGCGACCACCCTCGAGAAGCACCATCGCGTGCAGTTGCTCGATGAAGGTATCGAGGCCGCGGTCAAGCTCTCGCACCGATACATCCCGGCCCGGCAACTCCCCGACAAGGCCGTCAGCCTCATCGACACCGCCTGCGCCCGGGTCGCCATCGGCCAGCACGCCGTCCCCGCCGAGGTCGAGGACTCGCGCCGCCGCATCACCGCGCTCGAGACCGAGCGCGACATCCTCGACCGCGAGTCCGCGGTAGGCGTCGAGCACACGACCCGCGCCAAGGAGCTTGCCGAGAAACTCGGCGGCGAGCGCACCCGCTTGAAGACTCTCGAAACCGACTGGGCCGCCGAGAAGGGCATCGTCACGAAGATTCTCGACATCCGCGCCAAGCTCCGCGGCCCGGCCAAGACCAGCCCGGTCGAGGGCACCGGCAGCAAGGTCGAGGCCGCGGCCGCGAAAGCAGCATCGACACCGGCAGCAGGCCCGGATGCCGCCGGGGCGATCGCTCAACCGGAACTCTCCGATGCCGATCGCGCGAGGCTGCTCGAAGAGCTCAAGGGCCATCAAGCCAAGCTGACCGAGCTTCAGGGCGAGAACCCGCTCATTCTTCCCAGCGTCGATGCTCAGGCGGTGGCCGCGGTGGTCGCCGACTGGACCGGAATTCCGGTCGGGCGGATGGTCCGCAACGAGATCGAGAGCGTACTGACCCTCGCCGACACGCTCGAGAAGCGCATCATCGGCCAGCGGCATGCGCTCGACATGATCGCCAAGCGCATCCGCACCAGCCGCGCCGGGCTGGACAACCCCAACAAGCCCATCGGCGTTTTCATGCTCGCCGGCACCAGCGGTGTCGGCAAAACCGAGACCGCCCTCGCCCTCGCCGAGACGCTCTACGGCGGTGAGACCAACGTCATCACCATCAACATGTCCGAGTTTCAGGAAGCCCACAAGGTCTCCACGCTCATGGGCTCGCCGCCTGGGTATGTGGGCTATGGCGAGGGGGGCGTGCTCACCGAGGCCGTACGTCGCCGACCGTACTCAGTCGTGCTGCTCGACGAAGTCGAAAAAGCCCACCCCGATGTCCACGAAGTCTTCTTCCAGGTCTTCGATAAAGGCTGGATGAAGGACTCCGAAGGCCGCGACATCAACTTCCGCAACACCATCATTCTGCTCACCACGAACGCGGGTTCCGAGCTCATCACGCTCCAGTGCAAGGATCCGGAGTTGATGCCGGATGCCGAAGGACTGGCCAAGGCGCTGCGCGAGCCGCTGTTGAAGGTCTTCCCCGCCGCGCTGCTGGGGCGCATCGTCACCATCCCCTACTTTCCGCTCAGCGACGACATGCTCAGGAACATCATCCGCCTCCAGCTCGGTCGAATCCAGAAGCGCGTCGCGGCCAGCCACAAGGTGCCCTTCACCTACGACGATGCCGTCGTCAAGCTCATCGCCGGGCGTTGCACCGAGGTCGAAAGCGGCGGGCGCATGGTCGATGCCATCCTCACCAACACCGTACTTCCCGCCATCAGCAGCGAGTTCCTTACCCGCTTGGCCGCAGGCAAGCCTATCAGCCGCGTGCATGTGGGGTGTAACGGTACCGAGTTTCAGTACGCTTTTGAGTAGTCGGCGCCTTTTGCGATTCCGCCGGATTCTGGTACGCTCATCGCTCGCACGCGAACCCGCGTCATTCCGTCCTCACTCCGTTCCGCGCGCCACCATGGCCCCGCCCACCAAACCCAATCCCATGCTGAGCGGCGGGTTCCTCAACCCGGGCGGCGCGCGACCGCCGGGGGGGGCGGGTGCAGCGGCACAGGCCGCGGCCAACCTGGCGCTCCAAAGAACGATTCAGCGCTTCCGGCTCCCCCAGCGGATCAAGCTCCGCATCACGCTCTTCCGCACCGATGTCTCGAAGTTTCCCGATGCCCAGGATTTCGTCGCCGAGCACATCGCGGCCGCGCGGGCCGCGCTCGATGCCCACAACATCGAGCTCTCGCCCTTTCCTGAGAACGGCGTTCCCATCCCGCTCAAGTTCAACGAGGGTGTGATCGACCATAAGCAGGTCGGACAGATCCGCGCCGAGTGCAACAACACCATCACCCGCCCCGGCTTTCCGGTCATCTACTGCCCGTTCCACGACAACTACCGCGAGGTTAAAGGCGGAGGCGACCTGGTGCTCGGTGAAAAGTACGGCGGACCCGGCAGGCCGGTCGACGGCGTCAACTGGCTCTCGTTTGCCATCATCAACGTGCGTAAGAAATCCAAGAGCGGCATGACGCTTCTTCACGAGATGGGTCACGGCGCGGGCCTCAGCCACTTCGAGGGCGACCGCGATGTCGCCAACTTCATGTACCTCACCGATACCGACGGACCCGGCGAGCGGCAGATGATCCTGCTCGACCAGGTCATGGCCTTCGCCGAGTGCTACTTCGCAGAGCCGCGCGTCGCGTTGACGCCCGACATCAAGAAGCTCTGGCGGCCGTCATCCACCTCCAAGGAACTCTTTGCCGGGCGATGGTGACTCCGACCGCCCTTTCTCCGCAACATCTTTCCCACAAAGACCGCCGATCATGCAGAGCCAGGACAACGCCAGCGCAACCCGACCGATCCGCGTCAAAGGCCCCGACGGTGTCGGGCCTTTTCTCGTGACGCGCTTCGCGGGCACCGAGGGGCTGGGGCGCCTATACGAATACGAGCTCGAACTGCTCAGCCTCGACCACGAGGTCGACTTCAACAAGCTCATGGCCCAGCCCGTGACCCTCACCATCGCGGGAGACGAGGAGCGTCCCGACAAGCTCGTTCACGGCTTCATCAGCCGCTTCACCCAGACCGAGCCCCGCGGCCGGCACATGGAGTATCTCGCCACCATCGTTCCCTTTGTCTGGTTCCTCACCCGTCATGCCGATTGCCGCATCTTCCAGGAAAAGACCGTCCCGCAGATCGTCCGCCAGGTGCTCTCCGACCTCGGCTTCGACGATGTGGAAGACCGCCTGCGCGGCGAGTATCCGACGTGGGAATATTGCGTCCAGTACCGCGAGACCGACTTCAACTTCATCTCGCGGCTGATGGAGCAGGAAGGGATCTATTACTATTTCGAGCATACCGGCGACGCCGAGAGCGGTCAGACCAAGCACACCATGGTCCTGTGCGACTCGGCCTCCAACCACGAGCCGGGCAAGGGCTGCGCCGTGCTCCCATTCGGGCTGGTGCTCTCGGGCGCTCAACACGTCGACGCCGTCAGCGACTGGGCCGTGATGCACCATGTGCATTCCGATCAGGCCTCGCTCATCGACTACAACTTCAAGAAGCCCAAGACACAGCTCCGGTCGAACCAGTTCGAGGCGCCCGACTATCCGCCGCCGCCCGGCGAAGTCTTCGACTATCCCGGCGGATACATCGAAGGCTCCGATGGCGACCGCATCGCCGCCATCCGTGCCCAGCAACTCTCCCTGCGCCGCACCGTCTTCCGCGGCATCACCGACGCCCGCGGGCTGTTCGCCGGCGTTCAGTTCGAGCTCGACGGTCATCCTCGCCCGGATCAGAACCGCAACTACCTCGTCATCTCCTCCAGCCACTCGGGATGGTGCGATGTCGGCGAGAGCACCGGTGCGGGCGGCGCGGGTGCCGGCGCGGGCGGCGGCGAGTTGTACACCTGCTCGTTCGAGTGCATCGATGCGGCCACCGTCTTCCGTTCGCTCCGCACCACCGTCAAACCGCTCATTCAGGGCCCGCAGACCGCGGTCGTCGTCGGCCCCAAGGGCGAAGAGATCCACGCCGACGAGTTTGGGCGCGTGAGGGTGATCTTCCACTGGGACCGCGTCGGCGATCCCGACAAGGGCGATTGCTCCTGCTGGATGCGCGTCGCCCAGGTCTGGGCCGGCAAGAAGTGGGGGGGCATGTTCATCCCCCGCGTCGGCCACGAGGTGATCGTCGAGTTTCTCGAGGGCGACCCTGACCGGCCGATCATCACCGGACGGGTTTACAACGGCGAAAACGGCGTGCCGTACGGCCTGCCCGGCAGCAAGACCCAGAGCGGCATCAAGAGCCGATCGTCGAAGGGCGGCGGCACCGCCAACTTCAACGAGATCCGCTTCGAGGATCTCAAGGGCAGCGAAGACCTCTACATCCATGCCGAGAAGAACGAGACGATCGTTGTCGAAAGCGACAAGTCCGAGAGCGTCGGGCACGATGAGACGATCAAGATCGGCAACGACCGCACCGAGACCGTCGGCCACGACGAGACCATCACCGTTCACAACAACCGCACCGACACGGTCGGTGTGAACGAGACACGCATGGTCGGGGCCGACCGATCCCGCACCGTTGGGGGCAGCGAGACCGTCACGGTCGCGCTCCTGCGGACCCACACGGTCGGCATCAACGAGGCCATCACCGTCGGTGCCGCCCAGGAAATCACCATCGGCGCGGCCCAGACGCTCACCGTCGGCGCGGTTCAGGCCACCACCATCGGAATCGACCACAACATGGATGTCGGTGCCGACCGCGCCACCTCGATCGGCAAGGACGACTCGCTCGCTGTCGGCAAGAAACTTGCCATCACTGTCGGCGATGAGATCACCATCACCACCGGCAAGGCCTCGATCACGATGAAGAAGGACGGAACCATCATCATCAAGGGCAAGGACATCGCCATCGATGCCTCCGGCGAGATCGACCAGAAGGCCTCGAAGAACATCACGATGAAGGGTCAGAAGATCCTTCAGAACTAAACGCTCCATTTACTCCCGCGTTCCGTATCTGGAAATCCCTATGAGTCGCGCACCCGCAACCCCAATCCGTTCTTCCCGGCGATCGCTCGCGCACGCGCAGCCGGCGACCGAGCGTGTGTCGTTTCTCGCGCCCGTCGTCGGACTGCTCGTCGCCATCGATGAGGCATCGCGTCCGCTGGTCGACTTTCCGGGGAATCGAGCCGACGCGCCCATTCCCGCGCGCTGCACCGTTTCCATCGCCGGTCACGCGGGCGCAGATGCCGTGCTCGTGTTCGATGGCGGAGATCCCGCCTGCCCCATCATCGTCGGCCTGATGCGCGAGGGATCGCCGCTCCCAACCTCCGCTCCACCCGACACCACGCTCAACGGCGAGCGCATCGACCTCGCGGCCGCGGATCAACTCACCCTCCGCTGCGGCCGCGCATCCATCACCCTCACCCGCGCCGGCAAAGTTCTCATCCGCGGGGCCTACATCTCCTCGCGCTCGTCCGGCACCAACCGCATCAAGGGCGGCTCCGTCCAGATCAACTGAACCGTTCTCTTGCTCGTCGATCGCGTTCGCTGCACGGAACTGCAAACCCTCATCCTCCCAATGATCGTCAACGCCACGCCAATGCCCGCCGCCTACACGCTCGGCCTCGCTCCCGACGGGCGCGAGTACTGCGTCGTCGTGGTCAAGGGCACCTTCGGCATTCCGGCCGCCGACGGCGTTCCCCAGCTCGCCGAAGCCCAGCCCGAGGCTGTGATGGCCGACGAATTCTACGGCGAGCCCGGCTACTCCGCGACCAAGCGCGAGTGCGACTTCGCGCTCGTCAAGCCGCGCTGCGATGTCGTGTTGCTCGGTTCGGCCCATGCACTTCCCGGCCAGCTCGCCAAGCGAGTGACGGTCTCGATGCGCGTCGGCCCGATGGCCAAGACCTTCGACGTGGTCGGCGATCGCAAATGGGACAAGGCGCTGCTCTCGCTGGTCCCGACCGAGCCGGTCCCTTTCACAAAGAAGCCCATCCACTTCGGCCTCGCCTACGGCGGCACCGACACCGACCCTGCCAATCCCGACAAGACGGACACCTTCCGCGACAACCCCATCGGCACCGGCTACTACCCGCGCTCGCCCTCATCCAAAATCGTCGGCCGCCCGCTCCCATCGACCGAGCCCACCGGCAAGCCCATCAACGCCTACCGCGGCCAGTTCCCCGCGGTTTCCTTCTCGCCGCTCTCGCGCAACGTTCCCGAGCGCATCCGTCATGCCGGTACCTACGACCAGAAATGGCAGGACAACGTCTTCCCGTTTCTCCCCGGCGATTTCAACCCGCTCTACTTTCAATGCGCGCCCATCGATCAGCGCATCGATCATCCGAAGGGCGGCGAAACCGTCGAGCTTCTCAACCTCACCCCACGCTCGCGCGAGTTCTTCCGCCTTCCGCCGCTCGACCTCCCCGTCGAGTTCACCGACGCGGCCTATACCCGCACCCAGGTCCAGGCCGATGCCGACACGCTCATCCTCGAGCCCGATGCCGGCACGTTCTCCGTCGTCTGGCGGGCCCGCTGCCCACTCAAGCGCAACCTGCTCGAGATGCGCCAGATCGTCGTCGGCCGCCCATCCCGCGCCTGGTATCGCGCCCGCGACCTCGGCAAGACCTACTACTCCTCGCTCAAGGCGCTCGTCGCGGCCGGCGCGGACGACTCCGGATCGGAGGATGCCTAGCCATGCCCAGCGTCGCCATCATCGCCGCGGGAATGGTCACGGGCGTCGGCCTTTCCGCGCCCGCATCGTGCGCCGCCATCCGCGCCGGCATCGACGGCTTCGCCGAGACTCGCTTCATGTTCGATGGCGAATGGTTGATTGGGTGCGAAGTCCCGCTCGATCCGCCGATCCGCGGCCGCGCCAAGCTCGTGCGCATGGCCGCGATGGCGGTGGAGGAGTGCCTCGGCGCGATCCCGGCGATCAAACCCGAGGACGTTCCGCTTATCCTCGCTCTCGCCGAAACAGATCGACCAGGTCGCTTCGACGGACTGGATGCGTCGGTCCTCGCCGACGTTGCGAGCGAGCTGAAGATGCGCCTGCACCCGTCCTCAGCCGTGATCTCCAAAGGCCGCATCGGCGGCGTGCACGCGCTCCAGCAGGCCGCAGCGCTCGTGCTCGGCGGCCGACCCGCGGCCATCGTCGCCGGCGTCGACACCTACCTCGTCGCACCCACGCTCACCCACCTCCACGCCCAGCGCCGCCTCCTCACCGCCGACAACTCCGACGGGTTTATCCCCGGCGAAGCAGCCGCGGCCGTGGTCATCACGACCGAGGCCGCCGCCGGCCCGCCCGACAAGCCGCGGCTGAGGTTCATCGGCGCGGGCTACGGCACCGAGCCTGCGCCGCTGGGGTCCGACAAGCCGTTTCGTGCCGATGGCATGGTCGAGGCGCTGCGGAAAGCGTTTGAGGGCGCGGAGCGGGGGTATGAGCATGTTGATTACCGCATGACGGATCTGTCGGGCGAACAGTTTTACTTCAAAGAGGCGGCGCTGGCGATGACGCGGACGATGCGGGTCCGCAAGGAAAACTTCTTCATCTGGCATCCGGCCGATTGTGTTGGCCAGGTCGGCGCAGCCATCGTCCCCGCGTGTCTAGGCGTCGCGCTCGCGGCCGCGAGAAAGCGGTTTGCGCCCAAGCCTGTAGCCCCCAGCATTGCAGACGGCGGTGTCCTCTGCCACTTCGCGGCCGACGGACCCGAGCGAGCCGCGCTGATCCTGGCGCACGGGTCCGTCTCTCTGCAAGGAGGTGCATGGTGAGCAATCAGGTCTATGCGAATGGGATGGAGGTGGCGTGCAAAGCGGCCAGCGGAAAAGTTACCGCCGCTTTTCCCGACACATGCCTGTCGCCGCCCACTCCGCCCGCGGGACCCGTGCCGCTCCCCTACCCCAGCAACTCGAGCGCCTCCGACCTCACCAACGGCACCACCACCGTCCAGATTACCGGCAAGGAAGTCGCGATGAAGGACTCCTCGTGCTTCAAGAAGAGCATGGGCGACGAAGCCGCGACCAAGAGCCTCGGGATGGGCGTCATCACTCACCAGATCCAGGGCAAGGTGTACTTTCACGCTTGGTCGATGGATGTGAAGTGCGAAGGTGCCAATGTGCCGCGTCACCTCGACCTGGTGACGAGCAACCACATGTCCATGCCAGGGGACACTCCGACGTGGCCGTATGTCGACGAGCTAGCCGTTCCGCTCGATCATCCGTGCGTCGGTGACATGAAGAAGGAGTACGCCGCGTGCAAGGATTACGAGCCTTACAAGCAGGGGGGAGGCAGCCCATGCGAGGCGGCGGGGATGATGTCCAAGCCTTCGTCGGATGCCGAGGCCATGTCGATGGCCTCGCACGCTCAGTCAGACGATTGCCTTAAGGCACGACGCTGCATGCTCGTCCCATATGAACCCAAGGGCAAACAGTCGGGATGTTGTCCAGGTCAAACGGGCCATCACCTCGTCGAAGCGGGTTCGTTTTTTACAAAGGGTCGCGGCGTGAAACGCTCCGCAGCCGGCGATGACAAAATGCTCGACCTTGCTCGAAACATGGTTGGAGAAGGCGAGAATTACACCGCTGCCGGCGCGCCGTGCATTTGCGTTGAGGGCACCAACCAGTATCACGGCACGCATGGGCTCATGCACACGTTTCAGGGCAACTCAGCCTTGAAGGTCGGTGCCGTTGCTTCGGTCCTGACCGCCGATGGCAAGCCGGCCACGTTGACCTGTCAGACCTATGCCCAAGCGAGAGATAGCGGCGCAAGTGCGGCCACAAAGGTCTTCAAGGAGTCGGGGTGCTCTGAAGAATGTTTCAAGAAACAACTGGACGCATACCACAACAGCGATGAATCGGCGGCTAAAGACAATGAGAATGTTCGAGCGATTTTGACTGGATACACAAAGGACGCCGATGTATCCGCCGCGGAGGCGATAGCTAATAACGGGCTGTCGAAGTATACGATATCCGGACTCTTGCCGGGATAGCACATTTGTATCAGGGAGCAAGCATTGGCTGGAATCACCGATGAGTTTTCGTTCGCCTGCGGTGCCGTCCGTCGAAATGGCCTCGGCTATGTTGCATTGGCCAACGACACCAATGAGCGCACCGGCCAGCCGACTACTTCCGCTGCTGCACTCAGCGGCGGCCAATGGATTTCGGCTGCGACGCGCCCGTGGCCGAGTGTCGGAGTTGCGATCGCGCTGCGCCCGGTTCTTGAAGCCAGCTTCGTTGGACCGCTTGGGGAAGTTCTCCTTTCTGGTCCGAGTGGAACCTTCGATGAACAAGTCGGTGATGCCGCCAACGTTCCTGCCGCGCGCGGTACGATTCGAACGGTTCGCGAGGTGTCCGGCTTGCTGTTCGTCGCAGGCATGGATCGTCAGGTGTACCGACGCGATCATCGGAATGTGTGGCGTTGCATCGATCAGTCAATGAGGCCCGAGAATGATCAGGTGATCGGCTTCGAATCCATCCACGGGTATTCAGCCGAGCAGTTATATGCTGTCGGGTGGGAGGGTGAAATCTGGCATTACGATGGGCTTAGGTGGCATCGCGTCGATAGCCCGACGAATCATATTCTCACCTGTGTAGAGTGCGCTTCCGATGGATGGGTGTATGCGTGCGGTCGATTCGGCACGCTTTTGCGTGGTCGCGAAGACCGCTGGGAAATGATCCGGCATGCCTCCACGGAACTGGATCTATGGTCCGTCTGTTTCTTCAAGGGCACGTTGTTCGTGTCGACAATGCGCGGCGTATTTGCTCTCAAAGATAACGCCCTCGAACCCGTGAACTTCGGAGCCGATAGCCCCACGACGACCTATCGCCTCACATGCGTATCGGATTTGCTGTGGTCGATCGGGGCAAAGGATATTTTTGCTTTTGATGGAGCTGTCTGGAGCCGGCTCGCTTGACGATCGTACCTTTCATTGTCTCTGAGCATTGTTCCGAGGCCGCCTTCTTGTGGCTCCTCCGCGACACCACTGTCCATCAGCCCAACTACGCCCTCCGCCACCTCGCCCGCCTCGATAACCGCATCGAAGCCCATCTCGACGGACTCCGCGTTGCGGGTGTCCAGGGCGCATCCGTCGCGCTCGAAGAAGCCGTTGCCAACCCCGAGCCCGGCGAGCTCTTCGCGCTCGCCTCCTGCGCATTCGAGCTCAACGACACCGCCCTCATCGACCAGGTTCTCGCCCTCGCCGCCCCCGATCTCTTTAGCCACCGCGCCGTCGCTTCCGCGCTCGGTTGGCTCGAGCTCGCCGCCGCGAAGAAGCACATCCTGGCACTCTTCGAGCGCTCGCAACTCACACCCACACCCACGACCGCTGCGGCACACGCCATCGCCGTCGCCGCCGCGGCCATTCACCGCTGGGATCCTGGCCTTCCTTTGGCCACCGCGGCCAACTCGCCGGATGCGTCCACGCGGGCCCGCGCCCTTCGCGCCATCGGTGAGCTTGGTCTGACCACCGCCTCATCCGCCCTCCGCGCTGGCCTCACCCACGCCGAGTTCGCCGTGCGGGCCGCGGCCGCATGGTCGAGTGTTCTCCTGGGCGACGCTAGTGCGCTTCCCATCCTCAAAGAGTGCGCGGTCAAACCTCATCCACTCCATCGCCGCCTCGCGAATCTGGCATTCCGCCGCACCCCGCCCGCGGAAGCCCGCGCTTGGAGGCTTCAACTCGCGGGCGATCCCAAGACGCACCGCCTCGCGATGTTCGGAGCAGGGGCGGTCGGCGATCCCGTGGCAGTCCCGTGGTTGATCGAGCTCATGAAGACCGACGCAACAGCGCGTGCGGCCGGCGAATCATTCACGATGATCACCGGCGCCGACCTCGCATTTCTCGATCTTGAGCGCAAGCCGCCCGCGGATTTCGATGCGGGTCCGACCGAGGATCCCGCCGACCCTAACGTCGAATCCGACCCCGACGGAGTTCTCCCTTGGCCCGATGAAAGGCTCGTGCGAAGCTGGTGGGCCGCCAACTCGGGGCGTTTCGCGCAGGGACAGCAATTCCTGTTCGGACGGCCAGTCTCCGATGAAGCCGGTCTGCGGCTCACGCTGCGCGACGGCTTCCAGCGCCATCGCGCGGCCGCCGCACTCGAGCTCGCACTCCGCAAGCCCGGTACGCCCTTGTTCGAAGCCCGCGCCCGCGCCGACCGCCAACGCGCGATGCTCGGTGCATAGCCCAGGTGTGGTGCAGGCCTCTGGCCTGCACGGATCCTCCATATGCTCCTGGAATGGTGCTCATTCTTGTAACCGCGGCTTTGGTCAATCTATCGGCAACGCTCGTGCCACCCGCGCCGACCTCGCAAACGGCGACCCCTTCCGATCCGCCCACCCTCACGATCGACCATGACAATGTCGCGATCGACTATTCCTGCCGCGTGACGATTCCGCCGGGCCTCATCATCGCCGACACCGACGGCACAGGCGTTATTCAAATCACCGCCGACAACATCACCATCGAGTTTGCCGAGGGCTCAGTTCTTCGCGGCGCGGTGCCGATGCCCGCCACGCCGGATGACAAACTCGCCGGCATCGGTATCCGCATCGATACTCACAAGAACGTGACCATCAAGGGGGCGGTCATCGGCGGCTTCAAGTGCGCCATCCGCGCCGTTCGGTGCGATGGGCTCACGCTTGCGTCCTGCCGCGTCGATCGCAACGTACGCCAGCGGCTGCGCTCGACACCCATGGCCGAGGACCAAAGCGACTGGCTCCGGCCGCACGACAACGACGCTCAGGAGTGGTTTGTCCGCTATGGCGCAGCCGTGCTCATCGAGCAGTCAAGCGACCTGACCATCCGGGGCCTCCGAGTCCGCAACTCGCAGAACGGCATCGTTCTCGACCGCGTTTGCCGGTCGCGCATCTACGACTGCGATTGCTCGTTCCTTTCGGGCTGGGGCTTGGCCATGTGGCGCTCGTCAAGCAACCTCATCAGCCGCAACGCCTTCGACTTCTGCATTCGCGGCTACTCGCACGGCGTCTACAACCGCGGCCAGGATTCCGCGGGAATCCTCTGTTTCGAGCAGTGCTCGCACAACCTCTTCATCGAGAACTCCGCGACCCACTGCGGCGACGGTTTCTTCGGCTTCGCCGGCAAGGAAGCGCTCGGTCAGACGGAACCCCCCTCTCATGAGTTTACATACACAAACCGCGGTTGCAACAACAACACCCTCGCCCGCAACGACTTCTCCTTCGCCGCCGCCCACGGCATCGAGATGACCTTCTCCTTCGACAACCGGTTCATCAACAACCGCCTGTTCGATAACGCCATCTGCGGTGTATGGGCCGGATACTCGCAGCGCACGCTCATCGACGACAACAACATCGAGCGCTGCGGCCAACCGTCATCCAACCCGCTGGCCGAAGGCGGGGGCATCAACATCGAGCACGGGGCGCGCAACATCATCGTCAACAACCGCTTCGCCGCCAACAGCGCCGCCATCGCGCTGTGGTCAGATGACGACGGAGCGCTCCTCACGACTCCCTGGGCGCTCGCCAATCACCGCGGCTCCGAGAATACCATCATCTCGCACAACTTATTCACCGATGAGCCGCGTTTCCTTCGCGTTCGCCGGACGACGAGCACGGCGGTCTTCGGCAACACCTTCATCAACACCGCATCAGCGCCCGATAGCGATGTCCCCATCGAGATTCATGCCGATGTCCCCGAACTCCAGTTGCCCGCGCCGGCACCGGTCCCCGACCCCGTCGGCGAAACCCAACCTGTGGAGAAGCGAGTCGCCCTCGCCGGCCGCGAGAACATCGTCATGGGACCGTGGGGACCGTGGGACCACCAGTCGCCGATGATGCGTCTCGCTTCGGCCACCAGCGCCCGCGCGATCTTCGAGCTCTACGGCGATGCCGGTGCCGTCGCGGTCGATGTGCTCGCCGGCAAGGGCGACCTCGAAACCGACCTCGGCACCGTCGAGCCCGATCGGCCGCGCACGCTCGTGCTGCGCCCACGGGCGGGCATCTCGGTGCTTCCCTACAAGGTTCGCGTCACCGCGCAAGGCATCGACGAAACGCTTTCCGGCACCTTCATCCAAACCCAGTGGATCGCCACGGCGTTCGTTTTTCTCGCCGATCCGATCTCGAGTCTCGATGCCTGGCGTGCCGAATCGAAAGCACCTGGCACCGTTGTCGTGCCCTGTGATGACCTCGGCTGGATGCGCTTCGGCCGCAAGCCGCTGCGCGAGCTTCCCATCTTCCGTGAGTCCGCCGACCGCGCGCCCGGCAACACCAACTTCGGCATCATCGCCCGCACCCGTCTCATCCTCCCCGCGGGCGAGTGGAGGTTCACAACCCTCAGCGACGATGGCGTCCGTATCCAGATCGGCGACAAGACCATCATCGAAAACTGGACCCACCACGCGCCCGAGAGAAACGAGGCAGTCTTTACCCAGGCTGAAACCGCACCGGTGGATATTACGGTCGAGTATTTCCAGCTCGATGGCCACGCGACATTCGAGCTGAGCATCGAAAAAATCTCGGTTCCATAGTGCGCGTCTTGGCTCCGCCCCCCCCCCCCCCCCCACCCCAACCCCCTCAACAC
>Ga0163150_10004953_pt1 | contig 17420 bp, 16 predicted proteins | sample OliLakLV19P2IB_FD_148628 | JGI IMG/M metagenome (GOLD analysis project Ga0163150, IMG submission 148628) | Freshwater microbial mat bacterial communities from Lake Vanda, McMurdo Dry Valleys, Antarctica - Oligotrophic Lake LV.19.P2.IB | ecosystem: Environmental > Aquatic > Freshwater > Lake >...
AAACCACCGGTTGCGACCACGCCACGCCCGGAAGTTTCACCTTCCAGGCGATGTTTTTTTCCGGTCCCCACTCGCTCGGAAGTCGGCTCTCGCTCGGAAGCCCATTGCCACCCGGTCCGCGAAACTGGCCCCAGTTTTCGGCCCGAGCCGACGTCGACAAAGCAACGAGCAAGCCAACGCCCAGCAATCTGCGCACTTCCATAGCGGTTGTTCTTTCTCAAAGGGTTCGAGAAGATCGAGAACCGAAAAGCCGCATTGAGCGGCAAGGTCGAACCGAGATTGAACCCCAAGGCAACACCGCGGGTTCCGAGCCTTGCGACATTGAATTCAGGCAATGGCGTTGCCTGGAATCGCTGTTTATCCCAGATCGCCAGAACTTAGAGCTGCGGCCGGCAATTAGCCATTAGCCACAGAGGTCGCCGAGATCACAGAGAAACCGGGGGAACGAAGATCGAAGCATACATTCGACCTAATTCCGATCCGTAACCTCTGCCCGCCTTTAACTCTGTGTTCTCGGTGCTCTCTGTGGCAAATTCTTTCGTCAGCACCGCGAGAGCGCGCCCCGAATACGGCCTACGTCAATCCGGCAATCGGATCGCCGTGATAGACGAAGTGGGGCCGGTTGGTCGAGTCGTGCCAGGCCAGCTCGCGCGGAATGCCCAGGGCCTCGTAGATCGTGGCCGCCATGTTTTCGGGCTTCTGTGGATTGGCCGCCGGGTAGGCGCCGATCTTGTCGGTCGAGCCGATCACGTTGCCTCCGCGCACTCCGCCGCCGGCGAAGAACACGCTCTGCGTTTCCCAGTGGTCGCGGCCCGGCCCGTCGTAGAATTTTGGCAGCGTCGAAATCTTGGGCGTGCGCCCCATTTCGCCGGCCATCACAATCAAGGTCGAGTCCAACAGCCCCCGTTGTTGCAAATCGTCCAACAGCGCCGAGAGTGCTTTGTCGGTGGGCGGGAAGAGACGGTCCTTCAAATTCGGAAACGCGTTGCCGTGCGTGTCCCAGGTCTCGTTGTTCCCCAGATTCACCTGCACCATGCTCACGCCGGCCTCGACCAGTTGCCGCGCGATCAGCAGCGACCAGCCAAACGTGTTGCGGCCATAGCGGTCGAGCAGCTTGGGGTCAGCATTGGCCACGTTAAACGCCCGCTGCGTGTCGCGATCGGCCAACAGCGAAATCGCTTTCTGCCGGTAGCGGTCGAACGATTCGTTTTCGGCCACGCGCTCGAGGCTGGCCGTTTGCGAACTGATGGCGTTGAGCAAATTCAAACGATCGTTGAAGTGGGCCGTGTCCATGCCCGAGGGCAGCGACAGGTTCGGCGCTTGAAACTCGAAATCCTTCGGGTTCTCGGCGCCTCGCGCATGATGAAACCCATACTCGGGCCACGCCCCGTAGGACGTCGCGTTAAAGCGCGAGTAGCTGACGAACATCGGGTTGCGGTGCGCGCCCATCTCGCCGGCGAATTGGCCCGGAATGACCCGCCCTTCGCGATGAATCAAAACCTCGGGCAGCACGACCGACGGCGGCACATTGTTGCGCGGCGCGCACACGGCGTTGGCCACCGCGGCCATCGAGGGCCAGTCGTTCGGTTTCGGCTTCGAGGGGTCGAAGCCCACGGGCAATTGCGATCGGCCCGAGAGCATCAGCAGATGCCCGCTCGAATGTTCCGGATAGGGATGCGCCATTGAACGCACGATCGCCCATTGATTGCTGCGCTCAGCCAGCAGCGGCAGATGCTCGCAAATCTGCACACCGGGCGTGCGGGTGGCGATCGGCTTGAACTCGCCGCGAATCGTATCGGGCGCGTCGGGCTTCATGTCGAAGCTTTCGTGCTGCGCCAATCCGCCGGAAAGAAAAATATAGATGACCGCCTTCGCCTTGGGCGCGGCCGAGCCGGCCAGGTCGCCAGGCGCCGCCAGTGCCCGCAAGCCGTCGACGTGGTTCATGCCCAAGTTCAACAGCCCGATCGCACCGGCCTGAATCGCCGTGCGTCGCGAAAACCGCAAATGCTCGGGCACAAAAAGCGTGTTGTCTGCCATGGCGGGCGACCAACGTCGGGAGGGCAAAGCCAGGTCACTGAAAGTCGACCTCTAACTTACCCATTGGAGCCGCGGGGTGCAAGAAAAGCTCGCGAGGGGCGTTGGTACATTTTGCCCGTGTGCCAGAAAAAAGGCGACTGCCTACTTAGAGGCATCTGGCAGCGGCGATCCTGCCTCTAGCCACCCGGCGCCTTCTTTAGCTTGACGATGCCATAATCGCCCGGTTTTAGAGTCGAGCACATAAATTTCACCACGGTTGCCGGTCATTGGACTAAAGATCATTTCGTAACGCCCATAATTGCTCGATTTTGCATAGAACAAGGCCATCACGAACGCGATAACGGCAATGATCTCAAGCAGCGAGCGCATGCCAAATTGCACTCGCGGATTTCTTTCGGGTTCGTTTTCCATGGCCCTCGATTCTAGCAGAGGGAGCGGAGGAATGAGAATTGACGATGTGCAGCGGTATAGCGTGCCCGCACGTCTGGAGAGACCGGCTACGGACGCTTATGTACCGCAGCCATCAAATATCGGAACGCTCGAACCAGCCCCAGACAGGCGAGCACGACGACGCAGACAAACGCGACGCTGTTGAGCGCTACAATCGCGCCCATATACTGGTTAACTACCAGCCAGATCGCTAGGGCGACAAGCGTTGTGACGAGAAACAGTCGTTTCAGGCTGAATCGCATGGTGGTCGATTCTAATCGAGCGGGCGGCGAGAGCTCATCCTCTACAACACCCGCAGCGCTTGCAGCGAGAGCACGCGGCCGAGGTCGCCGAGCGTTTCGAGTTTGAAGGTGTCGCGCAGCGCGCGGCTCACGGTTTCGTAGGTGAAATCGTGCAGGGCCAGCACGCCGCCGGGCTTGAGCTTGCCGGCGTAGTCGGCCAGGTTGACCTTCGTGGCTTCGTAGGAATGGTCGCCGTCGATGAACAATAGATCGACCGCCGGTACTTCGTCTTTGACGGCGTCGGCCCGGCCGCGATGGATGGTGATGAGATGTTGAAACGGTCGTGTGTTTTCCTGGAACCGCTCGAACGTGTTTTCCACCGGCTCGTGCGGCATCGCGTCGTTCTGCCAGGTGTCGACCGCGTGGACATGTCCCTTGCGAAGGCTGGCGGCCGCCGCCAAAAACGACGTGCTCGCTCCCAGATAGCTGCCGATCTCGCAGGCCACGAATCCCTCGCGGAGCGCCAGCGCCAACTTGAACAGGTGAATGCGCTCCTCGAAATACATGTGGGTGTCGATCAAGAACAGCGGCTCGAGCAGCGGCAACAGATGAGCATCCGACTCACCGACCGACAACGCTCGCCGGTGTGTTACCGAGATGTACCGCGTATGCTCCATAACTCGAACTTCCCGATTTCGTTAGTCGACGCTGAGGGAACTGAATAGCAAAGAGCCGCTCGATAGTCTTTCTGCCAGTCGCTTCACAGCATACTCGGCGTAGGGTTATGAGGCACTTGGCCAGCGTCTTCCGAAGTGAGTGGCGTGGCCGAATGTTGTTCGTCGGTAAACCCCACGAGCGGGCTGCCTTGTTCGAACTTAGCCGGCTTGCCAGGTTCTTTTTGCAGCGTGGCCCAGCGCACGTAGGCGAGCAACTGCTGCTCCGAGTCAAACGTGGCCACGAGTTTTGGACCAGTGCCCGGCTTGATTCCATAAAGATAGTGCATGGTTGCTTCCGTTCCCCTTCCGGTCTGGTTCCGTCAAGATCGCTCTTTCGCAAGAATTGCTGCTGAGCGCATTTTTTACGATGCGGGCCGTCCCTTCAAGGGCTCATTTCGGCGAGGCATCGACGGCGCGAGAGAGCGGTTAGCTCTTGCGAGCTGCAACACCTTGTCCGCCGGCGACGAGCGACTCTAGTTGGGCCGACATCTGCTCGAACACGCTCGACCAGTCACCCGATTGGCTTTGGCGAAACAGTTGCATCGTCGGATACCACGGGCTGTCGTCGCGATCCAGCATCCATCGCCAGTCGGGCACAAACGGCAGCGCCAGCCACACCGGAACGCCCAACGCGCCGGCCAGATGGGCCGCGGCGGTGTCGGAGGTGATCACGAGATCGAGGTTTTTCATGATCGCCGCGGTGTCCATGAACGCGCCGCTGGTGGCATCGACCGATTGACCAAAGTCGATCACACCCCAGGTTTCGCCAAACCCGGCGAGCTGTTCGTGGCCCGAACCTTTTTGCAGATTGACCAGCAGCACTCCGGGCGTCGCGGCCAGCGGCGTGAATTCCGTCAACGGGATCGAACGGAACCGATCGCCGGGACATTTTGGATTGCCTTGCCAGACGATGCCCACTTTGAAACCTTCCCACTCGGCCAGCCGCTCCTGCCAGATTTCGACCAACTGCGGATCGGCAAACACGTATGGCACGTCGGCCGGAATCGTGGCGTGCGTGGTTTCGACGAGATACGGCAAGCTCATGAGCGGCGCGCAAGCATCGGCAACCGGAGCCGGAGTAGCCGCTGAAATCCAGCCGTCGACGCCCGGCGTGCGGGCCAGAATCGGGTGCAACGATTCAGCGCACTCCACGATCACCTTCGCGCCGCGCCGTTTGAGCACCGACGCGTAGCGGACGAATTGCAACGTATCGCCCAAGCCTTGCTCGGCGCACAGCACGATCGTCTTGTCGGCATATTCGGCGCCGTCCCAGCGCGGCCAACGCGTACGAAACGAAGCAAAATCGCGCGAGCGGAACCGCCATTCATACTCAGCAAAGCCCTCGCGGAAGTTTTCGCTCAACAACAGCGCCGCCGAAAGATTGTGATGGGCTTCAGCATAGTCGGGCTTCAGTTCCAGCGAGTGTTCGAATTCTTCCAGCGCCGAAGCGACCCGTTTTTGCTTCAGCAATGCGATGCCCAGGTTATAAAACGCCTCGGCGTCGTTGGGCTTCAGTTCCAGGGCGTGGCGATAATTGGCTTCCGCCGCGGCAAAGTCGCCTTCTTCGGCCTGAACGATGCCCAAATTGTTATAGGCCTCCGACATCTCCGGCTTGAGCCGAATCGCCTCGGCCAGCGTGCTCTTGGCCTCGGAGTATTTTTCTTGCTTCGTCAGCGCGCTGCCCAGATTGAGATACGCCTCGGCAAATTGCGGCCGCAAGGCGATAGCCTTGTGGAACCATTCGACGGCTTCACCAATCGATTGCTGCTGCACGTAAAGATTGGCCATGTTGACGCAGGCTTCGGCCGAGTCGGGCTTCAGCCGCAAGACCTCGCGATACGACTCCAAGGCCTGGGTCACCTGGCCGCAGAGCGCCAGCATGGCGGCCAACTCGAAATGCGATTTGGGATCCTGCGGCTCCAAGCGAACGACTTCGCGCAGCTGCTGCACGGCTTCGGCAAAGCGACTCTTGTTCACCAGCGCCTGGGCCAATTCGGTGTGAGCCCGCAGCGAGTCGGGCGCCAACATCACGGCTCGTTGAAAAGCGACAATCGCGCCAATCGAATCTCCGCTGCGCGACAGGGCGTTGCCCAGGTTCAATTGGGTCAGGAGTTGTTGCGGATGGATGGCCAACGCGCGCGAAAAGCTTTCGGCCGCCTCGGCAAACCGCTGTTGCTTGGCCAGCAGCACGCCCAGATTGTCGAGCGCAGCAAAGTGAGCCGGATGAACGCGCAAGGCCTCGGCCAGATAGGCGGCCGCTTCGTCCCATTGCCGCAAGTTGATGCACACGGCCCCCAACAGGCTCAGCACATCCGGGTTGCGCGGATCGGCGGCCAGGACCTGGCGATAGATTTCTTGGGCTTGTTCGAACTGGCCCGCCTGGTGATGCTCGATTCCCAAAGCCAGGACGTCGTTTTCTAGTGGCATAACCGACCCGTTGTTTTGTGCCGAGATCCGCAGGGAACGCTCCTTAACTATACGCCGCGACGGCCGCTCAGCAGCGGGCCGCCGAAGGAGAAAAACCGCTGTTTTTCGCTAACAATCGAGCTAAACTTCACTTACGCCGGATACCCAGCCATGCGGGGATGCCTCGCGACGGAAAGCGACAAATCCAAGAGCGTTTCATGCAGTTCGACTCCAACCAACATGCTTTCGGCAGCCCCGGCATCGAGCCGCGCTGGACGCGTAGCGACAAAGACGCGGTCGGCACGGCCTATTCCGCCTCGAGCCGCATCTGGTTCACGCTGGCCGCCGGGATCGTCAGCGAAGTGTACTATCCGACGATCGATCGCCCGCAAGTGCGCGACTTGCAGTTTCTGATCACCGATGGCGAAACGTTTTTCCACGACGAACGCCGGCACCTCGACAGCCAGATCGAGCAGATTGAAGGGGGCGTGCTCGGCTATCGCATGACAAATATCTGTCGCGATCGGCCCTATCGCATCGTCAAGGAAATCATCGCCGATCCGCATTACGCGTGCTTGCTCGTTCGCACTCGGTTGGAAGGAGACAAAGCCCTATTGTCGCGGCTGCGGCTGTACGCCTTGCTCGCGCCGCATTTGGAAGGTGGCGGCCGGGGCAACAACGGATCCTTAACCGAAGTGGCTGGCTACAAGATCATCATGGCACAAAAGGGCCGCACCTGGCTGGCGTTTGGGGCGTCGGTCCCCTTGTTGGCCCGATCGTGCGGCTATGTCGGCGCCAGCGACGGCTGGACCGACCTGGCCGATAACTATCAAATGGATTGGGAGTTCGAGAGCGCGACCGATGGCAATATCGCGCTCGTGGCGCAACTCGATCTCAGCCGAGCGCAAGAATTCACGCTGGCCGTCTCTTTCGGCAATACGGCGCACGACGCGAAGACCACGCTGGTGCAATCGCTGGGCGTTTCATTCGTCAAACATCGCGATCGGTTCGTGGAGCAGTGGCATCGCGTTTGTGCCAAAGTCCGGCCGCTCGAGCATGTGACGTTCGATAAGGGAGCCCTCTATCGCCGCAGCCACAGTTTGCTGTTGGCCCACGAAGACAAGCACTTCGCCGGCGCGATGATCGCCTCGCTCAGCATCCCTTGGGGCGAATCGAAGGGAGACGAGGACCTGGGCGGATATCACCTCGTCTGGCCGCGCGACCTGGTGCAAACCTCGACGGCGCTCTTGGCCTCGGGCAACAGCGACGCTTCGTATCGCTCGCTGGTTTACCTGGCCTGTTCCCAGACGCCCGCGGGCGGGTTTCACCAGAACTTTTGGATCGATGGCGATCCCTATTGGACCGGCGTGCAGCTCGACGAAGTGTCGTTTGCCATCCTGCTGGCCCATCGAGCGAAAGTCGCCGGAGCCTTGCACGAGTTCGACCCCTACCCGATGGTTTTGCGAGCGGCGTCCTATCTGGTGCATGAAGGGCCGGCCACGGCCCAGGAACGCTGGGAAGAGAACAGCGGCTATTCGCCGTCGACCTTGGCCACGAACATCGCGGCGCTCACATGCGCCGCCCTGTTTGCCCAGGAGCGGGGTGATCTGGCCACGGCCCAGTTTCTGCACGAGTACGCCGATTTCTTGGAAAGCCACGTCGAGCGTTGGACCGTGACCACGCAAGGCACACTGGTGCCGGGCATTCCGCGTCATTACATTCGCATTCTGCCGGCCGATCTGAGCAACCCGGATCCGATCGAAGATCCCGATCTGGCAGTGGTGGAAATCAAGAACCAGCCGCCGAACCGTCGTTATGTGTTTCCGGCCAAGGAAGTCATCGACGCGGGTTTTCTGCAACTGGTCCGCTATGGCATTCGTAAAGCCGGCGACCCGTTGATCGAAGATTCGCTCGCGGTCGTGGACGAAACCTTGCGGGTTGACACTCCCTACGGACCGTGTTGGCGGCGTTACAACCACGACGGCTATGGCCAACAGGACGACGGCCGGCCGTTTGATGGTTACGGTCGCGGCCGGGCCTGGCCGTTATTGACCGGCGAGCGCGGGCACTACGAACTGGCCTCCGGACGCGATCCGGCCCCCTACCTGCGCGCGATGGAACGTTTTGGGGCCCACGGCTTGCTTCCCGAGCAGGTTTGGGACTCGGCCAATCAGCCCGAGTCGCGGCTGTGGCTGGGCAAGCCGACCGGTTCGGCGATGCCGCTGGTGTGGGCCCACGCCGAGTACATCAGCCTGGTGCGAAGCGCGGCCGATGGCGTGCCATTTGACCTGATACCGGAAGTGGCCGAGCGCTATGGCTCGCGGCGCGAATGTCAGAACCTCGAAATCTGGAAAGCCAACCGCCACCCGCGTTCGATGACGCCCGGCGCGACGCTGCGGGTGCAGGAGAAAGCGCCGTTCGTGCTGCATTGGACCGACAACGAGTGGCGCGACACGCACGACACCACCGCTACCGGCACGGCTTTGGGCATCTATTTTGTAGATATTCCCACGAAGCCCCAGCAGCAATCGCCGCTGCGATTCACCCTGTTGTGGACCGAGGAGAATCGTTGGGCTGGGCACGATTATGCCGTGCCCATGGAAGCCGCGCGAGGGGCATAAGGTCCAGTATTTCCCGAAGCCGCGCACGCGCAATCGGCTCAGATCGACCGGAGGCGAAACTGTGATCCTTCGGTCCGGCCGGTAAAGGATGTACAGCCGGTATTTCGATTTTGTTGGCTAGAGTCTCGGGCGGCGGCGGTCCGATCAATAGGTGTCGGTTGCCGATTCAGCGGGGGCGTTCTACGCATGGGTTTCCCAGGAAAACCGCGACGACACGGCAACGTCGGAATAATCGGCACCTCTTGCGTTACGGCACCTATTGAGCTTGAAACTGAAGGAGTCTACTTGAACACCGCGCTGTCTGTCTTAGTGCCCGTCTACAACGCTCAACATAGTCTCGAAGCAGGAATTACCGACACGCTGGAAATCCTTCCGGAAGTCAGCCAGCGCTTCTCGCTATGCATTCTAGACGATGGCTCAACAGACGACACCGCGGAGGTGGCTTATGACCTGGCGGCGCGCTATCCGCAAATCAAGGTCATCCGCCATCCGATTCGCCTGGGCCTGGCCGAAGCCATTCAAACCGGTCTGGACCATACCGAAGGCGAAATCGTGTTCATCGGCGACGACGACTATAGCCTCGATCCTGACGACCTGCGGGCACTTTGGCAATTGCGCGAAATGCAACGCCGGTTGACTGCCTACGCCGGCTCGCTCTCCTCGCAGCACGATCCCTGGATGGAAAAATTGCTGGCCTGGAAGCCCCGTCGCACGCGTACGCCCGGTTTCCAGATCATCCGCCGCCAGGCTTTCGAGCAGTTCCGCTTGCAACAAGCCGCCGACATCATTCGCCGCATCGACCGAACCACGCGCCCTCAGCAATCGGCAGCCGCGGGCCGACCCAATTTCCTGGGCCTGAGTCTCGTCGGAAAAGCGCAGCGGCTGGGCTGGGTCAAGTAGCTCGACTAGAAACCGTGATCTGTGGGCGCACTACGGCTGGTCGCCCAGTTCGCCATCCTCGACTTTTCGTTCGCGAAGCCGCGTTGGGCCCTGGCAGCATTCGCAGTCTTTGAGGATGAACATCGGTATGGCGCAGATATCGCACCAATAGTCGATTTCATACAGGCCGTCGGGCTTCGGCTGGAAGACGCGGATCGTCTGGATCATCGGCACGCCCTGGTAGCGGCGAACCAGGAGCTGCAAGTCGATATCGCGCTGCCGCGGATCGACCGCAAAGGCTCGGCCGCGCACGTCGGGAACGATCGGCAATAAACGGCCTTCGGCAGTCTCCAAAACGACGCTCGATTCGGCAGCCGCCGGATCGGTCGCGACGCCATAGAGCCGCGAGAGTGCGTCTTCGAGCCACACCACCCGGCCGCGCACGGTCTCTGTGGTGAAGTTGCGAACGCCCGCGGGCGAGGACTTCTTCGAATCGGTCCGATCGCCGGACTTGGATTGAGCCGGCGCGAAGGCCAGTCCGCTCGAAAGCACGGCCAGCAGCCCAAGCAGCAATGCCAACGGCGCCGCGCCGCGCAGTGCCGAAACTTGCCGTATCATCGTGGCCGCCTCTGCCTGAACGAGATGCTATTCGGCTGCCTTGCCGACAACGATCAATTCCAACACCAGCTTGCCGCCCTTGGCATCTTTGCCGGGCAACCGCACCGTCCACCATTCGTTTTCGTCCAACTGCCGCATCGCCGGTGCATCGCCATCGGCGGGCTTGACCAGCGGAATGATCGCCGGGTGCGTCGACTCGGCCGACTTGGCGCTGGTCTTAAACAGATCCTCATCGGCAACCGGCGCGGTTGACTGGTCGGCATCGGCGGGCGACATCACCAGAAAGTCGCGGGTGGCAAAGGTGCCCACGTGATTGCCGTCGACCGGCTGGTTGGCATAACGCAAGGTGTAGATGCCCGCGGGAATCTCTTGGCCGCGAAAGTCGGCACCCTTGCGCGCAAACCGCAGGGCGCCCACGAGGCTACCGGATTCGAGCGGATAGAGCACCGTGTCGGATGCTTGGAAATCGGCCTTGGTTGGCCAGGCTTTAGCGACCCAGATTTCGCAGACGGTGCGCTTCTCGCCTTGCAGCACCTTGAAGCCAGTCGGGGCGAGTTGCGAAACAATGTCGGCAGCCAGCTCGGCCGGCGGCGCGTCCTTCGTGGCTTCCACGCGATAATCTTCAGCCACGGCCAGGCTGGACGTCATCAGCAAACCAACCGCCAACACAACGAGCCACTTACGCATGATGAAACCTCTTTGCTTGCAAGATGAACAACGTGGCCCGCACGGAAGTCGAAATGTTTCCAGGCCGGGGCCACCTGACGCGCACAATTATAGTCCGGGAAAACAGCGGCTGGCAAAGTCACGAAAAACACACAGCCAGGCGATCGTCCGCCTGGCCGCGTGCAATAACGTTCAATTCACCCGCGAAAATGCCATAAATGCGCGGCCCGCCCGAGGCCACTTCTTCAATACGAAAAGCTCGCCAAAAAAGCACTTCGGGTGCCCGGATTCGACCAGTGCGTGCCTAAGCCGGGTCCGGCAAACTGCCCCTCGACCGTAAACGCCGCGTTGGCATTCTTGACGTCGCACAAGGGGGGATAGAACGTCTGCTCGTTGGAGCATACGCAATCGCCGGTGCCCAACTTGCGCGTCAGCACTTCGGCATAGTTTCCGGCTTTGAGCTGCCCGACCACGGCGAAATGGTCAACGCTCATCTCGATCGGCGCGGAAACGACCTTGACGACCTGACCGGCGTGCTTGGCATATTGAACCGCGAACTGCACCAGCGCGTCGCGCTCGCGGCGGTTGGCGTTCTGGTCGACGATGATCACCGATTTGATCGGGTCGGGAAACGAAACCAGCGTTCCGCCGAAGCCCAGCGTATCGGAGGCGTTCAAGACGATGGCCACCTTTAGGCCCGCCAGTTCCACGCCTTCATAGCTGCCACGTTCAATGCTCCAGGCCATGATCGCGTCTTTGCCGGTCAAGCCACCTTGGCCATTAGCAAAGCATGGACCGGTGTAGACATCGCAGGTGCGCGTTTCCAGGTAATCTCCCTTCAACTCGTCGGCCGAGCTGATCGTCGGGAACAAAAGCGCAGCCGATGCGCAGAAAATGCTAAGGCAACGAATCATGGCGAATGCTCCTAGGGCGTCGCGTTGAGACCAATCGTGATACGCCCTATTCTATCGCTTCCGGTTAAACGGGTCTAGCAAATCCCAGGCTGTAAGCGCCGAGCTACCCCCCGCTCGCGGCCCGTGCGGATGCTAAAAACTGCCCGATTTTGCCCGCGTGATCCTGGCAACGCCCTTAACCTTTGGCAAGCCATTGGCATGACCATGATATCCACGATGGTTGGGGCGCGTGTGCAGGTAGGTATCGAGTTCATCGCCCCACTGCGTCCATCCTTGGCGCCGCTCGCGTGCAAACAACTCAAGGAAAGGTCCGGGGCTGCAATCCTCAATGATGTGGTATGCCTCCTCCGGCTTGCGGGAGTGCTCCTGCTTGCGCGTGCTCACTATGTTGACCTGCGTGCGCCCCGCATTGAGAGTGCGCAACTTGCCGCGAATCCCGAACAAAAGAATCTCCGTCACATTGCGGAAGTAGAATCCGACACCGCGACCATCAGGCCCGCCATCCTTGCGGATTTTGTACCAGATGATGTTCGTTTTGTATTTGAAGCCCCAGCACTTCATAACCGAAAGTCCCTCTTCCAAAAGCGCATTGGGGCACCATAGGTAGAGGTGGCTTTGTTCATCCGCGTGATCGACAACTGGCATGGCGCGGATTTCGTCAAACGTCATCGTGCTGTATCGCTTCAGCCTTTTATGCTCCGGAGCGACCTTGCCAGTGCTGTTCTGGAATCGCCACGGTGGATCCGCCAAAATGGTCGAGAATGTCGCCGATTCAAGGCCCGGCAAGCCGTTTCTCTGCTTTGCCATGCTCGATTCCTTTCAATCCAATCCCTCGAGGTTCCTCAGCGAGTTTGTTTCGCCAGCAGGCATCGTCAAGGCGCCTCGTAGGCTATCATGCCGCCAACAGAAGTTATAGTGGGCCATGAGGAACACGGTTGCGGCTTGCCTTCAACAAGTAGATGGTTGATTTCGGGGCTCGACTGCGCAAAGTGGCAACGTCTTATTCGTGTTATTCATACGGTATCCCTGGCCACCGCGGCGGTGCTCTTGACACTAAAAAACCACTGGGGTAGCGTCGCTGGTAGGGGCTGGAGCGCACCGGTGTTCGTGTGGCCTTCCCTCTGGATAGTTGCCTGTTACGATTGAGCCCCCATGATTGAAACCGCTTCCGCCAGGTCGCCTGGCGAATTGACCGATCCAGAAATCAATGACTTCCAGACTGTCGAGCGTTGGGCCGTGGCCGGGCTGATCCTGGCTCTGGTCTCGCCCTTGGCTATGTTGGGTTCCGTCTATTGGCTGGTGCCGGCCGTCGCGCTGTTGGTCAATATCGTGGCGCTCGTGCGGCTCAATCGCGATACGACCCACTTTGGCCGGAACGCAGCGCTTGCCGGTTTGGCGTTGTCGGTGTTTTTCGCCGTCGCGCCGCTGGCGCAATTGGCTGCCAACTATGCCATTCTGGCGCCGCAGGCCAAACCGATCGCCGATCAGTGGTTCAAATACATGCAAGAGAACAGCCCCGAAAAGGCGCTCATGCTGAAATTTGCGCCCGACGCTCGTCAGCCGTTCGATGAGAACCTGTGGACCTTCTACCGCAGGGACGGATCGGCCAAGGATGACCTGGTGAAATTCGTCAACGAACCGCTGGCACGAACCTTGTTGGCACTGGGCACCAAGGCTGATGTGCGTTTTTTCGGCATCTCGGGTGTGGGCAGCGACGGAGAGCGGGCCCTCGTGGCTTATGACTACAGCGTGACCTATCCCGCGCCCGACGGAAAGCAGACCTTTTTCGTCCGCATCACCGTGGAGCGCAAGCCCACGAAACGGCCGGATGTGAATCCGTGGCGGGTCTATGGCTACCAGGGCGGTATCGATCCTACCTGATCGAATCGAGTAACGACCGACGCTTCAGCGGTTCGCGCACTATTCAGCGGTCGGCGACGCTTGTCCGGAATTTTCTTCCGCCTTCAAGGTTTTCCACGCGGCGAGAATCTCCGCGCGCAGAGTGCCGGTCGCCTGTTTGGCGGCCGAGCGATAGTAGATTGTCGCCACGGCGAATTTGCCGGCTGCTTGTGCCTCTCGGGCGCGGTCAAAAACCAACGCGGCTTCGTGTTGCTCAGCAGTTGCTTGCACAACGCGCCGCCGGCGAAGTGCGTCGACGCTTTCAAGTTTTGACTCGGCCCCTTGCTGGCCAGGGGCCGTCCTTCGGGCTGTCGTTTCGGCTTCGGACCTTTTCGCTCCGGAATTCCGCAACACGGCGCGGTCGATTTCTTGCATGTCGTGAACCTGCGCGGTCAAATAGGCGCCAGCGACCTGTCGGTCGCTTCCTGTAGCGCGCTGTCGCCCAAGACCGCCGAAACTGTTCGTACCCGACGAAGCGCGTCGGTTGCCAGCCAAGGGCGCCCAACCGCTATCGGGAACGAGCACCGTCGTATCGACCGAGAAGACGTTGAACGACGGAAGCTGAATGGTTTGCGCCATGGCCAGCCAGGGCCACGCCAGCGTCGCTATCCCGCACAGGAAACCACAAAAACAATTGCAACGTCGCATCGCACACCTCCAACACGCTGTCCGTTGGTGCGAAGTCTTTGGTTTAGTCCGCCAGCCGTACTGGCGCCGCGCTCATTTTAGCAGAACAGACCGCAACTCAAAGCGATCCTGAAACCCTGGAGTCATCGAGAGGCGTCGATTCGGCGACGACCTTATTTCGAGATAAATTCTTTGGCCCACAGCGGCACGCACTGTGCGCAGAGCGGGCCACGATTGCGGGCGAGCTTCTTGAGCATTTCCCGCTTCACCTTCTGAGCACGCAAGTGCCGTTCGATTTCGGCGAACGATTCTTCGGCCGCTTCTTCGGACATAGTGGCCAGGCAGCGTCGGCAGTTGGACATGTCGGGTGCTTTCTCGTTCTCGCGTCAGGCGATCAATTCCTTGACGACCCGACCGTGGACGTCGGTCAAACGGAAATCGCGTCCGGCATAGCGATACGTAAACTTTTCGTGGTCGAAGCCCATCAGTTGCAGAATCGTGGCGTGCAAGTCGTGGACGTGAACGCGATTTTCCGTGGCCTGAAAGCCGAACTCGTCCGTCGCTCCGTGTACATAGCCGCCGCGCACTCCGCCGCCGGCCATCCACATCGTAAAGCCGTGGTGGTTGTGGTCGCGACCATTGATCTTGCCGTCGTTCGAGCCCTTCTTCGGCAGCTCGACGGTCGGTGTGCGGCCAAACTCCCCGCCCCAAATCACAAGCGTCTCGTCGAGCATCCCCCGAGCCTTGAGGTCTTTGAGCAGCGCTCCGATGGCCTGGTCGCATTGTTCGGCCAGTTTGCGGTGCCGGACCTCGATATCGTCGTGATTGTCCCACGGCTGGCCTTCGCCATGCCAAACCTGCACGAAGCGCACGCCCCGCTCGACTAGCCGACGCGCGATCAGAATCTGCCGTGCCTGTGTGCCCTTGCCGTACATGTCCAGAATGTGTTGCGGCTCGCGGCTGACGTCGAAGGCATCGGCCGCGTCCATTTGCATGCGATAGGCTAACTCGAACGATTGAATCCGCGATTCCAATTGCGCTTCGCCGCCACGAACCTGCGCGTGCTGCTGATTCAATTGCTCCAACAGGTCCAGTTGGCGCCGCTGCTGATCGCGCGAGACAAACTTGTTGTTGATGTGTTCGATCAGCTTTTCAACTTCGGTGAACTTGGTATTGATATACGTCCCTTGGTGGACGCCGGGCAAAAAACCACTTTGCCAGTTTTGCGACTCCTGAATCGGATAGCCGCCCGGGCACATGGCGATGAACCCCGGCAGGTTCTGGTTCTCGCTGCCCAATCCATAGGTCATCCATGAACCCATGCTGGGTCGAATTAACCGGGCTTCGCCGCAATTCATCAGCAACAGCGACGGCTCGTGGTTGGGCGAATCGCCATGCATCGAGCGGATCACTGCGATGTCGTCGATGCTTTCGGCCGTCCGCGAGAACAGCTCGCTGACCTCGATGCCGCTTTGTCCGTATTTCTGAAACTTGAAAGGCGAAGCATAGGCGGCGCCGGTCTTGCGCTCGGTCGGCAGATTGATCGGCAGTTCCTGCCCGTGTCGCCGGGTCAGTTCCGGCTTGGGATCGAACGTGTCGACGTGCGACGGTCCGCCGTTCATGAACAGGTGAATGACGTGCTTGGCCTTGGCCGGGAAATGGGCCGCTTTGGGCGACAGCGGATTGAGCGACTCCACCGCCTGAGCCGAATTCAACAGGCCCGACCCGCCCATGAGCTGAGTCAGCGCCAGCGAGCCAAAGCCCATGCCCGAGCGACGCAGCATATCGCGGCGTGAAAGCAGCGACGAGTTTTCTGTTGGCAGGTTGTTTTCCATGGCGGCGCGCTTCTGGCGATTTTCGGTTTCAATTTGACTAGTCGACAAACACAAATTCGTTGGACAATAGCACGACGTGCGCATAGCGCTCCCAAGCGCTCAGCAGCGGCTCGGTTTCCGCAGTCGCATTGGCTGCCGCCGGCCGCGCTTCTTCAGCAGCTAGAAATGCCAGGCCCAGCGTGAATTCCTGTTCGCTTGGCAATCGGCTCAAGGCCAGCCGATAGAGTTGTGCGATTCGCTGCTTCGGCTCCGTGATGCCGCCCAGCGAGTCATGCGCGGCCAGGCTGCGCACCTGGTCGCGCAGGAACGGGCTGTTCATCATATACAGCGCTTGCTGCGGCACCGTGGTGTTGAATCGCTGTGGGCTGTGCGTGTCGGGACCGGCGAAATCAAACGTGCGAAACAAGCTGGGCAGGTTTTGCCTATCGATCAATCCATAGATCGTCCGCCGTTTCGGCCAAGGGCTGCTTGTCAGTTCGACGGCTGGCCCTCCCAACGTTCGATCCAACTGCCCGGAAGCCGCCAGCAACGAGTCGCGGATCGCCTCGAAATCCATCCGCTTGCGATTCATTCGCCACAACAACCGGTTTTCACTATCGATCTGCCGGCATTCGGGCCGGTCGAGGCTCGCCTGCTGATACGCGGCGGAACTGAGAATCAGGCGGTGCAAATGTTTGAGCGACCAGTTCGACTCAATCAATGCCGAGGCCAGATAGTCGAGCAATTCCGGGTGGCTGGGCGGCTGGCTGCGCACGCCAAAATCGCTGGGGGTCCGCACGAAACCAGCGTCGAAGTAATAAAGCCATACGCGGTTCACGATGACGCGGGCCGTCAGCGGGTTTTCCGAGCTGGCAATCGCGCGAGCCAGGTCCAAGCGGCCGCTCCCCTGTCCAAACGGCTGGCGGTTTTCGCCCGCCAACACCGAAAGGAACTGTCGCGGCACACTCTCGCCCCGATTTCCCGAGTTTCCGCGCACGAACACATGCGGCACGATCGGCCGCTCGGCATCGGCCAGTGTCATCAAGTCCTTTGGTTCTGCCGGTTCGACGGAACTGGCCAGCACGCCATAGAGCGAATAATAGTCCTTCGTCGGAATTGGATCGTACTTGTGATCGTGGCAACGAGCGCAGGTGACGGTCAGGCCCATCGTGCCGCGCGTCAGCACGTCCAGCCGATCGTCGATGATGTCGTGCGGGTTGTTGAGAAACCGGCGGCCGACGGTCAGAAAACCCATCGCGGCCAGCGAACTGTTGTCGGCGCCATGCGGCAACCGGTCGGCCGCGATCTGCTCGATCAAAAACTGATCGTAAGGCAGATCGTCGTTAAAACTCTTGACGACCCAATCGCGATAACGATAGGCGTTCGGATAGCTGCGGTCCTGCGTGAAGACATAACCTTTGGTGTCCGCGTAGCGGGCCACATCCAACCAATGCCGGGCCCACCGTTCGCCATAATGGGGCGACGCCAGCAACCGTTCGATGACTGTGTCGAATGCATTGGGTGCAGGGTCGGCGACGAAGCGCTCGACTTC
>Ga0163150_10004956_pt1 | contig 17414 bp, 16 predicted proteins | sample OliLakLV19P2IB_FD_148628 | JGI IMG/M metagenome (GOLD analysis project Ga0163150, IMG submission 148628) | Freshwater microbial mat bacterial communities from Lake Vanda, McMurdo Dry Valleys, Antarctica - Oligotrophic Lake LV.19.P2.IB | ecosystem: Environmental > Aquatic > Freshwater > Lake >...
TTTCGAAACACTCTTGCGGGTCATCTGCACGGCCTTCATGATGGTGGCAATGTTGCTGCCGGTGTAATACAGCCACAGGACTTGGGCTCGCTGCACCTCCCGCCAGGCGGCCGTCCGCGACTGGCGTAACTGCTCGAGCAACCGCACTTCTTCGAGGGTCAACACTAACTTGGGTCGAGTCGATTTTTTAGCCATGCTCTAAGCATAGCAGAGAATCGATTATATGGATACTATTCAATGAAACGATATACTAGCCATGCGTCCAACTTCCTGTTCAACTCGCTGGATGATTTGATGGCCAACGTACAACAAGGGATTGACGAATTGAACCAATTGGCCAATAATCATTAAGAGCAGTATTTATTGTTGTATACTTAGGGTTGATTCATCCCATTTTCAAAACCAACTGAAATCGATGAGTTCCGCAAGATGAACTCATGAGAAACACTGTGCGTCCACGAATCACCATGGCGAGCATCCTCGTCCTGCTGTGGCTAGGCTCGGCGATCCCTGCGTTCGCGGATGGTCTTGGAGCGGGAAACGTTCCAGGTCCTGGCTGGCAGCCGCGGTGGAGCATGATTGATGCCCGAGGAGGCTTGCTCACTGCGGCGGAACGCTCCGAGATGGTTAGGCGGCTGATCGCCATCGAGGCATTGTTTCTCAAAGCCGATGCCCTCAGGCAGCCGCGTGGATTCGAAGTTCAGACCCGGCTGGTTGGGGGAGGCCTCACGACGCGAACAGAGCTAGCGAGGTATGGATTCTACCTGCAAGCCTGGCGTAAAACGATGAAGATCTCGGGCGAGGGGCCAGGGCCCATCGAGGTGAGGATAAACCCTGAACACGTCGCGATGGCAGAGGGGGGTGGGATCGGCGACCAGGAGATCCTGTCGGAGTTTCCTGTTGGCGATCCCATTCCTGGCGCGACGGTGGTCTACACGGTGGGTCACCTCCCAGACCGGATTTACAAAAGGTTCACGGCCACAGCCCCTGGCAAAATCCGGGTGCTGCTCACCTCCGGTGGCGAATCGCCTTGGATACCGGTCTCTGTGGAACGATTCCTGCAGGCGGCAATCTCCAAGTTCGATGACGGGAAGAAGATACCGCAAACGCCGTACGAGCTGTGGATGAGCCAGGCGGCTCAGCGCCGAAACGACTATGCGGCAACAGTGGCGGCCATCCCAGACAAGGCGCAGGCCGCCAAGATGCGGGAAGGGTTTGAAAAGACCGAGCGGGAAGTGACCGTCGCCCTCAAAAAGTCAGAGGCGAGCGATCGAAAGGAGTTGAGCCAGCCAAAGGCAGCGGCCGACCGCATCCGGGCCGAGCTGGCTGCGATGACTCCCGCCGAGCGCGATTTTTGGTCGCTAGGGGACCTGAAGCGTGTCCCGCCGAATACGCCGAACGCTCGCCGAATTGTTTCGCCGAAGCCCGGCTTTTACCGCATGAGACGGTCACCGCTCGAGATCCGGGCCATCCTGGTCACCATACAAATTGAAGGCATGGATTTTCCAGGTTCGCGAGAGCTTGACCACGGCGTGCATGAGGCTTACACCCACCTAGACTGGGCAGCACTCGCCCGAATGCTCGAACCTGCAACGAATTGAGTGATCCGAGAGAGACAGAAACAGTCTCAGTGCTGGCCGTGCGAACAGACCATGGCTGGATATGCGCAACGACGAGGGGAGACTTGGTGAGCTGGTAGCTGGTAGCCGCGATTGCCGGGTGTTTGGCAACAATCGTGGGTTTGTCGGCGGCATCGTGAAACCACCCACGATTGAACGCAGACAAAGCGTTCAATCGTGGCTACCAGGAAGGTCCAATCTCCAGAGCACGGGCTTCCCGTTCGTGCACGGACGCGCCAGCGGCGCGTCTCTACCAGGCCGCAGGAGCAACAGCGGAGGCGAGAGTTGATCAAAGGCAGAGGGAGAGCGTCGGCAGCCGTTGTGATTGTTGGCACCTTCGTCGTTGGCGGGGCTCTCCTCGCACAGAGCGTGTTGACGGAGCTGGGTCTCACTGAGACAGCGGCCCGGAACTTCCTGTTTCAAGAGATCAAGAGTCCAGCAAGAGAACGCAGGAGCGACATAGCGATAGCGGGGAATCGCGCGTTCCTCAAGCTTCCGCCCTCCGCCCGCGGCCAGGCTGCCACCGCCCTCTTCGCCTGGACTAAGGCCTACGTCAACTCTGCCCCGTTCAAGACGGCCTATGCCAGCTTTCGCAGGGACACGACCGTTCCACAGGAACAGCAGCACCCGCTGACCGTAGATGAGGAAGTCAAGAAGCAGATCGACGAGTTGCTGGCCGGAGTGGAAGAGATGAAGCAGGCAGCGGCCTCTATGGACCCTGCCAACCGTGCCAGGATTCTCGAGTCGGTCAAACCACAGGAGGCGCGGTATCGAAGTCCGGAATTCGTGCAGCAGGTCCGAACAGTCCTTGAAGCCGAGCGCGCCGCGAGGGGCGGAAGCGGCAACGCCGCCGCGCGCGTCGCGAATGAGCCGTATCCCGCCGACCCTCAGAAGCTCTTCGCGCGCCGCCTGCGTGGGTTCCTGGAGGCGACGAGCGACGCGAACTTCGCGGCCAAAACCATCAGCCTCACGGGGGGTACCGACGGCATCGAGTTCGTCGATCCCGCTGACAGAAAAAAGTCGTGGGTTTGGCAGGCAGCAGTCATCGTGGGTCAGGAAGCCACCACGGCCGCTCGGGCCGCGGCCGAGGCCTGGCTGAAGGAGATTGAGCCATGAACCCTATTAACCGGCGACAGGCAATGGCGCTTCTGACGGCACTGCCGTTTTCCACGCGAGTTCAAGGGAAAACACGTCCGGGTCCGAAGCGCCGCCTCGTCCTGGGCTCTTTTCACGAGTTCCTCCTCGAACCGGATGGAACTCTCAAGGGGTGGCTCACACAGGAACGCAGCGACGGTCTGGCGCACGACGCGCTCGGCCTCGGGCAAAACCCGCCCCTTGCCGCCTACACACTGGTCGCGGTTCCGGGTCTCATCAACGTCATCGCGGCCGCGGCCGGACTCGCATGCTCCTTCGCGGTGCTCGCCGACGGCCGGCTCCTGTCCTGGGGCTTGAACGCCGGCAGCGGGCTTCTGGGCACAACGCCGCTATCGGTGGTGGAGGTGACCGCCTCCTGGGGACCGAACTCGAACACGCCGGTGCCGCTCGCGACGAAGTTCGACGCCGTTGACGTCTCCACGCAGGAATCCCACGTGCTCGCCCTGGCCCGCGACGGGAGCGTTTACGCCTGGGGCAAGGGCGACCAAGGCCAGCTCGGCAACGGACCACTGCCCATCATCAACTTTAAGACCCGCACGCCGAGTGCGATGACGTTCGTACCGTTTCCCGTGCGCGTTCCTGACCTGGCCGATGTCGCCGCCATCAGTGCCGGGAGGAGCCATTCCCTGGCTTTGCTCAAAGACGGAACCGTCCGGGCTTGGGGTGACAATCAGATGGGAGAGCTCGGTGACCGCACAACGACCAATCGCAACAGGCCGGTGCAGGTTCAGGGCGTTCGCAACGCCGTTGCGATCGCCGCCGGAGGGGACAGATTCTCGGCAGCCCTTCTGGCGGACGGCACGGTGATGACTTGGGGAAACTCGTCGACCGGGGCGCTCGGCCGAGCCCCGTGGGGCCATCCGCCGTGGACCGATGCCGGCCCCCCCGACCCGACACCTGCGGTCGTGGCCGGCGTGCGAGGCATTCGCGCCATCGGGGCTGGGCTCCGTCACATGATCGCGCTGACCGATGCCGGGACTGTGATCTCGTGGGGAGCTGACACTTACGGAAACCTGGGCCGAGGCGGCAACAAGACGAACACGCCGGGCGTCATCCCATCGTTGACAGGCGTTCAGTCCATCTTCACACTCAATTCATCCTGCTTTGCCGTTCTCGCGAGCGGCCGCATCATGACCTGGGGTGCGGTGCGTCCCTGGACTCGACCAAGCGTCGGATACGACTGGAACAGTCGCTCACCGATCCTTCTGTGGCTAGACGGCCTGGACCAACCATAGGGACTCGATGTGCTGCGCGCCAAGCTCGGAGGGGAGCTGACCAAGAATTTGGAGGGCGAGCCTCCTGGCGAGCCTTTGTCCCGCCAAATCGCTGCCCTGTTAGGCGTTGTTAGGCGGGAAACTGTGCCACGGCGGCTGAAAAACATTCGCAGTACTCGCTGTTTTGTGCTTCACGAGGAAAACCCACCGATTGGAGAGCCGCACGCGGGCGATCCGCCTGTTGAACAAGTGCTGTTTATCGATCAATCATCGCCTGCAGTCTCTCAACAGGAAAATTCTTTTCCATGATCGTGTTGATGTACTTCTGAGGCTCCCAGTCATTCCATGACCAATACAAGACAAGAACCTGCGGCACATAGTTAGGCAGCTCTTTCCGCATATACGCGGGGTTTTCGGTTATCAGCATGGTCCCGTTTTCAGCCTCCGTAACGAAAATCGGTGTTGTTGTATCCGGCGAATGCATCAATAAGACGATTGCCGGATTGTCAAGCAATCCTTCTCTTGTCGTTTTCTCCAGCTCATCCAGATAGCGCTTCAGCACCTCATTCTTCTGCTTGATTTGTTTATTGACCTGTTCATCTCTCCGTTGTTGATCGGTTTGATAGCCGGACAAGTAATAATCGGTTGCCGATTTCAGTCTCTTGGGATCCTTTCCATAAGCCTTTTCGTACTTCTCCAGCGTTTGTTTTTTTTCTGCTTCCTGGGCTTCCAAGGGTCGCACAGGCATTTTGCGAAAGTCATTAATCAGATTGTCCTGAAACTCAGTGAGATGTTTGATGGAGTGGTCGAGGTATTGTTTACGGGTAACTGGTATATAGGGCAGAATTCCCTTGCGGTGGATCAGCACATAGCGCGTGTTTGACCCAGCTTCGCTCTGAAACATTTGATAACCCTTCCACATCTCTCTTAAAGGAAGACGGCGCATTACCGGCCGCCGGTCTATCGCCCAGGTTTCATCCAGGGCTGCCCCCCAGGGAAAATTCCCGTTTGCAGAGACCATTATCTGGGTACTGCCCGGAGAACTGGCCATCATTTGGTTTTTATTGTCACTTGCACAGACGTAACTAACGAAACTACATTTATAAGCAAACAAGCCACTGCCCGCGGTACGGTGCCACAAAGCGTCCACGCCACTGGGTGAGGGGTAAATCTCCGCTACCATTTTGTGGAATTCATCCATCCTTTTCACTGCTTCCTGTTGTGGCAAACTCGTAACAGAACCAGACATTACATCTCCACGCTTATGCCATTTCCATTTCCCTTTCGCTTTCTTCACGATTGAATCGTTGCACGGACCATCGGTCGGGATACGTTCCTCGCAATACGCCGGGGCGGCGAATCGCCCATCCAAAAGACTCAGGAAGACCACGACGAACACAAGCTGCAGGAAGCGAGAGGTCTTTGCCATGACTGACTCCTTTCAAAACCCAGGAGATTTCGAAATATTTGGTGCGCTCGGTCAGATCGATGCGGGCAACACATTGTTCCTTAAACTTCTGCTGCAGGACTCCCCCTGAAAGTCGACTTTCATATCCTCCTCAGCTTTGACCGTGATGAAGAGGCTGTATCCTTCGACGGCGCGAAAGCGGGTCACAGGCTCCGGGGGCGCCTGAGCCGATCGCCCATCCAGCAGGCTCAAGAACAGGACGAGGCACGCAAGCCGCGCAAAGCGAGAGGTGTTTACCACGACAGACTCCTTGACTGAGGGATGTTGTTGGGCACTCCAGTGGGGTTTACAGAGTACAGTGGGAACACCGCCTGAAGCGGTTAAAATATTTTCCCTTTACACACGGGGCTAGCAGCGCCTGCCACTCTCTCCAACGACAGCGTCCCCGCGCTGCTCTGTTCTCTGTGGTGGTTTTTACCGGAGGCCGGCTCCCAACTTTGTACTTCTTTAGCGGGGTTGCGGAAGCCTTTGCTCGTAGGTCAGGCTTTCTAGCCTGACGCTGGGGTTTCTGCATTTTCAGTGCAGGCGAGACGCCCGCACCCACAAGGGGAGGCAGCGGCGACCGGCATTGTGCTGCAGGCTTTCTAGCCTGATACCTTGGGTCTTCGTGTCAGCAGGGTCAGGCTGGAAAGCCTGACGTACTGGGCTCTCCATGCCCGCTAAACACTACCCACTCTTTAGTCTACCCGCCCAGCAGAAAATCAAAATCTGACTTCGAAATCGAGAAGCCCTTACCACCGCGCGTTGCATCTTCCAAGACCGCCTTATACAGCGCCAACTTCCGTTTCTTAAGCTCCATCATTTTCTCCTCGATGGTGTGACGCATGAGAACGCGCGTGATCGAGACTTTCTGGATTTGACCGATGCGGTGCGCGCGGTCGGACGCCTGGTTTTCAACCGCCGGATTCCACCACGGATCGAGATGAAAGACATAGGAAGCCCTTGTCAGATTCAGTCCCTGACCGCCGGCCTTCAAGCTGAGCAGAAAAATGGGAGGCGCTTCTCCTTTCTGAAAACCTTCCACCAGATGTTTGCGCTTCTTGACGGCGGTGGAGCCATCGAGTCGGGAGAAAGCAAGCTCCGAAGCTTTCAGTTCCTCTTCGAGCAGATCCAAAAATGAGGTGAACTGCGAAAAGACCAAAGCACTGTGGCCCTCTTCGCGCAGCTCCTTGAGCTTACCAATCAAAAAGTCCAGCTTGGGCGAAGGGTCTTTGCTGGCTCGATCCAGCAGCCGGGGCGAGACGCACAACTGGCGCAGTTTCATGATGGCCGTAAGGGCAATGATCTGCGCCTGACCCTGCGTCTTGCTGCGGTAAGCATCCTCAATCGACGAACGTACCTGGGCGACCGTGTGCTGATACAACGACTTCTGCTTCTCGGTCAATTCCAGGTAAACGTCCGACTCCGTTTTCGGTGGCAATTCTTTCAAAATGGCATCTTTGGTGCGGCGCAGGACAAATGGGCGGGTGCGGCGGACCAGCAGGTCCAACATCGGAGACGATTCCAGCTTGATGAACGCCTTGAATTGGTCATACTCCCCCATCAGTCCGGGCAGGCACAGATCCAGGATCGAATAATACTCGCCCACATGATTCTCCAGCGGCGTGCCCGTGAGAGCCAGCTTGAAATAGGCCCGCAACTGGCGCGTGGCGCCCGTGGTGTCGGCATAGATATTCTTCACAGCCTGCGCTTCGTCAAAGACGATCACGTGGAAGTGATGGTCCTTGAGCTTCTCGATGTCTTTCCGAACCATGCCATAAGTCGTTAACACAACGTCATAGGATTGGAAGTCGGTCGAGCGTTCCTTGCCGGCGTAAAAGCCGATTCGCAATTCTGGATAGAAGCGCTTCAGCTCACCCTCCCAGTTGAAGAGCAGGGTGGGCGGCAGCACCACCAGGTGCGGTCCCAGCGGCGGTCCAGCAGCGGGAGCCAGCCTGCCTTCCCGAATAGCGCCCAAGAGGGTGATCGCTTGCAGCGTTTTCCCCAACCCCATGTCGTCGGCCAAACAGGCGCCCAGCCGATGCTGGTAGAGGAAAGCCAGCCAGTGGTAGCCTTCTTTCTGATACGGCCTGAGTTTGGCGTGCAATCGCTCCGGCAACTGGGTGGGATCGATCTTCTCGAAATGCAACAGCCTCTCAATGACCGCTTCGTCCTCCGGTAAAAGTTTCACCGTGACGCCATGTTTACGCAGAGCCATCCAGTCGAGAATCTGCAAACGCTGGACCTCGACAATCTCCCGCTTCCCCTTGCTTCGCGCCCGGCTCTTGAGGATTTCGGCAACCGACGTCAAGATCTCTTGAGAGGCTGAATCCAGTACCTCGAAGACGGAATCGCCTTCCCGAACGCCATCATTTCCCAAAGCCTCGAGCCATTCCGCTTCCGACAGCGGCACCCCGTTACACTGAATCTCCGGTCTGATTTCGAACCAGTCGATGCCCGAAGCGCGCGTGGCATCAATCGAAAACTCCCACCGCGTCGAGACCACCGGCTTCTCGTTGATGTAAAGATCGATGCCGTGTTTGAGAAGTTCCGAAAAAAGAGCCTGCAACTGCGCGCCCTTCGGAACCGCAGGCAGCGACATGACCTCGGGTACTTCCATCGACTTGAAAAGTTGCGTCCCAAACAATGCGTAGGGAATCTGATACAGCAAGGCTTGCATCCGCTTGTCTTCCGGAATCTGAAACCACTGGCCTCCGGCAGCGACCAGCCGGTCTTCCTTAGCCAGAAGTCTTTGGAGGTACATTCTCAAGAGGTCAACCGCGGCTTTGCGAAAGCGGAAGCGCATGATGTCGCCGGCAGCCAGCGTCTCACGAATCAGCTTTTGCCCTTCATTCGCATTGCGCACCGAGGCCAGCTTGAAGAAAGCATCGCACAAAATGGCCCTTCTCATTTGGGAGCGCAGCGCACCTGGAAGCTCGCGCGATTCAAGAGCCATGAAGAAATCGAAAACACCATGCGGCAGGATTTCGGCAAGGCCCCCCAAGGCCAGTCCCGCAATGAGGCTTGGTCTTCCGTTGCGGCCCGCCGTATCGATCGTCAACCGGGGCCTTACCTGGCCTGGCTGCGCCTCCACCGCTTCTCCGTTCACCTGGAGAGACAGAAGCCCGGGCATAACGGGCTTGGCGGCTCGAGGAAGGGGAATTCCGAGGTTGCGAAATCCATCGGGAGGAAGCAGAAAAGAACCGGCCCCCAAAGGGCCGCCGTCGGTCGGTTCTTCCAGCCCCCGGGCGCTCAAATCGTAAAGATAGATTTGATAAAAGTGCTGATAGAAGGACCAACCTTGGCTTTCCTCTATTAAGCCAAGCCGCTTCTGCTCAAGGTCTGCAACCAGGCCGCCGAAGGCCTCAAAACGTCCAAGCGGCCCGGTTGCAGCCAGACAAACCGCTTCCACCTGCACACCGTCCGCAATCAGATTGAGCTGAGTCTGCTTCCGGCATTTCAGCGACGGAGCCCACCGAAGTTCGATGCGGCCATCGCGTGGAGTTTGCACAAGAATCGGATGCTTGCTGGCATGCTGATTCAGGTAGTCCACGAACGCGGCGCTGGTAGCAGGTTTGGAAAGCGTATACCAATAACTGACGGGCGCCAGTTCCTTCGGAAGACCTGGACCGTAGCCATAGAAGACCGGACGGCCGTCTCTTTGAACCTGAATATGGCTGGCGCCCTCGCTGTTATCGAGAACGATTTCGAACTTGCCCGGTGTTTTATCCTTGGATGCCTGGCGCGATGCCGGGAGCGGCGGCGTCCTGCCCGCCGGGGCACTCGCAAAGCGCCCGATTTGAAAGAGCGGCTTTGGCTGCTCAGGAACAGGCGCCGGCGGCGGGGTCGTGTCCCCTGTGAGGGTTCGTTTCAAGGCATTCAAATAGAGTGGATCTTCCCGCCGTCTCGGGAACAACTGTGGCGCCAGCAAATTGATCGTTGTTAGCAGCGCGCCGATGACGTGCGCACAATGAGATTCCTGCTCCCACTGATGGCAATCACAACTGAAGCTTAGCTTGCCCTGGTCCTCCGAAAACGAAACCGCATTGAGGCCATCCACACGCAGATTGGCCTCGAGCACGGTGAAGTCTTTGTTCCAGGAGTAAGACTCCAGTCTCTGTTCTTCGTGGTGCCGAAAGCCTCTGACGACTTCGTTCTTAGGCGCGAGAAAGTACACGCTGCTGGCGGGAAAATTCCGTAGAGCTTGAACGACGGGACTGTCTGCGGCGGGCATCCGAATCCTGGTGAGAATTGAACCGTAAATTCAAAAGCCGGTAATTATATCCAGAATCGTCAACCTCAGGTTGGGGCAAATACAAATGAATCGGTTGGCCTGGTTTCGGCCGCTCATTGGAACGCGAGCGTATGGCCCGCCCAGGCGCGACACAACCTCACGTGAAAACGGCCTCCGTCCATCTTCATTTGACTGTGATATCATTGCTCCAAGCAGGAGAGGCTGCATGTTCTTTGGGAGAAATTCTCGCCTGAATCATCCTGTTCGGTTCGACACCCGCCCGCATTGATTGCGCGAAGCCGGGCGCCGTCCTGCTCTCATTGAAAGAAGGCTGCCACTGATGCAGCAGCCTTCTTAACGGGACGAAAACTCTCTGTTGTTGGAGGACTTCATGCAAACCAAGCAAGCAAAAATGGATGAGGCTCGCCTCAGCGCGATTACCTGCGGACCGCTGCCCGCCTCGCGGAAGGTTTATCTACCGGGCACGCTACATCCGTTTTTGCGCGTCCCCATGCGCGAGATCACGCAGACTCCGACGCAGCAACACGGCCCTTCCGCGAACCGCAAGGTCGACAATCCACCCGTCACCGTCTATGACACCAGCGGGCCGTACACCGATCCTGGCGTCTCCATCGACGTTCGAGAGGGCATTGCACCGCTGCGCCGTCCTTGGATTGACGCACGCGGCGATGCCGAGGAGCTTCCGGGAATTTCGTCACACTATGGCCGCCTAAGGTTGGCCGATCCCCAGCTCGATTCGTTGCGCTTTGCCCACCTCCGCCGGCCACTGCGCGCCAAGCCCGGCTGCAATGTGACCCAGATGCACTACGCGCGCCGGGGATTCATCACGCCAGAAATGGAGTTCATCGCCGTTCGTGAGAACCAGCGGTTGGAAGCAGCGTTCAGTGCGCAGCATCCCGGCAACTCCTGGGGAGCCAATATTCCCAAGGCCATTACGCCGGAGTTCGTGCGCGACGAAGTGGCTCGCGGGCGGGCGGTGATTACAGCCAACATCAATCATCCTGAATTGGAACCGATGATCATTGGCCGCAATTTCCTGGTGAAAATCAATGCCAACATCGGAAACTCGGCGGTCACTTCGACCATCGAGGACGAAGTCGAGAAGATGGTCTGGGCCACCCGTTGGGGCGCCGACACGGTGATGGACTTGTCCACGGGTCGAAACATACATGAAACTCGCGAATGGATTCTACGCAACAGCCCAGTGCCGATTGGGACGGTGCCCATCTACCAGGCTCTTGAGAAAGTGAATGGCAAAGCCGAGGACCTGAGTTGGGAGATTTTCCGCGACACACTGATTGAGCAAGCCGAACAAGGCGTGGACTACTTCACCATTCACGCCGGTGTGCGGTTGCGCTATGTTCCGCTAACGGCCAAGCGTGTGACGGGCATTGTTTCACGCGGCGGTTCCATCCTGGCCAAGTGGTGCCTGGCCCATCACGCCGAAAACTTTCTCTACACGCATTTTGAAGAAATCTGCGAAATTATGAAGGCTTACGATGTCACTTTCAGCCTGGGTGACGGGCTTCGGCCCGGCTCCATCGCCGACGCCAATGATGAAGCGCAGTTTGCCGAGCTCGAAACCCTGGGAGAGTTGACGAAGATTGCCTGGAAACATGACGTGCAAACCATGATCGAAGGGCCGGGACACGTGCCCATGCACCTGATTCAGGTCAACATGACCAAGCAACTTGAAACCTGCGGCGAAGCGCCCTTTTACACGCTGGGTCCGCTGACGACCGACATTGCTCCTGGATACGACCACATCACCAGCGCCATCGGAGCCGCCATGATTGGCTGGTACGGAACGGCGATGCTTTGCTATGTAACACCCAAAGAGCATCTCGGCTTGCCCAATCGCGACGATGTCAAGGAAGGAGTCATCGCTTACAAGATTGCGGCGCATGCGGCCGATCTTGCTAAGGGCCACCCGGGCGCCCAGGCCCGGGACAATGCCCTGTCGATAGCGCGTTTCGAATTTCGGTGGGAAGATCAGTTCAATCTCGGGTTGGATCCCGAACGCGCGCGCGCCTTCCACGATGCCACTCTTCCAGCCGAAGCCGCCAAGGTGGCGCACTTCTGCTCGATGTGTGGACCGCACTTCTGCTCGATGAAGATCACCGAAGATGTCCGGGCGTATGCGAAGGAGTTGGGCCTCACGCCCGAAGAAGCCCTCGAAGAGGGCATGGAGAGCAAGTCTGACGAATTCAGGCAGGCCGGCAGCCAGATCTATCAAAGGATCTAGAATGTAACAAGCGACCTCGTACCGCCGAGCCCTAAAACAGAGAACAGCCAAGGACGCAAAGAGCGCCCAGAGCCTGCCTGATGAAGCCTTTCAAAGAAGGACTCGCTTGGCCATCTGGATCTAAGAGCCGTGATTTGAGGTTCTCAGATTCCAAACGGCAGCTCGGATTCCCCTTTGCGTTCTTGGCGCTCTTGGCGGTTCAAACAAATGCGAGTTCGCCGACCGCTGTCGGTTCGCCGGCCGAATGTCGGTTTGCCGGCCGCTGTCGGTTTGCCGACCGCTGTTGGTTTGACCGAATCTTGAACTTCGTTGCCACCCAGTGAACTTAGAGAGGCCGGCTTCCCGGCAGTGTGATGCAAATGGAAGGCAGGATCTCCGTTGAAAATCCAACTCAAACAGGGGCAGGCGGGGAAATCCTTGAGGAGCTTGGTTATGGTACTGCCCTTGCGAAGGTTCGACCGCCGAAATCTTGTGGTCGCCAAGAATTCACACAGAGTTAACATGAAAGTCCTACATTGCCGTAGGAATTGGACCCTGGCCTCGATCCATCTCTGCTAACAGCGTCGAGAATAGTGAGGATGTCATGAACCCCAAACTGCAGATGTCCATTAACGACCAAGCCGCAACAGATAGCGCGCCAACCGCCGAGGATGCCACGCAAGATAAGACTCTCTCGAAGAAAGCCGCCCTGCAGCAAAAATGCGACGATATTATGGGATCGCTGGCCAGTTTCCAGGAAGTTTACGATAGCATTCTGGCAGCACTGGCCGAATCGCATGAGCAAGCCTTACAGGCACTGCGCGATGAACTTCAGCAGCTGAAAGAAGCTATTCCCGGCCTGGAGAAGAAGTCCATCAAACGGCTCAAGCTGGCCGGCACCCTGACCGCCATCGAGAACGAAAGTCAGAAAGCCAAGGTGAAGGCGGCGCTCCGGCGCAAGAAGGACTTGAACCGAATAGACGACTTCCTGGTCGGAGCGTTTCGCACCCTGCGCGCCTTAAACGAGAAGACCCCCGGCCAGAACGCGGACTAGTGCCACTTGGCGGCGTTGAAGTTCACAGTTCGGTCAAGTTTGTGATGCAGGAACAACCGCCAAGGACGCAAAGAACGTTAGCCAGGTGGCCATCAACCTCAGAGGAAATTCGACTCCACGTGGCGAGGTGGCTTCGGCCCTCCTCTTCTTCTTGGCGTTCTTGGCGCCCTTGACGGTTCCTTATCAATCTTGCTGGCTGCCGCGGTCAGCTTCTCTCTGGGCGGTATGAGGTCGCTCGCCTTGTGTGGCCGGAACTGACTGCCGTGCTTCCAGCCCAGCGTCTTCAGAAGTTCCCGCCTCTGTCCTTTGCAACTCCCTTCACCATCAGTCCCATCCGCGCTAAGATGGACCCTGGATCCAAAACCATGCTGACCAAAGCCAAACCGGCCAAACCCGCACTGCGGGAGCAGACAATTCGAGAATTCGCCTCGGAGATGGCGCTGCACTTTACGGCCGCAATCTTTGCCAACCTGGAAGGAGCGAAGTCCGGAGAAGTGGAGCCTCTTCACGACATGCGCGTGGCAACGCGCCGATTGCGCGAGACGCTCCGCCTGTTTCAGCCTTATTACGCGCCGGCGCGTTTCAAGAAGCTGTCCGGCAAAGCTCGCAAAACCACCCGTATCCTGGGCCTGCCCAGAGAAATGGATGTGAATTTGGAGCTGTTGCGCCGCTGCCAGTTTGCTGGAGGATTAGTCGTTCACGCCACCTGCGAGCACCTGCTGGCACTCTTCGAAAACGAGCAGACCCGTTTGAAGCGGCGCCTGCTCCGGGAGTTTGAACGGCTGGAGCTGAAGGGTTTTGACACTGACTTGAGACTGCTGGCAGAAAGCGCTGTGCCACCGCGCAGCAAGACGCACCGGCTCTTTGCGGAGCACCAGGCCGCCGAGTTCGAACTCTTCATGCAGCAAATGCCGCAGCTGCTGCTCGACAAGGCCAAGCCGATCCTGGAATTTGCGCCCACGCCCGAGGCTCTTCAAAGCGACGACCGCCTGCATGCGCTGCGCATTCGAACGAAGAAATTGCGCTATGCCCTGGAGATTCTGAAGCCTTTGCTGCCCGCCACTTCCGGAGAACCTCCCATTGAACTCTGCCGCGCCCTGCAAGACGCCTTGGGCGAGTTTCACGACCACACTGTCCTGATCGAACGGCTGCTGCAGAATCAACAGGAGCTCCTGCAGAAAGGCCTTCTGCTGTTGAGCCACGGCTGCTCCCGAATCGCTGGTGAACTGCAGGAGGCCAGGCAATCGCTGACGCCACAGATTGAACCGGCGCACCGTGAGCTCGTCCAGGCGCTGGCAGGCTACTTGAAACCGAGCGAAAACAGCGTTGCCCTGCCCACGACCGCCTGATGCGGGCACCGGATCATGGCCTCAGGTCACGCGATATCACTTGCCGAACGGCAACACGGTGACTGGAACCTTTGGGATCTCAAAAGCAGTTCGAACGGTCCAGCCATAGGGTCACTCTGATGCAGAGATCGGACGGCAAGGCAATATTTATTATTTAAGGGCTGACCCCAATTTCCCCCTTCTCGCTTCTGACTCTGGATGACTCCTAGTCTTGGTAAAAACTTTTCGGCTCTGCGCAGGAATTCGGCGCGGTTTTCCCGGGTAGAGCCAGGCGAGCAATTTGCTCTCTCTCCCGCGCCGCCTGTGGTTCCCTTGGATCGAGACGAGCCGTAACGGACTGCCCCACCCAGATCAGCGCCCCGGACAATGATCCTGATTGGGAGCGGGCTTTCCCGAATTCCTGCGCAGACCCAACTTTTCGACAGCCCGATACGCTGTTTTAGCGCCAACGCGCTTTGCTTCGCTTTGTCGAGGTGCCCCGCTGAGAATGAAGCTAACGCGCTTTCGGCAAATGTCGTGCTGAGGTCTAATTCCGCATTGACGAAGTCAACCCCATTTCTTTTTGAATTGTCGTTCAGCATTCGGGCTTTGTCTAAGACCCGGTGCGCTTCTATCAAAAGCTCGTTGAAGTCTGGCCTTGCTTCAACTTCCATAGAAACGCGGTGAACGAAGCAGAACGGGGCTGTCTAGTGTCCACTATTGCGTTGCGTTCTCTGCCCACTCACCGGCATCTCAGCTTCGTGTGTTTTTCACCGATGAGCTGATCAAAACAGAACAAACCCGCCTGACGGCTGCGTATAGAGTGAATGCGGTTTCCACTTCACCGAGACAACTCCTTGCCTCGCCTCGACGAGGAAACGGAAAGAAGATGAAGTGCCGAAACCGTGTGAAGTAAAGAAAGATTTACTAGTAGACCTGACAACACTTCAACGACTAAAACTTACCGAGTGGGAACATAGGGAAATTCAGCCGCAGGCATGGGAGATGGTGTGACTTACGGTCTCCTCAACGGATTGAAGAAGTCAAGTCGCTCTGCAGAGCGGCCAGGGTTGAATACACAGAGCATTGCCGCGTACACCGTTGTTAAAACTAGGATATTTCTTTCCCGTTCTGGCGCAGTGGAAACGTGGCCGATCATCAAAGCGGTTGCGTCAACTAATCTTTTGGCCGCATCCACACTCCACTCGACACGGGTCAAAACTCGGGAGTTCTAACATTTCCACTGGTACATATTTGGGGGGCAGGTCAAATCCGTACGAATCCGGCTTCTAGTCCCTGGGAAATTCGAGCTCGGAGATCGGAGGAGAGGCATGGACGAATTAATTTATCAGAGGCCGGCAGATTACGAACTTGAGCATGAGGGCCATACCGAGGACGTCGAATTCTTTGTCGCGCTCGCACGGCAGCTTAAACCCAAGCGGATTTTGGAACTGGCTTGCGGGAGTGGCCGAGTCACTCAGCCTCTAGCAACCCTAGCCGCTCAGGAGGGTTTTGATATCGTCGGTTTGGACAATGCCGCGGCGATGCTGTCAGAGGCTCGTCGCCGTTATGACGAAGCGTCGCAACAGGTGCGAGACAGATTGACCCTGCTGGAAGGCGATATGCGCCATTGGAATGCGGTCGACAAATTTGATTTGATCGTTTCGCCGTGCGGCCCTATGGCTCATCTATTGACGTTACAGGATCAACTGGACGCATGGAAACACGCTTACAATAATCTGTCTGACGGCGGTCGCTTCGTGGTGGATGTTTCGATGCCACCGATGACTGCTTATGCAGATTCTTTTCAAATCCCGCCTCGAGCAATTTTAGAGATCGACAGAGATGTTACAAATCCCGAAACGGGGAATCGCCTAATCCGATCGAAAACAACTCGCTATTTACCTCACGAGCAGCGAGCCCAGGTCCGATTTCTTTACGACAAGTTCGCTACCGGCGTGTTGTCAGATCACTATATAAGCGACTTTGAGAGCCACATTTATTTTCCCCGCGAGCTGCAGCTTCTATTCATGGTTACTGGATTTTCAATCGAGGCCTGTTACGGCGACTATCGGAAGCGGGCGCTGAATTCAAGATCTGAGCACATGATCATGATGGGTTTGAAGAGTAGTTCGAATAGCAATTGCGAGGCTTCATAACGGAGAATCTCCTTCGGAACGCAAGACTACTCAAGGCCTGTGATGTGGCCCACCATCTGCCACAGATCGGGATCGATAATCTCTGTGCTACGGGAAGAGTCATCTATCAAACAGCAGCGAACACCAGCATCATTTCTTCCACCCAATCATGACTACTCCGACGCCAACCAAGATTACACCTAGCCATGCCCGAGCACTCGGTCGCTCGCCGAGGAAGACAAAGGCTAATACCGCCACGAGAACAACCCTGAGCTTATCCACAGGCGCGACATTCCCGGCCGCTCCCGTCTTCAATGCCCGAAAATAACACACCCGGGAGGCGGCTGTGGCTAGACCAGACAAAGTTAGGAATAAAAGTGTTCTAGCGTTGAGTGCAAACGGATTCTTCCATTTGTCCAAGAAGTAAACATAGCCAGCAATGACTACAGCAATCACAACTGTAGGAATGAGGGTGCCGTAGTCGGGATCTACGTCTTTTAGGCCAACCTTCGTAAAGATCGCCGTCATAGCGGCGAGTAGTCCAGAAAGGAGAGCCCAATATAACCAGCCGTCAATAATTTGCATGTGGTCGTCTCCCTCAACAGCCCTTGGTCAATGGTAAGCACTAACTTTCCTACCTCCTACCTGTCCTGATACACCAAGGTGGATACGCATTGAGAAGGGTGAAGCAATTGACTAAGAGAGCCAGGTCCCCAAAACGAAGCCGTTCGAAGTCACGGCCACCCACGCAATTAAGACACGACTCCCCAAAACTGCATAGACAGGCAAGGGAGATTGGTGAAACGGGCCTTCGGCTGGATTTCAGACACTCAGTTTGTTGTTAACTTTGATCGTGTCCTTGCGGTAAGCGTGCTTAGCGTTGCCCCTATGGCTGGAGGAGTTGCCGGAGGCGGGAAAAACGCAACAGCTCCTCGGCGCCTAGAACGGGGTTTTCCGGCCAAGGTTCTGCTTCGGTTTCG
>Ga0163150_10004958_pt1 | contig 17409 bp, 18 predicted proteins | sample OliLakLV19P2IB_FD_148628 | JGI IMG/M metagenome (GOLD analysis project Ga0163150, IMG submission 148628) | Freshwater microbial mat bacterial communities from Lake Vanda, McMurdo Dry Valleys, Antarctica - Oligotrophic Lake LV.19.P2.IB | ecosystem: Environmental > Aquatic > Freshwater > Lake >...
CATTTACTTGCCAAGACCTTCTTGGTAGATTGGTTCATAAGGTACAGCCTCCCTCACGGGTTAAAGTAGGTGTTGTTTGGTCACAACTAGCCTACAGGCTGTTACCGAAATTGTGAAGATTTACACGCCGTCCGACGGGGACGCGTTAGATAGATTGACAGGATTAATGCCGCCCTTCGTTCAGACTCTCGCTGGTCGCTCGGCTTCACTTCGGGTCGGGCACTCGCTCCTCATGGAGACTTCCTCATCCCAAAACCTGACATTGAGTCAGCTTTTGCGATTCGTCAGCTGTATGATTTTGTCGTCGCTCACTTCAAATCCTGTCGTCTCCGAAAATACTCATAAAAAAACCATGGGCTTTAGCCCATGGTAAGCCTGACGGAGCACAACCCAATCTTCCTTATTAAAAAATGAGTTCCGCAGCGAAGCGAGGACTGTCTGAATTTTTTAATAAGGAAGATTGGGCTGTGCGGCGTATTTTCGGGACGACAGGATTTGAACCTGCGACCTCACGCACCCCAAGCGTGCGCGCTACCAGTCTGCGCTACGTCCCGATGAAGAGGCGAAAGTATAACATAATCGAGCTGTTCCGATAACCCTTTCAATCGTCAAACCGAGAGCTTGTGCAGATTTTTTCAACGAGGTATAGTAGGCATCGGGGGAGCAAAACATAAGGAGTTATTGATGAAAAATACTGCTTTGGGATTTGCAGTTATAGCCGTGTTGGTAATGGGGCTGTTTATTTTTGCTTCGCACAAACCGCGCGTAGCGGCCGTTGCTCCTGTTGCAGCCCCTGAAATTGCTGATCCCGGCGTTGAGCCTGAACTGGAAAACACAAAGACTTTGCAAGAGGAACCCGTTTTAAATACTGTTTCTCAGGGCACCACCGAATTAGCTGCTTTGGCTTCAGCGCCGATCAAAAGTAGTTTTATTTCAAATGAGAATGAATTGGTTATCTCAGATTTTGACACGGGTGATAAACCTAATAATCTTGGTGGAGATTTTGGATCATGGAATAAAGATCCGGAAGACACCACACAGGGGTGCACGATCTCATTTGAAACAGACGATGTTTTGAACGATCCCGCAGGTTATTCACTTAAGCTTGATTATGACGTGGATTCCCCTAATCCGGCCTATAACGGTCTTTGGATGAAGTTAAATGACCTGGACGCAAGTTCGTATAAAGCAATTAGCTTTTATGTGCGTGGTGAAGGTCTCAATAATTTTACGAAGCGGATTAAGCTCGAGCTGAAAGATTCCGCCATGAATTCTTCTCCATACGTTGTCAGCGGAATAACGGACTCTTGGCAGAAAATTCAAGTTCCATTCGATCGATTTAAAAAAGTAAAAGATTGGTCTTCGCTCGGAGAATTTGTAATTGTTTTTGATAATATTGATTCTAATCCGAAGCAAGGAACCATCCTGATCGACCAAATCGCTCTTGAAAATTAATTTTCTGCCGACAGGCAGAAAATTATCCCAGAAAAAAGCGAAGCTTTTTATCAGGGATCCAGATTGATAATCACCGAAAGGCAAATTAAACAATGATCATTTTATTATTCGCTTCTTTGCTTTTGATTGAGTTGCTCGCCTGTCTTGTCTGGTGGTTTGCCTACCGCATTCAAAAAACATCCATCGTGGATATTTTTTGGAGCCTTTTTATTCTGGCGGCGGCAGGGCTGTATTATGCTTGTCTTCAACCTCAGCCGCGAGCTTCATTGTTCTATCTTTCACTGGTTGCCTTTTGGGCCGTGAGGCTTTCTCTTCATATTTATTTTCGAGGCTGCGGGCAGGGTGAAGATGCCCGTTATCAATCCCTGCGAATCGGATGGGGGGCGCAAGAAAAGAAACGCATGCTTATTTTCTTTCTACAGCAAGGATTGGCGGCATGGGTATTTTCATTGCCATTTTTTATTTTATTTTCAAACCCAACAGGTGTTTTTAGTGCTTGGGAAATAATAGGTGTGTTCATTTGGTTGGTCGCCTTCAACGGCGAGTCGATCTCAGACGCACAATTATTAGTCTTTAAGAAAGATCCTCAGAATTCTGGAAAAGTTTTGCGTTCTGGTTTTTGGAAGTACTCACGGCATCCGAACTACTTTTTCGAATGGCTAAACTGGATCGCTTATGCGTGGCTTTCTCTTCCGCATCAGGGGGGATCCTTCGCGGCGATTTGTCCCATGTTGATGTATTATTTTTTAAATAAGATAAGCGGTATCCCTCTCGCTGAAAAACAGGCGCTTAAGAGTCGTTCGGCGGAGTATGTTGAATACCAGCGTGTGACATCAGCCTTTTTCCCCTGGTTTCCAAAAAAATCCGACCTTTTAAAATGAAGTTTCTTGAGCAGCTTTTGGAGAAGGGATATTTACCCGACTCTTTGCTTCGTTTTGGAATTCGTTGGCAGCTTAAAAATCGTCTTAATCAAATTGAGCGTGTATCAGAAAAAGGTTTTCAAAAAAAATGGATTGAGCAGCTCAAGCAAAGTCCGATTGCCGTCATGACGGACGCTGCGAATGAACAGCATTATGAGGTGCCATCCGATTTTTTTTGTCTGGTGCTGGGTCGGCATATGAAATATAGCAGTGGTAACTGGGCTATTCAAAATGTTGATTTGGACGCCTCAGAAGAAGCCATGCTGCGTTTAACGATGCAGCGGGCTGAGCTATGTGATGGGCAACGTATCTTAGAGCTGGGCTGTGGTTGGGGTTCGCTGAGCCTTGAAATGGCACGGCAATATCGCAAAGCTCAGATTACAGCGGTTTCAAATTCGCGGACTCAGAAGGATTGGATTGACCGTGCTGCCCAGGCTGAGGGTTTAACCAATCTGACAGTCATTACGGCCAATATTAATGATTTTCAGTCAAGCGGGTTATTTGATCGCGTCGTATCGGTTGAAATGTTTGAACATCTTCGCAATTATGAAATGCTTTTTTCGAAAATTGCAGGATGGCTTGAGCCCAATGGAAAAATGTTTGTGCATATTTTTTGTCATCGCGAGTATTCCTATCCTTTTGATCCCGACCCTTCGTCTTGGATGGCGACGCATTTTTTTAGCGGGGGCATCATGCCTTCTGAAAATCTATTTCGATACTTTGATCATGATTTGCGAGTGGTCAAAACTTGGAAGGTTTCAGGACTGCATTATCACCGGACTTGCGAAGCATGGTTAGCGCGTGCTGATTCGAGGAAAGAATCGATTCTTCAGATATTTTCAAGCACCTATGGCGCAGAGCACGCATTGAAATGGTTTCATTATTGGCGTGTTTTTTTTCTAGCCTGCTCGGAATTGTTTCGTTTCAACCAGGGTGATGAATGGTATGTTTCTCATTATCTTTTTGAGCGCGCTCCTGCTAAAACGAAGTAGTTATTTAGCTTGTTGAGGCGCGCCATGGGAATGGTCTGCTTATTTATTTCAGGAAAGATATTCTCCCTGCTCTGGTATTTTGAATGAAGGATTTCATTTAAAATACCTGCCTCTTAACAAACAAACGGGATGTTTTTGTTTTGTTTGTTGCGAGATGCCGCAGGGAGCCTATCATTCCTGAAATAAAAATAGGTTTGTGAGCCGTTTTCGCAATGTGTGGGGGGGGGCTTGAAGCAGAGAAACACGTACTGCCAATTAAGTTGATCGAAGTTTAACATTCCCACTTCTCTTAAATGAGGCATCAAGCTAAGCAACGAATGTTTCCCGTCATATCTTTTTTAATCTCGGCGAATCAGAGATTGAGAAAAAAGGATAAAATAGAAAACTTTATGCTTGTGGTAGTAGACCATAGCAATGCGTGAGGTTGGCTGTGGCGAGTAGCATCAAGGAGACTTCGATCAACTTGATTGGGATCAACTCGCGTGGTCGCAGACCATCCGAGCTAGAGGAATGCCTGCTCCAAAGATCAAACCCACTTTATTTTTCACAAGTTGCACAATTCAGAAAAATAACTTGGAGTAAAAAAGTTATTTTTAAAACTGAAATCTTGACGCTTGTTTAGGATTATGTGCTTGGGGTTTTTTCTGCAGTTTCAGGAATTGCCGACGTCTGTTCCGATGTTGGTTTTTTCTTACCCTGCTCGCGCTCAGCTTGTTCTTTCACGGATGAATTTAAAACACCTTCGCCCATATTGGGAAAATCAACAGGGATGGGAAAGGTGACCAAGTGAATGGCTCCAGTTGCGGTATAAAGAACGGTTTTAGAAATTCCAACGCAAAGACCTTCCCAGCTTTTTTTCTTTTCGAGATAGTAGCGGTATTTAACGGGCTCAGTGAATAGAGCCGTCCAGCCCAGTAATAAATTTTTTGCTCCAAAGATTGCTTTGCCGCCAGTCTTTGCTCCGTAGGTTTCCTTTTCTGCCCAAGGTGAGCACCAAGCTGGTGAAGCGATAAGGAGGAGGCTTAAAAGAATGGCCGATAATTTTTTATTCATGTTTATTTTTACTCGAAATGAACCCCGCCCGCGGGTAGCTGGATATCCGAAGGGATTGGGAAAGTAATCGTATGCAAAAGCCCTCCAACGGTATTTGTCACAGCGAGCCAAGTACCTTTTGCAAGGCCTGTAAAGGGATTGGTGTCTATATGTTTATCGATTTGAAAGGGAATGGCACTCCAACCCATGGTTAAATTAAGAAGGCCAAAACCAAGCTTATGAACAGTTCTGTCGCCATAGCTGTTTTGTTCAGTCCAAACGCTTGGCTTCACAGAACTAAAGGATTCGGCAAAAACAGCAGGAGCAAGAAAGACACTTGAAACAAGAATGAGTACAAGAATTTTTTTCATAAAAGCCCCCGGTGACGATTTAAATTCAGAGATCATCCTATTCATTATCGGCGATAAATCAACAGGAATTAACCCCGTCAATCTTGAGCAGAGGGCTGGGTTTTCCAGCGGTTGTGCATCCAGCCCCACTGATTGGGATATTGCCGAATGACCGCCTCAACATCCTTCATCCAGAGTTCGGTATATTTTTGCAAGGCGTCAGTTTCTGTCGTTTCAATCTTGGGGCGAATGACATTGCTGAAGATAATTTTGTAACGATTTTGCGGAAGGCGAATTAAAAAAACACAGGCGATCGGCGTACCCGTTGCTAAAGCAAGTTTAACTGGCGCGATGCTTGTGTGTGCAGGTTTGCCAAAAAAATCGACAAAGACACCTTTGAGACCGGAAATATCTTGATCGGGTAAAAGCCCAAGCGCTTCGCCGTTTTTCAAACACTGAAATATTTTCCGAGGCGAGTCATCGCGGTAAATGAGATCAACTCCAATCGAATGACGTAGACTTTCAACCCAATTTTGAAAATGGGGATCGCGAAGCCGCCGCGCAATGGCTTTGCTTTTAAAGCCTTTCATGGCGGGGATGCCACCCAAAAGCTCCCAGTTTCCAATATGCGAAGTGATGGTGACAAGCCCTTTGCCTTCTGCGAGTAAAGCGCGATACTTTTCGGGCGCGTCACCAAATTCAATAATCGATTCGAGCGAGTATCTTTTCCATTTTGGAAACTGTAAAACCTCGAGAGCGGTTTGCGCCAAATTTTGAAAGACGCCTTTTGCAAGTTTTATAATTTCAGCAGGTGACTTTTCTTTTCCGAAGGCAGTGGTGAGGTTGCGAATTGTTTCTTCGCGATGTTTCGGAATGATTCTGAAAGCCAAACTGCCTATTCCACGCCCAAAACTTAAAAGCCATGTGCGGGGGAGAAGATAAAGGATTCCGCTCAGACCCCGAGCGAAAGCATAAATAAAAATCCGGTAAGGTTTATGTTTTGCCATGCGCCGCTAATTTAATTTAAGCGCGTGCTGAAGCAAGCTTGTCTTGGATGAGTTGTGAACGTGTCCCTGGAACCTGAAACATGGTGTCCGAGCCAATGGTTCCAATGAGCTGAGTGAGATAGGATTCGGAGCTCATGCGCTTGATTTCAGCGCGCACATATTTTAGTTTCGCTTCGATTTTGAGGCGGCGAAGGAGTTGAGGATCGTCTGTGGCTGCTGAAAAACGCAGAAGCTCTTCTTCGTGTTTTTGCCAAAGCCATAAATCCCAGTTTTGTTTTTTGTTGAGGCGAGCTTGATACCACTCTGATTGAATAACCGTGTTACGGTCAAAAAGCTTTCGGAATTCAGTGCTGTGACGATCCATACCCTGATAGTGGCCTGTCGCCATGATATGAATAAGCGCCTTGAGTGGAGGGACAAGCGTATCGACGCTGTTATCTGCAAGGTAATGCTTTGCAACTTGCTCGTGGGTTGTCATTAAATTATCAATGCCCTCAACAAACACATCGAGATCTTGAGTTTCGGGACGCAACATTTTTTCGGGAAAAACAAAGTTAGGGTTATTAAAAATACGCCCAAGAAAATAATTCACAAACTTATAAGTGATGCGGTAGCCCAGAATGCTCGCAGGAATTTTTCGACCCTGATGTTCAAAATCTTTGATGGGCTCCAAATGTCCTTCGCGAATTAAATAGGCAGGGTCTCTTTCTGAAGCGGTCAACCGACACCAGATTTCAGGGACAAGCAAGCTGATATCGTGATCAACGCGGTAATTGGGCCCGACATAACCGGCAGCTGATGAAAAGCCTGCATAATCTCCGAGAATAAAAGAAAGAAAAGCGTTGTTTAAATCTGCTGATGGAAGCAAAGCGTTGAAAGGCCCTTTGGTCAATGCGCCTTCGGTTCCAAACCCGGTTGTGGAAGGTGACTTGCCGGTGACGCTTGAAACAAAATCCATGAAAAGCTCGGGCAATTCTTGATAATGAATAGGATTGTATACAGCCAGTGCTTTAATCCCTAGCTTGGGCTCAGGAGGATTGTTGCGTCTTCCGGCCAAGATGGCATTGACTGTAAAAGTAAGCGGCTCATTTGTTGGGATTTTTCGCGCAACGCGTGTGCCGATTTCGCATAAGTATTTTAAGTGAGGATTTGTAATATCCATGCGTGTTTGAAGGTAGCGCGGATTTTTTGATGGTTTACCATCAACGATACGAGGATGAGAAGGCGTTGACGCAAACTCGGGTTCTTCAGTTTTCAGAAAATCACTTAACATGTTCTTAACGACATCGGTGTAGCTGTCAAAACCAATCGCATCTTCGGTGATTTCGCGCACATCTTGATGGGTGAGTGGCGCATAATTCGATAAAAAGGTATTGGGGCTTGCAAGATCAAGCTCAGCTTGTTTGTCATAGCCGCGGTGAATGGCGTCATCAGGTCTCTGAAAAAGACGATATTCACAATTCGTAATGACTTTGACACTCGGATTTTTATACTCAGGGTTGAGATATTTAATGCTTGTTGCGGGCACAAGCGCGGATGCGGTGATGTCATCTTCGACCTGAAGCTTTTGCGCCGCAGTAAAATCTTGGCGGACACGAAAAACGCGGCGAGTTCCATCGGGGTCATAGCCCACCCGCAAATAACTTGAAACAACTTTTCGGCCATCAAGTTTGAGCTCGTGTCCCAAAGCGCCATTCATGATATCAACGCTGAAATGCGTGCGCCATTCGGTGCCCCATTCTTCGCGGTAATAACATTTGATGAGATAAATCAAATCCTTAATTGAAGGAATGAGTGATTTGATCCAAGCATTGTATTCATCTGTGTATTCAGGCGAAGCTGAAAGCAATTTGACAACCGAACCGAGGGAGCGATCGGGGCTTAAAATGGGACGGCTATGAGTGCGATTTTTTTCGGCAATGCCATAACGTTTAGTGAAATCGTGACCCATGATTTCTTCCACCATGTCCAAATCTTTAGGAAGATTGGCCGTAAAAAAAGAGCTCGGAACGACAGCATCCATAATCGATTTTGAAATTTCGGATTTACCACCGCCTGAGACGGTGCAAGGTTTGTGACAAAGTGTGCCTTCCGGCGCAATTCCAATTAAATACCAAGTTTTGCCGTCAATGCGTTTGCGCAGTGTGATTTTATAGCCCGATGGAAGAATATACGTGTGATAAGCCCTGAGACGAATGGTTTGAATTTTGTCATTGCGCTCCCAACTGACCGATTGATGATGCATGTTGAAACGCGAATTTTCAGGGACATAAACGATGTCATTAAATTTTTTATCAATGCCATAGCCTTCGGGTTGTAAATCCATGATGGATGAAAACATGCGGCTCATTTCTTCGAAAGTCGTTGGGTTGCGAACGAGCGCGGGACTTAAATCAAACTGATCACCGAGGTCATAGCCTGCAAAAGCAATAGCGCCACCCGCATGCTCTTCTTCCGCGATGCCAAAAAGATTGGCAGCATAACTGATTTGAGTTTTGACTTCTTTCTTACAATAACCGTAATAGTTGTCTGCGATGATCGTCACAATCACACCGCGTTCATCACGGCAGGTGACTTTAAATGCTGATCCATCATTATAAAGTTCCGTAGCTTGTTTCCAGCACATCCCATCGCGTTTTTGCCGCTCAGTGGCTTGATCGTGATGAGGGAGGCCTAAATCTTTTTTGGTGAGCTTGGTTAAGTGGGGCGCTAAAACAACGTAGCCGGTATGTCCGCTCCAATGCGCAACGTCAAGAGCGGCATTATTTTCAGAGAGATAAGGATTGCCCGCATTACCAAAAATGGATTCAACAAAGTCAAGATTGCTGACAAGATTTCCGGGTGCCACAAAACGAATTTCCATCGCTTTTTGTGGTAAGTAGCCTGGAATTTCAGGACAAATAATCGGACGCATTAAAAGCGAGACAAAAGTTTCCGCCTGATCTTTTTGAGAGGCAGTGAAAGGAAGCTGTAACATTTTTTTAGGTGGACGGAAGGCCGCATTTAAAAGTGACGCAAATACTTTTTTGGGAACTGATTTTTTGTCATCGGGAATGGGGAGTCCACCCTCAGTGACATGAAAGACACCTTGCGTTGTGCGTCGATCGTTAGCGGGATTATGGAGGACGCCTTGTTTGATGCGAAAAGAACGAATCACCTCGGATTCAAAAGAATCATTGTCCGGAGGCAAAGACATCGCTCGCGCAATTCCGTGGCGATCGAGAATAAAAGTTTTGTGCGGAAGCTTGGGCGTTTGATTGCCGCAAACATCTTTGAGGTAATCATTTAAAAAATTTTGAACGCGTGTGTCAACCGGACACAGCTCTGTGGGAAGGGGTGGGAGCGTGTTTTTTTCACGAGCCTTGAAAACAACCAGCCCATTTCGAAAAACGGGGCAACCGAGCTGCGCAAGTTTTTGGTTGATTACTTGGTATGTTTTTTTGTCGGTGGTGCGGCTTGAATTGTGACCGTCCACAAGACCCAATGATTTTTCAAGATTGACGCTCATCCGCAAGCTCCTTTTTATGAAGGCGGTATTCTACCTGAACAGCTTATTCTACCCAAGCAAGATTTATGCCCAAGCTGACTCAGGAAGAAACTTTACTTTAGTGAGGTCACATCCGATGATTAATGGGTAACAAAAAGGAGCCTGAGGATGGAATCGATTCAGATGCTAGCGTTAGCGATTGGCGGGGGCTGGGCAAGTGGCCTTAACCTGTATTTGACTGTGGCATCATTGGGGATTGCGCAGCAAATGCATTGGATTCATTTGCCGGGAAACCTGGAAACACTGGGCAACCCCGTAGTCATTTTTTTTGCAGTTTTGTTGTATTTGATTGAGTTTGTGATCGATAAAGTTCCCTTTCTCGACTCCGCTTGGGATTCGGTTCACACGCTCATTCGTCCGATGGGTGGCGCCGCGCTCGCATCGATGGCTTATTCGCATTCGCCGGACAGCCTACAGCACGTTATGGCCGCTTTGGCCGGGGCCGCGAGTCTGAGCGCCCACGTGGGCAAGGCGGGAAGTCGAATTGTGATTAACACTTCCCCTGAGCCGTTTTCAAATTCTGCGGCGAGCCTAGCGGAAGATGGAATTGTTTTAACGCTTTTATGGTTAGTTTTTAAACATCCCGTTCTCGCTTTGATTGTTGTTGCGGGATTTGTGGCGCTTGTGATTTGGCTTGTTCCGAAGATTTTTCGATTTATAAAGCGATTCTTTCAGATGTTGGCAGCGAAGAAAGAAAACGTCGACCAACGACCGCCGACCACCGACTGAAAACGCGGTACGAACGACTATGTTGTTCGATAAGTTTTTGAGGGATTTGTCATTCTCGCCCCCGATGTCGCTCGAGGGTAAACTCCGATAGGAATCCAGACAACACAAACTGGATCCCCGCCTGCGTGGGGATGACAGAGAATTCCGGTGAGAACTTTCTGGGCGTCGTACGCCACGGTACAAAAGAAAAACCCCCGAGTCATTCACTCGGGGGCTTTTCTTTAGACTTTACGCGACGCGAGCTTAGTCGAGCGGCGCCAAGTTTAAATAATTCTTCTTTCGAAGAAAGAAGAATTATTCTTTTGAAAAAGTGATATGGTCAATCAAAAGTGTACCTTGCTTAGGGTTTGAGTTGATATCGTCAAAAACAACAACGAACTCATTCAAAGCGGTCCAATCTTGAATGCGGCGGAACTTCTCGAAGGGAATCGAGATTTTCTGCCACTTTTCAGTGATACCGCTAACGATATAAGGAGAAGGACGGTTGTTCATGTCCTTCACTTCAAGCTTAATACGCTTTGTGAAGTTATTGAGACCTTCACCGCGAACGTAGAAGCTCAAAGTGTTATAAGTTGAAGCATTCGTTCCGTTAAGCTTCATCCAAAGACCGTTATAAGCTGGATTTGGGGAATCAACGTCATAATCAAGCTTTAATGCGTAACCGGCAGCATTGCCAAGTGCATCATCCGCTTCAAATGACATATTGCAAGTCTGAGTGTCGTCGTTTGGATCTTTGTTCCAAGAACCAAAATCGCCGCCAATGTTATTGGGCTTATCGCCAGAATTGAAATCAGCAATAATCAATTCGCTTTCAGAGGCAACCGGGGCTGCAGCAGGTGCGTCAGCTGTTTGAGCGATAGCCATTCCAGAAACAACTGAAAGAACCAAGGCAAGAAAAAGTAAACTCTTAAGATTTTTCATTTTAATTATCCTCCAATTGGATTTATCTGTCCTTAAGACGAGCGGCATTTTAAAGGTATTCAAAAGTTTTTAGAAGATATTTTTTAAACTATTTTTAATAACCCGTTTCGAGTATTAAAATTAAGTCTCCATTCGTAACGGTTGGCCCTCCCATAAAAAAAGTACCCGGTTTCGCAATAGAAAGTTCTGTATCGATATAAATTTTATGATCCTTGATGATGACTGCTCGTGCAATCATTTTACTTCCGGTGTCTTCTTTCATCGTTAATTCGAGGTTATAGCCCTCAAGCAAATCAAGATTGCGAGTTTTGTTGAGCTCCATAGTAATTTTTTTGAGATCTTTTTGTATATAAGAACTGTAGGAAAAAAGCTGAGTGAGTTTGTCACGATAGGCATCATTGTCCATATTGAAGTCAGATCCTTCATTTGAAGCAACGATCATCGTGATGATCATGTTGTTACTTGATTGAGCGGACGCTGTTGGAATCTGCACCATAAAAGCAGCAAGACAAAAAGCAGCGAGAATTTTTTTAAACATATCAAACTCCTTTAGGGAAAACCCAAACAATGGTCACCTGAACATCAGAAAAAGGCTTTGAGAAAACCGCAGTGGTTCCCATTTGGCTGGATAGTTTTTTGATTTTAATGGGGCTATAGTTTTCATCCCAAGCCTTTGACTTAACGGAATGCGGATTGTTGTGAATAGCCTCGGCAACTTTGGCTAAGTAAACCGGTTTTGGCATCAGAACGATATCCGGCTGAGGTTCAAAAGCGCCTGTTTTGACCAAAACAAAAAGTGCCATCGCACCAACGAGGCTCATGTTTAACGCGCCCGAGCAAGCCTTGTCCCAAAACGTCGGCAGGGCAGAGGGCTCGGTCAAAAAGTCTTTAAAGAAAGCTTCTTTGGCGCTCTGGGCCTCAGGGCTTTCGACTTCGTCTTTAATCCAGGTTTTATATAAATCTTTAAATTCGTCCATTTTGTAATCTCATGTTGTCCGATGCTTATTTACTGAGTCAGCTCACTTTGTTCTATGCCCAGTTCCTTGGCGAGTGCTTTGCGCGCATAAAATAAGCGCGACATCACTGTTCCTTGCTCAAGCTGTAAGGTTTCTGCGATCTCTTCGTAACTTAACTCTTCCCATTCTCTTAAAACCAAAACCGCCCGATGATCCTCGGTCAACTTCTGCAGGGCTTGCTGCATTCTTTCTTTCAGCTCAACCTGGGATGCAGCTCGCCTTGGGCTAATCGCCCTTGTCGACAAAGACTCGCCGAAGTTTTCAATCGGTTCAGTCTTTTTTCTGCGCCGTACCGAGTCAATGGATGCATTGACCGTCACGCGATAAAGCCAAGTTTTAAACTTTGAGTCGCCTTTAAACTTATGCAAATCGCGCTGGACTTTGATTAAAACATCTTGCGTCACATCTTGTGCTTCTTCGCGACGACTCAAGACACCATAAGCCACTGCGTAAACCATGTTGTAATGCTTGCGGCACAAAGTGCTAAAAGCAACCTGATCGCCACGCTGGGCTTCTAAAACAAGGTTCAAATCAGGATCATCAAGCATAGTTACGGATCACTCGCAATTTTATGACGTCTTGGTTTCGATGAATATTCATACTTTTTTTCAAGCTTAAGACATTTGCAATCAATGAGTTAAGAGAGCAAAAAGTATATCGGAATGACTTTTGATCTTCTAGTGGTTTGTTTGGCTTAATTCATGGCGAGTCTAGCAGGCATTTGAGAGCTTTTGATGGAGGATTCAAAAGGCCATTTGAGTTTAGGGGTTGATTCGGCCCGGCAAAAAAAGCCCGGATCAAGGGGGATCCATTGAGAATAAAATTTAACTGCTCACCTAGATATCGTGTTAATTTGTGATTTAAGTAGCGTTTCTGAATCTATGGAGCGGGTCTTTTTTTAATAGAGCAGCTCGAGAAAAGGTGGTTTTTTGAAAAGGTTGTTTCTGTTTAGTGTTTTGTTGGGTGTTTTTGTGTTTCAGGGAATGAGCTTTGCGGAGGAAGCAAAAGAGGTTATTGCGATGGAAAAACTTCATAAGTCAGAATCCGATTGGAAAAAAGAACTCACGCATGAGCAGTATCGTATTTTGCGTGAGAAGGGCACCGAGCAGGCGTTTACCGGAGAACATTGGGACAATCACCGTGAAGGAACCTACAATTGTGCGGCTTGTGGTATGGAAATTTTTTCGTCGAAGAATAAATTTGATTCGGGCACAGGTTGGCCGAGTTTTTTTTGCCCCATCAAAAAAGATCACGTTGAAACAGTTACCGATAAAAGCCACGGGATGGATCGCACGGAAGTCAAATGTCCGCGTTGCAGTAGTCATTTAGGCCATGTTTTTAATGATGGTCCGCCGCCGACGCATCAGCGTTATTGCATGAATTCAGCGGCGTTGAAGTTTGTCCCCACGAAAGCAAATAGCAAATAGCTTATGGCAGATAGCTAAAAGTGCTTTTGGCTGTAAGCTTTATGCTTATAGCTGTTTTATTTTTTAAAATAAAGGAGTCAGTTATGACTGAACCCCATGTTTTTGATCGTAAGCCTTGTGTGATGGAAATTGAGCCGGGTCGATATGCTTGGTGCGCGTGTGGAAAATCAGCCAAGCAACCTTTTTGTGACGGCTCGCATCGCGGTTCTGAATTTCGCCCCGTGATTACAGAAGTTACCGAAAAGAAAACAGTTGCGTGGTGCAATTGTAAAAATTCTGCGAACAAACCATTTTGTGACGGAAGTCATTCAAAGCTAAGCGCCTAACGCATAACGTCTGACGCTGCATAAAGCGTTTTGCGTTGAGCGTTTGGTAGAAAAAAGGATTTTCTATGGATATTACTGAGCAAATGAAAAAATTAATCCAAGCGGAAACGAGCGCTGAGATTATTGAAATCGTGGATCAAAGCGCAAATCACGCCGGTCATGGCGCAGACGGCGGGCACTTCATGGCCTTGATTGTCGCCGAAAAATTTCGCGGGCTTGGACTTGTCGCCAGGCATCAACTTGTTTACAAAGCGATTGCTCCCGTCAAAGAAGCTGTGCACGCTTTTTCGATGCGCACCCACACCCCCGAAGAATGGTCTGCGAATAAATAATTTTTCTCCAAAATAATATCGACAAGCAACCCAGGGTTGTACTAGTACGTTGTTCAGCAAGTTCGTTGAGGGGTTGTCATTCCCGCGAAAGCGGGAATCCAGACTATAAAAACTGGATTCCCGCCTGCGCGGGGATGACAGAGAACTCTGGTGCCAACTTTCCGAACGCCAAACTAGCAACGACCTTGGGTTTTCTTTTTCAAGTTTGAAAGTAGCTTGGGTGCGAAGTTTTTCTGTTGAGGAGCTCTTCACAGGGGGCTTGGAATTTCCGGCAACCGCGGATGAGATAGCCTAGCAGGTAGCTGAGAGCCCACAGCCGGGCAAATCTTTTTACATTTTGATTTAAGCTATTGGCTCTTAGCGATAAGCTTTGTGTTCCGGGCTCTCACAGGATGGTAAACGTTGGTTTTCCTGCGCCGGGGGAGATTTTTTCGGCGGTGAGGCGAAGTTCAATTTGTTTGAGTTGCTCGGCCGTTTTAAGAATGCTCCAGATCAGTAGTCCGCTTGTCGCAATCAACGTGCAATCAATGAGCCATAAAAGTTTATTTTGAGTGAGTCCAGAAAAAAGTCCGTCGAGCGGAAGTTGAATGATGACTGTGGTGATTATTTCTGCGCATAAAAAGAAAATGCCCAAGCGGATAAAAGATTTACGGTTAAAAAAACAAAGTAGTGACGCCCCGATAAGCCCCATGGCTAAAACGGATGAAACAGTTAGATTGAGCCAGCCGACGAGAACTTGCTGTGACGAGCTGACCATGAGCCCGAGATCTAGGTCAACGAAAGGTTTGAAAATTTGCACAATTTCAAGTGCGCCCAAAAAGAAAAGAAAAAGACTCATCACCGTTCTCTGCGGTGCGCAAGTTGTTTTGTCTGCGATGAAACCGATGATTTGATTCTCTTGATTTTTTTCAGCGGAAATAAACTTGGCTCCTAAGGCATAAGGGTAATGACCCACCATTCGGCCTAAAAGACTTTCGACGCGCATGACTTCGGCACGAAGTGTTGTCCTTGAATTTTGCCCGGGAATTTTAAAGGAGGCTTGGACGGTTTGCCCCGTTGCGATGAAGGAAGGCGAAAGAATTTGAATGCCCGTTGTGCTGATATTGCTAATGAGTGCTTTTTTGATATGTTCTGTGCCGCCGCCTAAAAATTTAATTTCAGCCGGAAATTCACACGGTAAACGGATACAGACGCGCGCGGCTTGAGTTTGTGTCATGGATTCAGTATCGGCTTTATTTTTTAAATAGTAATAGCGCTGATGAATTTTTCAGAATGTCGGCATGATACAATTTTCCGATTGAATTGCAATAAAAACCCATGTCCACCTACGAGGTGTACTTAGGTTTAAAAAGGAAGAATTTGACTTTAGATGGTGTTCCTCTAAGACCGCCGTTGCGTCCCGAAGAAGATCTCTATATGGATTTGAAGTATGAGATTCTCTTCGAAGATGATGATTTGCTCATTGTTGCAAAGGGTTCTCCGCTGCCTGTGCATGCGGTGAGTCGCTTTCAAGAAATTAATTTACTGACGATTCTCGAGAAAAGATATGGGCAAAAAATGCATCTCGCGAATCGACTTGATTCCGAAACGAGCGGGCTCATTATGGTGGCGCGTAACGAAGAAATGGCCGGAAAGCTTGGCTCAGCGCTTCAAGATAAAAAAATTCGCAAAGAATACTTGGCGATTGTGATGGGAGTTCCGCCCGAAAATCAGGGTTGGATTCGTGCGCCGATTAAAGGCCGGCGCGAACATCTCTGCCATGTGTATGAGCCGCATCCAGAAGGCAAGCCGGCCGAAACCGAATATGAAGTTCTTGAAAAAAAAGATAAATATAGTCTGCTCAGACTCGTCGCTCATACCGGAAAAACGCATCAGCTGCGCGTGCATTTAAAATCAATCGGCTGCCCCATTGCCGGCGATAAAATTTACATCGATTTAAAAATTTACGATCACTATGTGCATCACGGCTGGCAGGAATGGATGGCGGAAACAGTCGGATTGCGCCGCTTAGCTTTACATGCCACGTTACTCGAATTGAATCATCCCATCACCCGTGAAAGACTGCATATTGAGTCGCCGCTTCCCGCCGAATTAGTTGATTTTCTCGCAAAATAACACCGAAATTTACCAGCTGAGTGGGCTTTTTTCGACATACTGCAAAGATTAAATAAATCCAAAAACGATCATTTTATAGCGTTGAATATCAAATAATTCACCAATGATAGTTATTGCTATAAATTTAATATTGATAGAAGTGCATAGATCAAGTATGATTGTAGAAGATCATATTAGGCATTGCGTGACTTTTAATGGCTTTGTGTTTTTATATTGAGGTAACACGATTGAAAAGAATAGTTCACCAATTCGGATGCATTTTGCTTTCTGTGTTTGTGGCTTTTCAGCCGCTCGCTTGGGCGGCTGATTTGCCTGAAGGAATGCAGGCGCAGGGTGTCACGAATGTAGACACGACCAATCCGAATGGAATTATCATCACCGCCAATGATCAAGCCATCATTGATTGGAACTCTTTTTCCATCGGAGAAAATCAATTTGTCCAATTTATACTTCCTAGTGAAACCAGCAGTATTTTAAATCGCGTGACCGGTTCCAGTGCCAGCGATATTTGGGGCGGCTTGCTTTCGAATGGCCGCGTATTTCTAGTGAATACGAATGGAATCAACTTTCACGCAGGCGCAAATGTGAATGTGGCGAGTTTGATTGCCTCCACATTAAATATTTCCGACGCCAATTTTATTGCAAAAGAGTTTATTTTTGAGAAAACTTTAGGAAGTGAAATTGGAAAAATTATTAATGAAGCAAATATTAGCGCGAAGGGGATTGCGCTGATTGCCGAACAGATTCAGAACAAAGGTTTGCTCGAAGCAAATTTAGGAACAGTGGTGTTGGGAGCGGGTACGAAACAAGTTCTTTCGTTGGATAGCGCAGGCGCGATTAACTTGGTAGTAGAAAAAGGGTCTGCGAATGCAATGATTACAAACGAGCAGAACGGAACGATTCGAGCTAATGGCGGCAAAGTTCTCTTAACCGCGAAAGATCTAAACAATACGCTCGACAACTTGGTCAACAATACGGGTGTAATTGAAGCCACGCGAATGGTGGAGACAGACGGTGTGGTTATAATGGTTCCACAAAACGAGACCACAAAGTAGCCTGAAGTTAGATAGAATCGGGCTCAAAATGGAGGTCTCTTTATGCGGCAGCAATTTGCGGATGAATTTAAGGCGAAGGTGGCGTTGGAAGCATTACGGGGTAATAAAACAATCTCGGAATTGACCACGGAGTACGGAGCTCATCCCACGCAGATTAGCGCGTGGAAAGCGACGATAAAAGATCG
>Ga0163150_10004960_pt1 | contig 17409 bp, 16 predicted proteins | sample OliLakLV19P2IB_FD_148628 | JGI IMG/M metagenome (GOLD analysis project Ga0163150, IMG submission 148628) | Freshwater microbial mat bacterial communities from Lake Vanda, McMurdo Dry Valleys, Antarctica - Oligotrophic Lake LV.19.P2.IB | ecosystem: Environmental > Aquatic > Freshwater > Lake >...
GCATTATCACGCACCATGCTGGCGATAGCGACGAACTGGTGCAGGTGTTGGCGCTGCCGCCGCTGCTGGCGGCATTTCTCCCGGACGGTGACGCCATGCCGCTAGAGGGTGAATGGGTCGAAAACGGTAACAGTGACGACGCCGATGATGGACTGTAAAGCATGACGAACGACGACGGACATCGATCAAGACGGCAGGAGCGCATCCTGCTGGTGGGCAAGGATGAAGCGCTGCGAACCTCGTTAGCCGACATTCTCTCGTCGGTGGGCGGGCATGATGTCAGCCAATCGGTCAGCTTCGAGGAAGCGTTGAGCGAGATTTTGCTCACTGATTTCGACTTGATTGTGACCGAGGCCGAACTGCCGGACTTGAGCGGCGTTGACCTGCTGGCGGTGGTCGGTGGTTTGCGTCCCGGTGCGCGGGTGATCGTCATCGACGACGACCTATCGGCCAAAAGCGCGGTGGCGGTGTTCCGGCTGGGCGCGGTGGATTATCTGTATAAGCCGCTCAACATGGCCTTTGTCTTGATGCAAATCGAGCGCCAGCTCGAAATCCGACGCATGGAAGCCAACCGTTCTCAGCAAGAAGAAATCCCCAAGCCGCAGATCGTCAATCGAGATCGGGCGCACCGCCTTGACCCGATGACCCGTCCGGCGGCGCTGGTGCTGAAACGCACCCAGTTCAACCGCATCAATACCGAACTCAACCGCTTGCTGCGGCATGTGAAGGCCAGCTTCGTGGGCATCGTTGACAGTGATGGCAACATGGTTGGCGCGGCGGGCACGTTGGAAGACTACGATCTGCAACTGCTGACAAGCGCACTCAGCATCGACCACAAGGCGCAAAGCTCACTGGCACAAATGCTGGAAGAGTCGAAGTTCCACTCGACGTATTTAGAGGGCAAACTCAGCGGCGTGTATATCATCGAGTTCGGCAAGCCGTATTCGGTGTCGCTGGCGGTCATCTGCGGCGCAGATGTCAAGCCGGGTATGGTTTGGCTGTACAGCAAGCGCACCGCCGCGCTAATTGACGATATTCTGAAATCCGTGCCGCGTCCCAAGAGCCTGCCGCGAATTCAGGAATAGCGATAAGCCATTAGCTTTTAGCCGTTAGCTCTTAGCCTCAAGAAAATTAGCAGATGTTTCTATTTCTTTGGGACGCCATAACCCCATATGGATAATTCGATTGATCCCACTCGTTTTGAAAAAATCGAAGAGGACAAATGTCCTCTAATGAGCGGAACGCTTTGGAAGTGGAATTTGCCCGCTGATTGGAGGGATTTAAATCCTAGTTGGGTCGGTGAGTTCCTCTCAAAAATATGGGCACATTATGGCCCGCCAAATCAAGTAACTTACGAAGGATTTACTTACTGTTTTCTTGACAGAGAAATGGGCATGAAGTTTATAGCTTACTGTCCAGGAAGCGGCCCCGCATTTGCCGGAGATTTTAGAAAATATGACAACACAAACGGATTCACGATACTTGAGAAGGAATTTAATAGTTTAACCCTATCCGTTAAAGCGTTTGAGAAGCTACTTGAAAATACTACGCCAATCGATTGTGAAATTGAGTACGATACTGATTTCAGTGTTTATCGTGCGGGAGCACGAAATGGAATCCCATTCGACCAACCGATAGAAGAGAACTGAATCAAAGATTGTCGTATAGGTGAGTTACTTTCCAGCAATTAATTGTAGGTTTTGTATTGGCTAAGAGCTAAAGGCTAATGGCTAACCGCTAACGACTCGTGTACACTAACGCCACTCAGGGGCATATTCCGAGGCGTGATTGTGGACGCGAGTAACCCGAACGGCCCATCTCCTCGTCGTAAAGTCACTCAAGCAGCAGCACGGATGGCGGCGAATGTAGCGGCGCGTGGGACGGCGTATGCGTTCCAACGTGCGTCCAGTTATTTACGTCCGCGTGATAGCGCCGATGCCCGCGTCGAGGATATTATTCGTCCCGGTGTGCGGCGGTACGCGAACTGGATTTGGCTGCTGGTGCTGGCGTTCGCGCTGGTGCGTATCTTTGGCGAAAAGTTTTTCACCTGCGACATGGGCTTCTTCTTGCCGCTCATCATCATGGGCGCGGCACTGGTGTTTCTGGTACAGCGTCAGCGTCGAATGTAGAGAACTGCGCCTGTTTTCATTCACGGACTCAACGAGGTTGAATATTGCTTGCCTTGATCGTGCAGGGGTTGAGTCTCGGTCTAGCGGCGGGGATGTCGCCGGGGCCGCTGCAAACGTATGCCATCAACAGCGCTCTGCGTTTCGGCTGGCGGCGCGCAATTTGGATTGCGTTCGCACCGTTAGCCAGTGATGCGATTATCGTGCCGCTGATTTTGCTGTTCCTCAGCGCCGTGCCGGAAGCATGGCTGAATGTGTTGAAGCTGGCCGGCGGATTATATACGCTGTGGCTGGCTTATGGTGCGTGGCGCAGCATCCAAGCGGGGGCGACTATCGCCGCAAGCGAGGCCGATGTACCGCCGCCGCTCACGATGATACGGCGGGCACTGTTCATCAATATGCTGAGTCCGGGCGTGTACATCTTCTGGATCACGATCAACGGGCCGCTGCTGCGCGAAGGTTGGGCGCAGTCGCCGCTGGTTGCGCTGGCGTTTTTGCTGGCGTTCTACAGTGTGCTAATCGGCCTTGTTGCGGCGTTCGTGCTGGTGTTTGACCGTTTGGGCCGCCTCGATGCGCGGCTGACGCGGGCAATTCTGCTGCTGACGGTGTTGATTTTGGTGGTGCTTGGCGCGTCGTTCATCGTGCAAGGCGTGAGCGGCTTCGCGGCACTGGCCGCTTAACGGGCGTTCAATTGAACGCCCCTACACAAATCTACGTCTGACCGCCGCTTATTCGATGCTCTCTATCTCGCTGCGCGTTCCAACAAAAAATAATGTTAGAATAGGGTTAGATTCATAGCTTTGAAGGTACGACCCCATGAGTGCGCGACTCGAACGCATCCTACAAAATTTAGCAACCCTGCACGCGCCGACGCTGCTGATGCGCGGTTGGCCGCATATGGCCGAACCCACGCTGAGACTGTCCGGTTTGGCGCGTGCGTTGGCCGCCTATAACTTGCTGGTCATCGTGGGTGATCCCGCTACGCCTTCGATTGACGAATCCATCACCAAAATACAGGCGTGGGTCAACGGTTACGCAACCCTCTATCAACTACTGGCGCGCAGCCTGTTTCCGTCGTTCACGGAGTTAAGCGCCGATTATGCCGACGGCGAACTGCCTGTGGTGATGGTCATCAAGGGCACGGCCACGCCTGTCATCGAAGTCATGGCGGGCTACGTCGCGCCGTATATCGTCAAGCGCCAATTTCAGCAGACGATCTACGAGGCGGAAGTCACCGGAATCATGGACGCGGTGTTAGACGAACTCGAAGCGGGCGATCTGCCGCGTGAGGCATTCCGTCAGCTTCGGTCAGATGGAGCGGCGGTCATCAAGCGCATGATGGTGAACGCGCCGCTGCGTCAACTCGCGCTGACGAACTTTGATCGCCCGATGTTCACTGACACGGGGCGTTTATCGCTGCCGCCGAACCTCATGCCGCCGGACAGCCTACCGGAACAAAATCGGCCTGCTGCTCCGCGCAATGTGGCGGATGTTCGAGAGCTGCATCAGGGCGGGGGCGGAATGCCGCCGGGATTGGACACGTCTACGACCATGACTCCGCCGACTCTGCCCGAAGACAGCGATACGGTGCTGCGTCCCGACATCGAGGATACGGCTTCGCGGCGGGTGTTCGACACGGGGCCGTTGGGGCGAACGGGTCGGCGGCCACCTGTGCCGGATTTACCGGAGAAAAAGTAAGGTACGAGGTTCAAGGGTCGAGGTTCGAGTTTTGTAGGGGCGTTCAACTGAACGCCCTTTGAGTTTCAATGAATGTCGGCGTTGCGTGTATAATTTTCGTATATTGCTGAACGACAAACAAATCGGGGAGCGGTGAACGTGGGGCGAAACAAGCGCGCAGGCTTAATGCTGGTGACGATGACGGTGGCTCTGTTGAGCGGTTTAACGTGGTCGATGTCGATGTCGATGGTGCAGGCGCAAGACGCAACCGCTACTCTGCCGATGCCACCGCTCGTTTTGCCGAGCGCAACCGTTGATACGCCGCTGATCGTCGTCACCGTGCCGCCAACTGCTACCAGTGCGCTGCCGATTGACATCGTGCCGACTGCTCCGGCGGCTACCGTAGACCCGCTGCTGACTCCATCAGGCGATATTTTGGCGGTAACACCGTCACCTGCGCCCGCGCTTGGCGGGCCGGAACTATCGGTGCTGGTGTCGGCGCACAGCGATATGGAACTGCTGGCCAACGCCACACTCGGCTTAACACGCCCGCTCGGTTGGAGCGGTTCGTCAGACATCACCAACGCGCAGCTTCCGTTACTGGTGCGGCTTGATCTCGAACTGCTGGCAGGGTCGCTGCTCGGCGCAAGCATTCGCCCGCCGGGATGGTTCGGCGCGGTGGGTAGTTCGCAGTTCGCCATCGCCCGTGACATTCGCCATGATCTCGAACTTCTGGCCGATACCACTGTCAGCCCGAACGTGCGCCCGCCCGGTTGGGTTGGCGATGACCCGCTCATGCGCTGCCCGCGTGGGACGCAAAGCCTCGTCAATCTGCTAGAACGCGGCGGCTCGTTCCTGCTGCTGGTTGACCCGAACAGCGCCGACTTTTGCGCTCAGGCCGAATATCAGGCCAGCCAGTTCACCGAAGATTTGCTCAATCGCGGCGGCTCAATCGCCAACAATCCGCCGCCAGCCAGCGGCGGCAACGTCACTGGTCTGCCGGGTTTCACGGTGACGGCGCGCCCGTTCGAGGCGTTGGCCTTTTTAGATCGTCAAGCGACACAGCGCATCGGCTTCATCCCATCGGATATTCAGTTTCAGGCGGTAGCGCGCAGCTACACGGAGTTCTCGCGTATGGCGTTGGTACAGGGCGAGGGCTTTGAAGTGTACGTGGATTACACGGCGACGTCACTTACGGCGCAGGATTTTGAATCGCTGCCGGACGTGAATACGGTTCAGCTTGCGGCGGCATGTACGGCGGAGTGGTGCGAGAATAATTAGCCTCTAGCTTTTAGCCAACAGCTGTTAGCTAGAAACTAGTTTTACGCGACTGCTCTGAAAATGCGCTGTTGATCGTCCATTCGGGCGAGGCATACCTCGCCCCTACACACAACGCTTGTAGGGGCAACATATTTGTTGCCCGCATTTTCATGGTTGTGGCTGGCATTTCATCGTCACTTGGGGGTTCAAGGTCTCCTTATACTTGGAGCGTACCCGGCACAACATAGTCCGGGTCGTTGATGAACGGATGACGCTGCAAGATACGCACAATGTCTTCAAGCTGGTCGTCCGTCAGCCGTTGTGAATTGCCTTCGGCGGGGTTTTCTCGCGCTAAATCTGTGCCTGCCTGCGAGTCTTGCTCAAACGCAGTGAGCGCTGCTGCAAGCTGTGACATTGGCAAACCGCAGAACTCGAAAATCGCGCTGACGACCTGTTCGCGGGTGCTGATTAGATCGCTGTAGAGTACGGCCAGAACTGGAATGCTGCGATTGTACTGCGCGAGATATTCCTCTAAGCTGAGTAACCACCACAGCGTAAGCTGTTCGGGTATCGATATTTGCTGCACGTTCGTGTCAAGCAGTGGAATCATGCGCTGCGCGTCTAAGCGAAAGAGTTTTTGCGCCATCTGGAAATATTCCTCTAGCGGCGACATTTCCGGGAAGCCTGCGCGTTTGAAGATGCGATAAAACGAGGTGATAAAGCCAAGCGCATCGCGGTACAAATACAGATTTTTTGCCTGCGGAAAAGTGGTCTGATACAAGTCCATCACCTGAACGCCTTCGTTACGCACCTTTACCGCGAAGTGTGTTGGCGTTTTGAACGGCGTTGGTTTGGCCAATATTCGCATGGTACAGTCGAGTAATTCGCGGAGTTCGGGGTCTCGTTGACCGTTCGCGTCGCGCAGGTGAACGAACTGCGTAGCGACATCCGGTTCGGACAGGCTAACTACACCGTCCAGTCGATTAAGAATGGCGTTCACAAGTGTAGACCCACTGCGCCCCGACATATAAATCATGATGAGATTTTGAACGGCGGGCAGCGCATAGCCAATTTGTCGGAAGGTCTCGTAAGGGACAGTGAGCAGGCGCAGCGCTTGTTCGTACTGCGTTTGATAGACAAACGGGGCGACGGCGAGGTCGATGTCGTCAGGGAGTTCGACAAAAATCGCAGCTTGGTTGACGTCGTCGAGGCAGTAGAGGCTGATGTTCGGGTTAGCGAGGATAGTATCAGCGTCGGTTTCATCGCCGGGGCTAACGCTGAAATCTTTCACACTTGCCAGATATCCCGTCATCTGTCGATGCTTGGCTTCGATGTTGAGATAGCGAACAGACATCGGTACACCTCCTCTATGATGCTGCAATGAGCGTATAGATAGAGGATACCGCGTTTTTAATTATTCGGCTGACGAGGCGTTCGACGTGCTAGTAAGTTTCCCAGACGGGTTCGCCGGAAAGGATGCGCTTGATCTGGCGCGGGAAACGCGCACGGCTGATGGGCTTGCCGATGAAACCATCGAAGCCCGCCGCCATACACTTGGGGATTTCGGTGTCGGCGTCTTGCGCGGTGACGGCTACGATCAACACTTTACTCAGCTTTTGATCGGCGCGGAATTTCTTAAGGATTTCGTAGCCGGTGGTGCGCGGCAGGTTGATGTCGAGGAAGATAATGTCCGGCGCGGGTTTCATGGCGCGGGCCAGTTCGACCACACCATCGCCCGTCGTGTTGATGTACGACTTCATACCCAGATAGCGCATCATCACGCCGATGATGGCCATACCGCCAGCATCATCTTCCACTGCCAGCGCGCTTACCTTCGTGAAGTCAAACTCTCTCGTTTGCACCATGTTTATGAGCCTCCGGCCAGACTGTTCCGGCATCTATACGTAATAACCCCTGACTTGTGGGGGATTGATTAAAGTTGATTTTATGAACATATAACGTAACTAGAGGTAGCTTAATCATTTCTTATGTAAATGTCAAAAGTAAATGCGCTTTATGCCTGCAAATTTGTCGTTTATAACGAACTCCAACTTATTTTGAACAAAGTGTCATCTCACGAGGCGATAAAACTGGTGACGGGTTTGTTGATTTGTGGCTGTGGCTGCAATGGCAGCGAGAAACTAAAGGTGCTGCCAACGCCGAATTCGGTTTGAACGGTGATCTGCCCGCCGTGTGCTTCCACCAGATGCTTGGAGATGGGCAGACCTAGCCCTGTGCCTTCGATACCAAGCTGCTTGGCGCGGTTGGTACGCTCGAACGACTCGAACAACTTGTCGAGTTCGTCTTCGGGGATGCCCATTCCGGTATCTTTGACGGCGATGTTGAGATGGCCGTCATCGTGGGTCACGATCAAGCGCACTTCGCCTTCCAGCGTGAACTTGATGGCGTTGCTCAACAGGTTAATCAATACCTGTCGGATGCGGCGGCCATCCATTGTCACCATCGGCAAATCCGGCGCGATGTCGGTGACGAGCGTGACTTGATCTTCCTTGCTTTCCAGCAGCGATTGTACAGAGTCTACGGCGTCGTCGATGATGATGCTGATGTCGGCCTGCTGGATAGTCAACTGCATTTCGCCCGCTTCGATTTTGCTCACGTCGAGCAGGTCGTTAATCAGATACAGCAGATGTTCGGCACTGCGAATGGTCTGGTTCAGGCGCGAAACTTGGTCATCGTTGACATCGCCAAACATGCCGACGCGCATAAAATCCATGTTGTTGATAATCAGATTAAGCGGCGTTCGCAGTTCATGGGTGACGCTGGCCAGAAAGTGCGTCTTGACCGTGTTGGCACGTTCGGCTTCCTTCATGGCGCTGTCACGCTGAACGTATAGCTGCGCGTTTCGCACCATTGGCGAGGCGAGGTTGGCGAACAACGTCAGCAAGCGCTGGTCGTTTTCGTCAAAAGCGCGGGCATCACGTTTGCGCCCGACGACTACTGCGCCCATGGGTTTGTTCATGTAGGTGAGCGGCACAACCATCGCCTGCTGCATCGCTGGTTCGGAAAGGCGGCGGTTCACCGTGCCTGACCAACTGAGGTAATCCGCAACAATGATCGGGCTGTTTTCGATCACGGCGCGGCCCGCTAACCCTTCGTTGACGTTCATCGTCATGTTGAGGCGGGTCGGGTCGGGCGAGGTGGTAGCGACGAGTTGCAGTTCGGTTTGGTCATCGGACAGCAGCCAGATACCGCAGTAACTGGCTTCCAGCAGCGCGACCACACGCTCCGCCAGCGTTTGCAGCACGGCGACCAGTTGAAACGCGGTCACGACAGACAGCGACGCATCGTACACGGCACGCAGTTCGCCCGCGTTGGCGTCGGCTTCTTCACGGGCGATTTGCAGTTCTTGAGTACGCTCGGTTACGCGCTTTTCAAGGGTGCGGCTCCAGCGTGAGAGTTCTTCGTAGGAGTGCGCGAGGTTCTTCTTCATATCTTCGAGTCTTCGAGCGCCCGCGCTAGGCGGCCAACCTCGTCTTTGCGGGTCTGGTAGCCGACGTGATAACGCATGTCGCCAGAGCCGATTTCCTGCGCGGCGGTGCTCATGTTCAGCAGGGGGCGTGAGAGGGTGACATCGGCAAAGCGCGAGATCATCCAGCCAAGTACGATTGTGCCCAGTAGAATCACGAATGCCGTTTGGAAAACGCCCTGCGAGAACGAGCTTTGCAGCGAAAACTGCGGCACGACGCTGATAAGCTGCCAGCCTGTGAATGGCATCTGACTGCGAATGACGAAGGCGGGGCGTCCCTCATTGAACGGGTCATCTATAGTGGCTGGCGCGGACGTATCGACATTCTGATTAGCGGCACTGGCGCTCAAGATGCCGTCAATGGCAGTTGGCACAGTGGATAGAGTGTTTAAGGCCGGTAGATCGAACGTGGCGACAACGCCGCCCGTATCGCTGACCAGCAAACTATATCCCGGTTGAACCTCGACGTTGAACTGTTCGCGCATGATGGCTTCGATGGTGTCCGTCGTGACGTCCACCCAGATCACGCCGATGGACTGCGCGCTTGTGCCACGATAAGGCACGGCCACCGAAATCACAGGCCGCCGATCTCCCAAAAAGCCGCGCTCCGGCCCATGCCAGGCGCTTTCTTGCCCGCGCCGGAAGCCTTCGATGGTATTCAAAAACCATGTCGTTGATGGCAGGGGATTGTTGATGTAATGGGCCATCGGCGCGATAGACGACGGCTCTTGTGGGCGGCGAAACATGACGATCTGATGGCCATCGCGGAAGGATGTATAGACGTTGATGCGCTCAAGCGTGCTGTCGCCATCGAGCATGTTATTGGCGGTGGGCCATAACAGCGTGACGGGCGATTCGGCGCGGTGTTCCATCGTGTCGGCTAAGGCGCGGGCGGTGGTGGCGATGGATTGCAACTGCGTATCCAGCATATTCGCCAGCGCTTGATTATGCTCGACAAACGCGCTTTCGGTCTGGCGGCGCAGCGTGCCGGCAACGGAGTTGATGACGATGGCGGCCACGACTACGGCGGACAGGATGCTGATGATAATGACGATTGAGACCAACCGACGACGGATGCTGCCAGCGAACATAGAGTGCCCTTTGTTATTCAGGCATGATGAATTAATTAAGATTGTAGAGGAGAACACTGCATAATTGTTTGTTGATTGTGTATGAGGGTGACAACTCTCCCGTCTTTAGACGGGAGCTTCTCAGGCTAGGCTTGCGGCGACCCGCTACCTTAGCGCCTGACGGCGGTGTCCCCGCCGACTTCAATGCGAGTGACAAGATATTCCGGGCCGCATTGACATCCCGGTCAAGTACCAATAGACACTTCGGGTTAGGACAGCGATGCACCCGTTCAGACAAAGCTTTCTCAACCACACAGCCACAGCCACTGCACACCTGCGATGTGTAGGCCGGGTCAACCAATTCTATCGCGCAACCAGCCTTTACAGCTTTGTAGCGCAGCAGACTTTGGAAGATACCCAACCCGGCGTCGTGAGCGCTGAGGGAGAGCTTGTGGTTGAGCAGCATGAACTTGAGTTCAAGGTCTTCAAGCGCAATCAGTCCGTAGGCGTTGACCAACCCGAACGTGAGTTTGTGCCAGAAGTCTTTGCGCTGCTTGGACACATGCTCATGCAGACGTGCCACTTGAAACGCGGCTTTACGGCGGCGCTGACTGCCCTTTTTGCGGCGGCTCAAACGCCGTTGGGCGCGACGAAGTTCACTCAACGTGTGTCGCAGCCAGCGCGGGTTGTCGATCAGCGTCTCGTCGGAGAAGGTCAGCAAACGCAGCAGTCCCATATCGCCACCGACAGCGGGCAATCCGTTGGGCGCAAAAACCCTATCGGGCAGTTGCAGCATCAGGTACACGAACCACTGGCGGTTCTTGCGCTTGATGAGCACATGCTTGATGACCGCATTCTCCGGCAAAGCGCGATGAAACTTGACTTTGATGTGCGCGACGTTCTGGATGTACAACACCGCCGTCTTGCCCGCTCCCGGTGTGAACTTGCAGCCATCGCCGTAGGTGTACTCGATGCTGGTGAAGCGCTGCGCGGGTTTGAAGCGTGGATGTCCCGGCGTTTCACCCGCCTTGATCCTGCTAAAAAACGCGCTGTAAGCCTTATCCAGTCGTCGCAAGAGGTGTTGCAGACTGCTGGCGTTGAGCAGGATACCGGGCTGTTTGCGCCACTCTCGGAAGTAGGCCCACTGACCCAAGCCTGTTGCGTGTTGACCCGATGTTTCGTAGCGGGTTTTAGATTGCGCCAACGCCCAATTGTAAACCTCGCGCCCTTGCTCCAGCAATTTGTCAAGGGCTTGCGTTTCGGACTTGCGCGGGAACAGACGATACTCGTAGGTCAGATTCACAGACTAGCGACCCTTCTGGTCGTCAATGTAGCGACGAATTGTTTCTGCCGAAACATAACCCGCCGTACCAACATAGTACGAGTGTGTCCACAAGCTAGGCAAGCGACTTTTCAGATGTGGGAACTCTTTCCGCAGTTGGAAAGCCGTTGCACCCTTCAACCCGTGCATGATTTGAGAAATCGCAATTGTGGGTGGGAAGGTCGCAAACAGATGAACGTGGTCAGGTTGGACAACCAATTCCAAAACACGCCCGCCCAACTTTTCCACCTGCTGCGGAATAAGCTCGGTGAGACGTTTGCCAACATCGCCAGCCAAAACAGGGCGGCGAAACTTTGGACACCACACAAGGTGGTAGTTGATGGTGTAGTGGGCATGTCGTGTTTGTTCAGTCATCATAAACGAATTCTATCACACGTATCTTTCGCTTACAATCATTCGTTTAATCAGAAAGGAGAATTCGGCTTCCCCACCCGCTTTTAAGCGGGTGGGGAAGCCGAATGTTTCTATGGGTTGATTGTGGTAGGCGTGCGGCTTGCTGCGCTTCCAAATTGGCGTTAGCTGCGATTTTACGCGGGAGCAGTCCCCTGCTATAATTCGAACATGATTAGCCGCCGGCCACATCTGTGCCACGCGCACCACTCACGAGCAAACGCAAACCGTGCCCATCCTCAGAGAAGGCGAACTCGATCTCATTAGCCACAGCGCCGAGCAAACTCAGCGTTTGGGGATGCGTTTAGGCGGCCTGTTGCAAGCGGGGGATATCCTGTGCTTATCCGGCGATATGGGCGCGGGCAAGACCGTATTCGCTGCTGGTATCGGCAAAGGTTGGGGCACGAAACTGGCGCTCACCAGCCCGACGTTCAACCTTGTTCATGAGCATTCGCGGGAGAGAGACGCGCTGCGTCTGTATCATCTCGATTGCTACCGCCTGCGCGGCATCGCGGACGCCGAAAGCATCGGACTGACCGACATCCTCGACAGTCTCACTCGCGGACGCGGCGCTGTGATTTTAGAGTGGCCGGAAAATATTGAAGCTATGCTGCCAGAACAACGGCTGTGGATTGAACTGCGCGCCCTCGAACCCACACGCCGAAACTTCACTTTTGAAGCGCGTGGCAAACGTTATGAAGAACTCGTGGCGCGTTTTCGTGAACAGATATTTGGGGCATAAAGTGGTCAGTTATCAGTTCTCAGTGGTCAGTAAAAGACCAAAACTGATAACCGATAACTGAAGACTGATAACTACATGTTGCTTGCAATTGATACCGCAACCCGATACATGAGCCTCGCGCTGCACGATGGCAACTCCCTGCTGGCCGAACAGACGTGGCCGACGGATAACAATCACTCGGTGGAGTTAGCGCCGTCAGTGCGAACGCTGCTGCAACGCTGCGAGATTTCGATTGCGACGTTGACCGGAGTGGCGGTGTCCATCGGGCCGGGATCATACACCGGGCTGCGTATCGGTGTGGCGCTGGCGAAGGGTATTGCGTCGGCGCGCAAACTGCCGCTCGTGGGCATCTCCACGTTGGATATTTTAGCGGCGGGGCATCCACAGGTTCGCGGCGGATTGGTGGCAGTGGTACAGGCCGGACGCGGGCGCATCATCGCGGCGAGTTATCGCTGGCGCAAAGAGAGTTGGGCGCAGCGTAGTGAGCCGATGCTGATGGATTGGGAAACGCTGATCGCCAGCATCGACGGCCCGGCGCACATCACGGGCGAAGTGGATGAGCAAGGCCGCGCCGCTATCGAGAACACCCAAGATCAGGCGTGGCCGATGACGCTTGCTCCCGCGGCCTATCGTTTGCGGCGGGCAGGTTTCCTCGCTGACGAAGCATGGAGTCTACTGCGAGGGGGTAAACCAGAACAGTTCGAGGCGGCGCGAGTCACGCCTGTCTACGTGAAAACGAAGGACACACCGTGAGTTTGCTGCTGCGTTATATGCGCTTAGGCGATGTGGATCGAGTGGTGGAGATAGACCGCCTCTCGTTCGACAGCGCATGGTCGGCGCGCTCCTATGTTTACGAAGTCAGCGAATCGTCGTACAGCCATATGGTCTCATTGGAGCAGTTCGCGCCCAAGCCGGAGCATCCGTCTCCGCGCTGGCGGCGTTGGCTGCGAACCTTAAGCGGCGAAACGCCTATCACCACCAGCACCAGTAACGGCAATGGGAACAGCATGAACGGCAGCGGTCAAAGCGGCGTTCAGTTGGTCAATGAAGTTGTCGGGTACGGCGGCTTATGGCATATCGCGGATGAGGCGCACATCAGCACGATTGCCGTTCACCCCATTTATCGCGGGCGCGGTTGGGGCGAGATTTTGCTGGCGGCGATGGTTCGGCGCGGGCTGACGCTCGATGCTCAGTACATCGTGTTGGAAGTGCGTGTGAGCAATGCCGCCGCGCAAAACCTGTACCGCAAATATGGCTTCGAGGTCGCGGGCGTGAAGCCCAAATACTATCGCAACAACAATGAGGATGCCTACGACATGCGTCTCGACATCACGCCGACTATGCGCGACACTTTCGAGAGCCGCTACGCCGCATTGCAAACGCGCTTCCACTTCACAGACTTATATACCACGCAGTAGCTGTCAGCTTGTCACCTATCAGCTCTTAGCCTTCGCCGCAGTGACGATCAACCCATACTCGATATTCCGTCGTTTGTGCTGTTTTTACTCAGGACTAAGCGTGAACACTGTTTCACCGAAGGCTTGCAGCGAGACCGTGTTGGCTTCGGCGTCGGTAATAATGGCCGTACTGGTTTCACGAGTGCCGACCCAATTTCGATTCGTTGAAAGCGCAGATTCACTGTGGCGTTTATGACAGATGAAACCCAGCGCATCACACTCGTAAAAATTATAACGACCAATATTGTCGAATACGCTCCAATAAGCTACTTGGTAAACGTGCCCACCGAACGACAAGCTGCGGACGTGCTCGGCACGGCCAAAGACAATTGGAGGTAGGGCGGCGAGTGCGAAGAAAGCGGCCACCAGAAACATAACGAACGCTCCCGCCGCCCGGCGCACGGGATGTTCAGAGGCGGAGTAGCGTTTCCGCGTGATGAAGCGGTAGATCAGCACGATGAAGGTGATCAACACGCCCAGAACTATCAGCACCACCAACGGAATCACGGTGTTGTAGTAACTGAACAGCAGGGGATAGGGAATAGTTTCTGCGAGGTAGCTTGCCCCAAGCCAACCGAACGCTAAATACAGCGCGGCCAACAGCCATGCGAGTGCAGCGAGTTTCAGCGAGAAATTGCGGTTTGTCATAGATTTTAGCCTTTTACTGATGAGTGAAAAACTCATCACTCATCACTCGTTACTCAGCATTCCGTAACCGCCACTCGCGGGATGTGACACTCATCTGAAACGCGCTCCACCACGCCTCATCGACCAGCCGAATCTCGCGCAGGTAGCGCACTTTGACGAAGCCGACTTTTTGATAACAGGCGATGGCCGCCGTGTTGAAGTCGAACACGTAGAGGTCGATGCGCCGTAAGCCGAGTTCCTTGAAGCCGAAGTCCAACATGCGCGCCATCATTTGTTCGCCGTAGCCTTTGCCACGCAGAGTCGAGTCGCCTATCAACACGCGGCAGATCGTTCCGGTGCGGCGTTCGTCGTTGATGTTGTTGAGTTCGATGTGACCGACGACGGTATTCGTGGTGGTGTCAACCGCTTTGAAGATGCGGCGCTGAACGATTTCGTCATATTCGTAGCCCTGTCGGTAGCGTTCAAGCTGTTCATCATCGAGCGGCAGTTGAAAGCCGAAGCCAGCCCACTGCACCATAAATTCGTAGGATTCGGGGTTCACCCACTCGATCAGGCGGGCGAAGTCCTCACGCTCAAAGGGGAGAAGTTCAATCATGACCGCTTGCGCTCCGCGATCATCTGCGCGGCGAGGCGATCACCCGCGTCGCCCATGCGCTTGAGCGTTTCGCGCAGGTCGTCGTGCGTCGTGCGCGGGTTGATGGTACACATGCGCTGAACCGTGCGCCCGCGCAGCACCGTCGTGGCGATCATAGCGAAACCGTCTTCGACCATCTCGTCCACGATGCGGCGGTTCACCTCGTCGATGTTGGCGGGCTTGAGCTTGGGGTGCATATACTGAAAAGTGATGACGCCGATGTGCGCCGGAGTCACGATGTCCCAACGTTTATCGGGTCGCAGCAGCGATTCGAGGTATTCGGCCTGCTCGATGCCGCCCTGTACCGCATCCCGAAAAGCCGCGATGCCGAAAATCTTGATCGACATCCACAGCCGCAGCGCCGTGAAGCCGCGTGTAAGCTGAACGCCGTAATCGTAAAAGTTGACTTCCTGCTCGGAACGGCTGTCGGTGTCTTTGAGATATTCGGGTACGAGGCGGAAGGTTTGTCGCAGTTGGCGCGGGTCTTTTACGAGTACGCAGCCCATATCATAGGGTTGAAACAGCCACTTATGCGGGTCTATCGTCACCGAGTCAGCCTCGCCAATGCCTTCGAGCAGCGCTTTGCCGCGTTCGGTCAGCGAGACTGCGCCGCCATAAGCCGCGTCGACGTGCAACCACAGCCCATTTTCACGGCAGAAGGCGGCCATCTCCGGCAGCGGGTCAATCGCGCCCGTGTTGGTCGTGCCCGCGTTGGCGATGACGCAAAACGGCGTCAGTCCGGCGTCGCGGTCTTCATAGACGGCGCGTTCGAGCGCGGGCATGGGCATGTGATAGTTCACGTCGGCGGGGATTTTGCGGATTTGCTCCGGGTGAAAGCCGAGTACGCGCAGTCCGCGATCTACCGACGAGTGGGTTTGATCGGAATAGTACAATACACCTTTCTCGTTGCGACCTGACAGCTTGACGTGACGCGCCGTCACCAGCGCTTCGAGGTTGGCCATCGAGCCGCCGCTGACGAATTGGCCGCCCGCGCCTTCCGGCAAGCCGAGCATTTGTCGCAGCCAGTCAATGGCCACCAGTTCGACCATCGCCGGGCCGGATGCTTCCATCCACGTTCCGGCGAAGGCGTTGTAGCCCGTCGCCAACGAGGCCGCCATCGCGCTGACGAAGTTGCTGGGGCCGGGCACGAAGGCGAAGAAGCGCGGATGCTCGGTGTACATCGCGTGAGCGAACACGTCGCGCTTGGTCTGCTCCAACACCTCGCGGAAATCGGTGGGTTCTTCAGGGAGCGGTTCGCGCAGCGCTTTTTCCAGCGTCGGACGGTCAGTGGTCAGCGTGACGGGGAGATCGGCCAGCGCTTCGTAATGCTCCACGATGATGTCTACGATTTCGTAGCCGAGCGCCTTCATCTCGTCGCGGCTGAGTTCCATGCAGGCTTTGGGCAGTGCGTCGGGCGAATTTTGATCGGGCGTGGTGGTCGAGTCAGGCATTGAATCGCGCCTCTATTACTATTTACTGCAAGGGTATACGAGCGTGAAAAGGGACGCAAGGGCATACTCAGCGTGTTATCATATGATGAACATGCTTCTCGCACGAGACCGGGAAACGCCATGAAACTTTTCATTAGCTACGCTCACGATGACAAAGCTTTCGTTCAACAGTTAGTAGACGCGCTGCGCCAAGCAGGTCATGATCCCTGGTTCGACCCGCATCTCGTGCCGGGGCAGGAATGGCAGCGCGAACTACTAGCCGCCATCGAAGCCTGCGATGCCTTCATCTATGCGCTGACCCCCACCTCTATCATTTCAGAGTGGTGTCAGTACGAATTCTTCACGGCCATCAAGCTCAATAAGCCAATCATACCGGTATTAGTCAAGGATGCTGAACTACCGCTTGTCCTCAAAAACTACCAGTACGCCGACCTGCGCGAGGGTGTCAGCTACAGCGCCATGATGATACTTCTGACTGGATTACAAAATGCGGAAAAAGCGCGGCCAAGCGCCGTAAGTCCTACTTCGTCGCCGATGCCTGTGTCAACAGCAGCCAGCACACAACCGCGTCGTCTTGAGGCTGCAATGCCAGCGCAGACGACACAAGGCACGAAAACCGAAGTATGGGTCAAAGTCTCGAGGGATGACTCGGAAGGACTGCGCGGTCAACTGCCTGCTACAGTGGCGTCCGGCGATGTCATCCAGAAAAGCGACGCCCGCGCCGATACATTCCCGCTCACGTTCAAGCGTGACGAAAAAACGGGCGAACTTCTGCCCGCTGAAGTTTGTCTAAAAATCACGTCGGATGATTTTGATGCAGCCGCTGAAAGCGATCATAGTCACGAGTGTGGCGAAAATCAAATCCCGCTCGTGCTGCAACCGGATTACGACTCGCGCACGGTTGTGTTTGAACTCACACCCAAAGCCGGACGCGCATTGGCCGGGCGGGTGCGGGTGACGGCGCATCTGTATCAAGAGAACAAACTCATCGCTCAAATCGGCGTATCTACTGAGATTGTTCAAATGGTAGTCAGGCAAGAGTCTGTCTCTTGGGAAATGTTGGCCGCGTCACTGCTGTCGAGCATCGGGCTAAACTTGAGCGGCGAACCGTTTGATGGACTTAGC
>Ga0163150_10004966_pt1 | contig 17404 bp, 10 predicted proteins | sample OliLakLV19P2IB_FD_148628 | JGI IMG/M metagenome (GOLD analysis project Ga0163150, IMG submission 148628) | Freshwater microbial mat bacterial communities from Lake Vanda, McMurdo Dry Valleys, Antarctica - Oligotrophic Lake LV.19.P2.IB | ecosystem: Environmental > Aquatic > Freshwater > Lake >...
CTAACCATCGTGACCGTTGAGAAAGGCGGCGAAGGGACTCGCCGCCCTACCTATCGGGTCCTTTGAAAAGGTAGGGCGCGGACTCCGCTCCGCGCCGGAGCCGGAACCGCCAACCGGCAGATGCGCCCCCGTTTGATCGCAGACGGTCCCCTTATGAGGCACGTTTCCGCTTCGAACATCTGCCGTGGCTGCCGCGGTTGATGAGGTGTGACCCGCGTCTGCGTGCTTGAGCCGAAGTTTTACGCGCGATGGCTTTACCCGCACTTTTTCATCAGTCCGTCCCCTTCGCGGCAGCTTGTCGGCGATTTTCCGGCGGGAGTGACTCGACCAGGGCGTTGGCCCGGCCCGCCTGCTTCTTCAAAGTAAACGCATCGTAGAGCCGGCCCGTGGCGGTCCGCGCCTCGTAATGCAATTCGTCCAGCCCGACCTTGATGATCTGGTAGAGCTGCGTGTCCTCGGCCGTGCGAACGGCGAAGCCGTCCGTGGTCACGCTGTACATCTTGGGTCCGCTGACCGAGACCACATACACGGTGCCAATGGCGGGATCGTACGCCTGATTGTAGCCGGTCGGCATGTTCTTCGAACCGCCGCGCCCGGCGACGTCGCCGCTACGGGCATAAGTATGGTCGTGGCCGGTGAGGACGAGGTCGACCTTGAACTCGTCGAATACCGGCTTCCAGGCCGCGCGCAGCTCTGGATTGTCCCGGTTGTTGGCGGGAGAAAAAATCGGGTGGTGCTGCGTAACGATCGTCCAGCGGTTCGGATTGTCAGTGAGCACGCGACGTAGCCAGGGAAGTTGTTCTTGCTGCGAGCGGTTCGAGTCGAGGGCGATGATGCGGGTGCCCTGGTAGTCGATGTAGTAGCACGTTTCCTCGAGACCGGCGGGCGGATTTTGCTCGGGAAACGCAAATTGCGGGCGCCAGTGCTTGCTGACCGTGCGCGTCCCTGGATTGGCCAGCCGGTCACGCAGGGGGCGCTTGTCGGGCTGCTGGCCAGCAAGGTCGGCGGGGGTGTAGCCAGTCAAAGCGGTGAACCCGGCGTCGACCGCCGCGACGAGTCCGTCGGCATCCAGCGTGATGATGCCCGTCTTTCCTTCGGCAGTCCGGGCGGTGACGCGCTGCCGCGTGGTCTTTCCAGCGGCGTCCTTCTCGGCCTGGACGGTGACCGAGACGTCGAGGGTGCGGCCGTCCTTGGTCGTCCATTTGCGTTCGTTTTCCGGCCCGGCGCCGTCGGCGAAGTACTCGTGATTGCCGGGAGTGGCGACCACCGGAATGGTGGCATTTACCCAAGCGGGGGCACCGAACCACTCGCCCCACTCGGCGTCACGGTTGGCGCGGTTGATCAGATCGCCGGCGTGCAGCGTGAACGCCGCGCGCGGCGCATCACGGAATGACTCGCGAAACACGCGCGACCAGTGAGTCTTCACGTCATTTTGCGCGTCGCCGAAATAAACGAAGGTAAACGGCCGCATCTCGGCGCTTGCCGTGCGAAAGTGAAACCACTCGCTCCAGTTCACGCCGTCGCCGACGCGGTACGCATGGAGTGTGTCCGGTTTTAGACCGGTGAAATTGACGCTGTGATAGGCCGCTTCGCCGAGGTCGCTGGTGAAGCGCTCGGTGCGGGCCGGGACGCTCACGGGTTTGAGATCCTTGGCGTTGTCCGTCGCCAGAGAAATTTCTGCGACGCCGCGCTGAATGCTCGGGTCGGTGCGCCAGGTGACGGCTTGGGTCGTGGCTGGATCGCCGGTCCAGGTGAGAACAACGCGATCGGGCAGGGGTCGCGGCGCGTGCGCGGCTTTTTCGGCGTAGGCGACGGGTTTCCAAGGGACGTCGCGGCCAGAAACGATGGTGGTGAAGGCCGACGGGAGTACGAGCAATGCCAGGAGGCGAAGGGACAGGTTCATGGGAGGATGCAGGGGAAAAAGGTCTTTCAAAAGGAGCGCAACGGGTCGAGTGATGATGGCAGGGATCGGGTGTAGCGGGCGAAGCGCCCGGTCTTAAAGGGATGGTTTGACGGCGTATCTTTGCAATGCGCTGGGCACAGAACGTTCCCCCGGGTTCAATCGCGGGCGGCTACGTGGGCGGTGGCCTGGTTTCATGGTGAAAGGTGTCAGCCTGAACCCGCGCGCGAGGAAACCGGAGCGGTGGTGTGTCAATGCCGTTAACTCGGCAGTCGGGAAACGAAAAGCCGCCGGACGTGCGTCCGGCGGTGGTGGATTGTCCTTCTGGCCTGGGAGCACCGGGCCAGGGACGGCTTGCGGCGAACTTAGCTTAGAACCGATAGCTCACGCCGACGGTCGCGCGCCACGAATACGTGGTGTAGTCCTCCGGGTTATCGGGGCGATTTACGCCTTGATACGAGATCTGGGGTTCGTCGGTGAGGTTGTTCACGTTGAAGAACAAACGGGTTCCGCGGTCGAGTTGGTAACTCGACTCCCAGTTGAGCGACTCGTAGGCGCCGAAGTAGTCGTCGAAGAGATTGTTTCCGTCGAGTCCTTCAAGGAAATCGGAGCGGTAGGTGTAGCTCAGCCGGGCGCGGAAACCGCCGCCGGTGTACTCGAGTGCGGCATTGTAGATCCGGTCGCTGAAGCCGTAGGTCGGAAGATCCTCGTCGAGTCGGCCTGGGTACTTGCCGTCGCTTTCCGTGAAGGTGCCGGAGAGCGAGACGCCGAGGCCGTTAAACGGCGCCGGGAGGAAGAGCAATCGCTGCCGGGCGATCAGCTCGAGGCCGTAGTTCATCGCGCCGAGGGCGTTGTCGGTTGACGTGTAGATGCGGGCGCCGTTCGGGTCCGGGATCGGATAGCCGTTGGCGTCGGTGTTGGTGAACCGCAGCGACGTTTGGTAGTAAAATCCTTTCATCTTCTTGTAGAATACGCCGGCCGAGTAGAGCCCGCCCTTTGGGGTGTAGTACTCGAGCTGCACATCGAAGTTGTGTGCGGTCGACGGCTTCAGGTTCGGGTTACCACCGGAGATGTTGCCGGTGTTAGTGTCGAGGTTGAGGCCGGCGACAAGCGAGTTCACGTCGGGGCGGCTATAGCTGCGGTTGTAGCTTTCGCGCAGGATGAGGTTTTTCGCGAGCTCGTGGCGCAGGTGGAGGCCCGGCAGCCACATCGTGTAATCGCTCTTGGCGTTTACCGTGGCGGGCGTGCTCGGCGTCGCGCTATCGTACCGGTAGGTGCGCGCCTTGAAGGTATTGTGCTCCGCGCGCAGGCCGGTGATGAGCGTGGTGGCGCCGAAACGCAGCGTCCCCATGCCGTAGGCTGCGGAGATGTCCTCTTGGGCGCGGTAGTCGTTGATGACGCCGTTGAGCAGGGCGTCGTTGGTCTGCAGCGCGAACAGCTCCGGCCGGTTGCGGCGCAGGGCGTCGACCTGCGCGAGATCCGGATACTGGTAGATCGGTAGTGCGCCGAAGACCTTGTAGTCCGTACGGGTCAGAATGCTGGCGTAGGGAAACCCGCCGGCGTTCGTGCCTGTGCGGTACACGATCGACGCCTGGTCCTGTTCCTTGACGTTGGAGCGGAACTTGCCGCCGAATTTGAACGCGCCGCTGAGCTTCGCGCCGACAAACTTGCTCTCGACGTCGACCTTGGCGCTGGAAGCCTTCTCGGCCGCGTCGCGGGGAGAGTAGGTGAGGTCGCCGCGGTTGATCGCGTTCACGTCGTAGGGATCCTTGCCGTTGAGGATGGTGTAGACCGGCTTCCACCGGATCGTCTGGTCGTAGGCGAACTGGTAGCCGGGATTGCGGATGACGTAGGCGAGCGAGCGATCCCGGTTGGAGACGTTATTCGAGCGGAAGAGGTCGAACAGCACGGTCGTATCCGCCAGCTGGTGACGGCCGCCGAGTGACGTGCCGTAGACGTCGTTGTCCGTGACGCTGAACTCGTTCTGGTAACGCAGCTCGTTGGTGAGCGTGGCCACGCTGCGGCCGGTGTTGTACGTCGCTTCGGCGATGCTCTTGGTGCCGGTGGCCGAGTTGAAGTTGTGGTTCGAATTGATGTAGTAGCGGGCGCGCGGCTTCTCGGTATCGACGTTGTTGTGTCGGTAGAACGGCCGAAGGTAGACCGAGGTGGCCGGGCTGAGGCGGAAGTCGAGCGCGAGATTCGCGCTGAAGGAAGTCGTCTCGCGGTAGTTGGTCTGCGGCGCGGCGTTGGTGTGAAAATAGAGCGGCGCGGCGAGGCCCAGCGCGGGTTCGAACCCGGGCTGCAGCACGCCGTAGTCCTTGTCGAGATTGTCGTAGTCGCGGGCCGTCTCGGACCAGGCGAGGTTGAGGCCCACGCCAAAGTTTCTCTCACCGCCGCCGAGGCTAAAAATGTCGAGGTAGTTGAGCGCGGCGTTATAATTCCACTTCTCACGCTTGTCGTAGTAGAGGCCGCCGGTCATGAGCTCGATCGTCCGGCCGTCGCGCTGAAATGCGGAGCGGGAGATGACGTTGATGATGCCGCCGAGCGCGTCACCGTCACGGTCGGGCGTCGGGGCCTTGATCACCTCGATGTTGCTGACGGCGTCGGCGTTGAGCTGGCCGATTGAAAACGCGCGGGAATTGCCCGAAGTCGGCATACGGTTGCCGTCCACCTGGACGGAATTATACTTCGCCTCGAGGCCGCGGATGTTGACCCCCGACGGTTCGCCGTCCTCGCCCTCGTTCACACTCAAGCCGGGTAGCTGTTGCAGGGTGAAGCCGAGGTTGCCGCCGAGGTTGGAGTTGAAGGTCTCCTCCGACACGACGTTGACGATGCCGCTGGCGGTCTTCTGCTGGTTGATCGCGAGGGCCTGGCCCCGCACGGATTCGGCGACGGTGAACGCCTCCAGTTTGAGCGTCTCGCTCGCCAGCTGGAAGTCGAGGGTGGCGGCGGTGCCGGCCGTGATTGCGACCTCACGGGTGGCAATGTCGAGGCCAACGTATTCGACCTGGATTCGGCGGCTGCCCGCGGATAACGCGGGCAGGCTGTAGCGGCCATTGGCATCCGTGTAAGCCACGGCAGTCGTGCCGACGGCGCGGACCACCGCGCCTTGAAGTGAATACCCGGTGCGAGCGTCGGCGACGCGACCGGCGAGCGTGCCGGTAGTTTGGGCGGACGCGATGCTCGCGGTGATCGCCGCGGCGAGCAGCAGGCCGCACAGGCGGCCGGCGCGGCGGAGGAAGGGAGTGATGGCGTTGGTCATTGGTATGGTGTGGCGGGCGCGCGATCGACTGGGCGATTCAGGTGCCGACCGGAGCCGACATTGCCATGGCTTTGTGACGTCTGCGTGACGCGCCGGCGACAAGCGTGTAACAGGTGTGGGGGGGTGGAGGGCACAGGCAGCCGATGGATGAGAAATGTAGCAACGGACTCCCGGGTGAGCCTAACGATGCGCGTAGCTCAGCCGTCAACGATTTCGCCCGTGCCGATCCTAACCGGAATATTTCACACTCTGGCTTTAACGCTCTACACGCTGCGTACCTCTACTATTACCTTGTCATTGCGAGAAGCGCAGCGACGAAACAATCCATATAGCTGGATCGCCACGCCCTCGTTCCTCGGGCTCGCGATGACAAATCAGAGTGTGAAATATCCGGTCCAATGAGTCCGCCGCGGTAGGAACGAAATTACGCTCTTGCTCACGACGAGCGGGCCCCGGCAGTTTGACGGTTTTTATTCCGAATCTTCACCGACGATGTCCAGCCCTGCCTGCCCCGCTTGTACTCTCAAAGATGTCCTTAGCCACCCTGACCACTGGGAGTGCGGGACCTGCGGTCACGAGTGGCCCAAGGCAGCCGCGACGCCTACGGCGCGCGTGGTGAAGGATGCGCATGGCAACCCGCTGGCTGATGGCGATACCGTGGCTCTGATCAAGGATTTGAAGTTACGCGGGTCGTCACAGGTCCTAAAGCAAGGCACCAAGGCCAAGAACATCCGCCTCGTCGATGGCGACCATGAAATCGATTGTAAGATCGAAGGCAGCTCGATGGCGCTCAAAGCCTGTTTCGTGAAAAAGGCCTGAGCCGGGTCCGGTTCGGAACGGCGAGCCGTTGCTTCCTCGTAAGTGAGTCCGTAATGACGTCAGCAGCGGCGCAGCCATCTGAGCCAGTCATTGACGCGTCTCTTAATAGTTGGAATGTTCATGCCACGATCAATGGCCGACCCACTGGACCTTACTTTCGACCGCCCCAAGGTTGTTTACCGGCAAATCAGCGAGCAGATTCGCGACCTCATCATCAGCGGACGCCTCTCGCCCGGCACCAAGCTTCCAGCCAGTGCTGAACTTGCCACCAAGTGGCAGACGCACGCCGCCACCATTCACGCGGCGCTGACGCCCTTGGTGAAAGAGGGATTGCTGACGCGCCAGCCGAAGATCGGCACATTCGTCAGCAAGCGGCGCACGCGGTTGAGCGATGTGGGAATCTACTACGATTCGAACATCTGGTTGAATCAGGCGAATGGCTTCAAGCGTGCGGTCCACGTGGAACTCGCGCGCCTGCTCGAAGCAGAACGGATTAACGTGAAAGTCTGGTTCGATCCCCGCGGTGAGAAGCAGCGGGGAAAAGTCTGGGGCGATCTTGCCCGTGCGGTCGACCGCCGCGAAGTGCAGGCGGTGATTGCGACCGACGTCCCGGACGACGTCGTGAGTTGGTTGCAGTCGTTGCCGGTACTTGCGTCGTATTTCACCTACGCGCCCGTGCGCAATCGCGTGTTGTTGGACTTCGACCAATTTGCCGAGGCCTCCGTTGCGCTCTTGAAAGAACAAGGCTGTCGCTCCGCTGGCATCATCTCGATCCTGGAGCCGGGCAAACCCACGTCCGCCGTGTCAGCGTCTGCCAGCAGCGATTTCTACGCGCACTTCACCGAGGTGTGCCAGGCGCAGGGCATCGAGGTACGCAGCGAGTGGATGCGGACCGCACACGGGTTTGTGCGGGACGAGTCACAGGAGGAGTTTGGTTACAAGGAATTCAAACAGATCTGGCGGCAGCCGCGCCGGCCCGACGGGTTGGTGGTGTTTCCGGACACCAGTGTGCCGGGTGTCATTATGTCCGTCCTTGAGCAGCGCGTCGATGTGCCCAAGGACTTGAAGCTAGTGGCCCACAAGCATGCCGAGCTGAACTTCCTGTGTCCGCTGCCTATAACGTTTCTCTATAGCAGTACGGGGCAGATCGCCCGGGCGCTGCTGTCGCAGATCGAGCGGCAGTTCGCGGGTGAAACCTGCGAACCGGTGTTGCTGCCGTTTCGCGCGTCCGTGCGTGGACTGCGCAAGAGCGGCTAAGCGGAGCGACTTCCTCCGAGGGGTGATAATGACATTCCTGTCTGCCCGATCCGATCACGACCCGGCGGTGAGGCGTCGCGATACGCAGAATCCATCCTGTAATCCTGTTTATCCTGTCTCTCCTTTTCGGCGATCAAGCTCGAGCCGGGACAGGATGACAAGATGACAGGATAATCGGCATCTGGAAACCAAGCGGTGAACCACTGATCTTCACTGATCAGCACTGATCATGATTGGCCGAGATGGAACGGCTTGTCCCTAAGCCGCTGGGTCGGAGCAGTCGGACGGAAAGACCTACTCCCGCTTCGCAGCGCGTTGAGGACAACACGCTCCACCACGGAGGTGGAGCAGCTGGAGTGCGATCAGTTCCAATACCCTTCGTAGAACCGGTATGCACCGTTTTCGGTCGACCAGCGTGGAGCCATCCATTTGGCGTTCGAATGCGGAGGCACTTCCCACCGGCCAGCCAGCCACTGATACTGATTATTGCGCCACGTCCAATACCCGGGAATCCAAGCGTGAGCCGCCGACGGTTGGGCCAGGATCAATTCGGCTTGCTGCGCGGGCGGCGCCTGCGTCACGACAATCGTGCTCACCGGCTGCGTTCGGGTGGTAACGATCGTGCCATCAGCCGTGGTTTGGGTTGTTTGCGTGGTCGTCGACACCGGCACCGTTCTCACCACATTGCTGGTGGCCACCGGTGGGGGCGGAGGAGGGGCTGAGAGAACGTGCGAACTCGGCTCGGTGGCGCAGCCCGCCAGGAGAATGAGGACGGGGGTGGCCGCAAAAAACGACGCTCGGGAGAGACAGCGTTTCAGCGTTAGCTGAACTGGAGGTAGGTTTAACATACGTAATTACTTCGACCGATAATCGCTGTCCGCGTTACGTGTCGGAGGGCCGAAAAGGCAGGACTTTAGCCGAGGCGTTGCGGGGACAACGCGATAGCGCTCTATATTCTAAGTGAATGTCGCGCACGGGTCCCCGTGAGCACGAAGGAAAATCTAATATCAACCTGAATTCCGCAGATGAAATAACCAGTGATGCGCTCTAATAAATACGGATGAAACAGATCCAGACCGTGATATAAAACGTTCTGTACACCTACCGGGTGAACGGCCTCCATCGCACAACTCTGCTTGCAGCAGCGGTCATCAGAGAAAATAAGTGGTTCAACGGCGTTGTTTTAAGCTCAATCCTATTCCGTAAGGTTGGGCTGCGCAGTATTCTTGGAACGGTTGTTCCCGGAACCGCGGACGCCCCCTCGTCCGCACTCGTTCAAGCAGCGGCCGGGGGCTGCCGCGGTCCCAGCTGAGGCCGCTGGTGTTACGACCCCTGGATCCTGTTCGCCGGGGTCGCGTCGGTTACTTCCGCGTCCGGAAACCGCCCATCAGATAAATCACGAGGGCCACGAGCAGAATCAGGCCAATGCCCCCGCCGCCAAACGCTGGGCCACCGAGGTAAAAGCCGCCGCCGCCGAACACGAGAAGCAAAATGAGGATCAAGAGAAGAGGATTCATAGTAGGATGTAAGTCTTAGCTGTTTTTGGTTAGGATGAATGCGGCTGATTCCAAAGTGGTTTGCCTGTCTCAGGGGGCGTTGGCTTCGGCGCCGTGTGCGTTGCAAACTGCGGGGCGCGCGCCTCCTTGTTCTGCTGCGCGGCGCGTTCGGCCTCAGCTTCAGGGCGGTGGGACTCACCCAGAGTGCGCCGTAACGCCGGTGCCGAAGTGCTCGCCGGCGAATCCAACGTGGTGCTCGAGAGCTGACGCTCCGCCTCCAACCAGTTTTGTTGCGCGTCGCCGTCACCCGGGCCGGTCTCCTGCCAGATGTGATGGGCGCGTTCAGCGATTTCTGCGTGAGTGGGCTTTTTCATAGAGGTGCTTGGTGCTGAACGGATGGCGTCGCACCTATAGACACGTGCTGTCGGTTAATACCTGCGCGCCGACCCGGATAGTGCCCGGGGGTGGGTCAGAGCGTTAGTCCATGAGTCGCTTACAAAATTTATATCCAACGCGTTAGTTCACCCGGAGCCCACCCCGAGGAGGCGACGTTTTCTCCCGTTCACCTCTCAAAGAACGGTACCTTCGAGAAACGCGGCGCCGCTGCCGAGGCGGACGAGGTTTTCCGTCGTCACTCGCGCGATCTCGCCGAGAGCCTCGTGCGTGAGAAACGCTTGGTGGGAAGTGATCAGTACATTGGGAAACCCGAGCAGCAGGTTCAGCTCGTCGTCCAGCGGCAGGGAGCCGGAGCGATCCTCAAAGAATAGGCCTTCCTCTTCCTCGTAAACGTCGAGAGCCACGCCGCCCAAGTGTCCGCTCTTGAGGTGGCTAATCAGGGCCGTCGTATCGATTAACTTCCCGCGACTCGTATTCAGGATATAAGCACCCCGCTTCATGCGCGCGATGGTTTGCTCGTTCAACAGATGGTGGGTCTCCGGCGTCAGCGGCAGGTGCAAGGAAACGATGTCGCTTTGTGCCAGGACCGTCTCAAAAGCCGCGTAGGTCACGCCCGCCTTCGCCGCCCACGCGTGGTCGGGCACGGGGTCGTAGGCGAGCACGCGCGTATCGAAGCCGCCGAAGATCCGCGCCGTGATGCGGCCGATCCGGCCGGTGCCAACCACGCCGACGGTTTTGCCGCAGACATCGAAACCGACGAGTCCGTTGAGTGAGAAATTGTGCTCCCGCACTCGATTGAACGCGCGGTGAATCTTGCGGTTCAAGGTCAGCAGCAGTCCGACCGTGTGCTCGGCGACAGCGTGCGGCGAATAGGCCGGCACCCGCACCACGGCGAGGCCCAGCTCCCGCGCCAAAGGCAGGTCGACGTTGTTGAAGCCCGCGCAACGGAGGGCAATCAGCCGAACCTGCGCCCGTTGCAGCTGGCGCAGGCAAGCAGCATCGAGGCGGTCATTGACGAACACGCAGACGGCATCAAAGCCGGCTACACTGGCCACCGTGTCACCACTCAGACGGAAATCGTAGAACTGCCGCCGCAACTGCTCGGCACCCGGAGCCTGCTCAAAGTAAGTGCGATCATAGGGTTTGGTGTCGTAAAAGGCGGCGGTGATCATGGTGGTCGTAAGATTGCCATGAATCCCAAGTCGTGACAACGACGCAGCTCGTCGCTGGTCCGCTGCGGTTTAGCCCGGCGGGAGCTGCGATATTTCCGCCACACACGGGCCCCCCGTGCACTTGGGCGACTCGCTCTACGTCCGGACAACGAACCGACTCTGGGCATTCCGGAACGAACGCAACGGGCTAAATCATTGCCGTTGGTCGTGGATCGATGGGCCGCGGCGGCCCCCGATCGATCCATTCAACCGCGACAACGCCGCCCTCGCCTCCGGTGATCCATAATGTCTGGCGCGATTACCGACCTGGTTTTGCAGCATTCCGGAGATGATATAGGGACCAGCGGGTTGATCGCGCGAGGTTGCTCCTCTCTGTCTCAAATGAGTCGAGGCGTGGCGAAGTTGGCGCGTAACCCTCTCGCGTTTCGGGTGCGGGTAAGGTGAACGCATTGACATCCGCCTCGCGTTGTTTGCATCGTTTGTGTCCTTTCACTGCTGGGGGGAATACCTCCCGGAAAACTCCTGGATATTATGCCTGTTGCCGCTCTAAACTTTGATGCACCGATGGTGGAGGCTGCTCTCTTCCGTTCGGCCGGCGTTCCACTTAGTAATTATGCATACGGTCCTGCGACCAACCCGGACCCCGACGAAGGTTTCCGCAAATATAATAAGCAAGGCAAGGGCGTGGGCCATGTGTACGTCCATGTCGACGGGGCAGGCGACGGCAAAGGCGAATGGGGCGAAGGTCTGGCAAAGAAGTCGCGGTTCGCCGATCGTCAGACCGCCATCCAGCTCCTCGTCGAAGCGTTGAAGCATCCCATGGCGAAGGCGGCACTCGCTCGACTGGATAAAAATGAAGGCACCCAGGAGTGGCTGCACGGCGATACGGCCATTCCTGTCGCGGGTGCTTACTACGGTTACGCCCCGAACGAGACCGTCCGTCGCAAGATTAAAACCGTCGCCCTCAACCTGCGCAGCCACGGTGATGCGCTGTTCATTTCATCCAGTTATCCAGAAGAGTTCCAAGTGGATCCTTGAGCGGCGGCGAGCACTCCGCCCGTCAGAAGTTGAGCGAGCGTGGTGCAGGGGACGTAGAAATTGTCACCCGCGCAATTGGCGTGATCCGCGGTTGCCGCTTTGGAGATCGAAAAGGCCTGCCCGCGAATCAAGCTAATGAGCGCGAATCCGCTTCCCTAGGTGGAGCGGCTTGTCCCTAAGCTGCTGGCTCGGCGAATCTGAATCTGAATCTGAGATCTGAGATTAAGATCTGAGACCGGAATTTCCGTGTTAGGCGAAACGCCGGAGGCAAGCCAGTCGTTGAGGACAACCCGTTCCACCTCCGTAATCCGCGGTGAAAATGGCTGGGTTGCGTTGATTAGGATCGATTCGCGACATTCGCGGGCACCACCTCATTCGACACCGCTTGCACCCGGACGAAAAACGCCAACACTGGCAGCGTCTTCGCTCGGAACTATTCTTCATGATTACCCCTTTGCGTTCGCTGTTTGCCGTTGGTGCCTGCGTTGGTTCTTTCGTCGTCGCTGCGGCTGCGGTTGATCCGGCGCTGCCGCCCGTGTCGTTCAATCGCGACATCCGGCCGATCATGTCAGACACGTGCTTTCATTGCCATGGCTTCGATGCGAAGAGCCGAAAAGCCGACATGCGGCTCGATCTTCGGGCTGACACCCTTAAGCCGACGAAGAATGGCTTCACTCCCATCGTGCCGGGCAAACCCGATGAGAGCGAAATTATCCTGCGGATTTTCGACACCGTAGAGCCGATGCCACCGGAGGAGGCGCACAAAACGCTCACGCCCGCGCAAAAGGATCTCTTCCGCCGGTGGGTCGCTGAAGGTGCGGTCTACCAAGAGCACTGGGCTTACACGCCTTTGCAGCGCCCGCCGGTACCGGCGCTCGCCTCCGATCCCAAGACGGGCGCGGCGCCGACGCTCAATCCGATCGATGCCTTCGTCCGCGCGCGACTCGCCGAAAAAAAGATCTCCCTTTCGGCCGCGGCCCCGCAAGCGCAACTCCTGCGCCGGCTCTCACTCGATCTTACCGGCCTACCGCCGACGCCGGCCGACGTTGACGCGTTTCTCGCCGACGCGTCGCCCGCGGCCTACGCGAAACAGGTCGATCGCCTGCTCGGGTCGCGCCACCACGGCGAACGCATGGCGGTGTGGTGGCTCGATATCGCGCGGTTCAGCGATACGGTTGGTTTCCACGGCGACCAGAATCAGCGCATCTTTCCGTATCGCGATTACGTGGTCGACGCGTTCAACGCCAACAAACGTTTCGATCAATTCACGATCGAGCAGCTGGCGGGTGATTTGCTGCCAAACCCTACCACCGAGCAGTTGGTCGCGACTGGATACAACCGGCTCAACATGATGACGCGCGAGGGCGGAGCACAGGCGAAGGAGTACCTCGCCAAGTATGGTGCCGAACGCGTGCGTTCGGTGGCGGCGGCATGGTTCGGCAGCACGTTCGGCTGCGCCGAGTGTCACGATCATAAATTCGATCCGATCAAGACCCGCGACTTCTACGAACTGCAGTCGTTCTTCGCCGACGTGAAGCAGTGGGGTGTCTACAGCAGTTACGTCTATTCGCCGATTCCGGAGCTCGAAGGCTTCAATAACGAATACCCGTTCCCTCCCGAGATTGAGGTGCAGAGTCCGTATCTCCTTACCCGCAAGCAGCGCCTCGAAGCCGAGGTGGCGGCGGAACGAAGTGCGTTGCGCACGCGCTTGAAGGATCCCGCGTTGGCCGAACAACTCGAGTCTTGGATCGCGGAGTCACGCGCCGCGCTGGCCGCTTCGCCCTCCGCGTGGCAGCAGGCGCCCGTGACCGCGACCCTCATGAAGGGCAGCCAGCCGGTGCCGAATACCGAGGTGCCGGTTGAGGCCGACCTGACGGTGCAGCTGCCCCGGCCACTGGCGCGCACCGAGTCGGTGCGTCTCGTGCTCGAACCCGGCGCGAGCCACGTGGCCGCGCTGCGTCTCCAACTGGCCGGCGCGAAAGTGGGCGAGGCGAAGCGCCCGAAGACGACCACCGATGTCGTCCGGCTGGTCGCGGCGATTCGCGGCTCTGACGGGAAGGAGCGTAAGCTGCCATTTGCCTTTGCCGATGCTACGTCCAAGGAAACTCGATACGAAGCCGGTGCCGATGTGCTCGGCATCGCCACCGGTTGGCGATTGTCCGCGGACGCCGAAGCTGCCCCTGCCCATGGCGTGTGGCTGCTCGCGGTGCCGCAGCGGCTTAACGCCGGAGATCAACTGATCTTGACCGTAACCGGCGAGGCCCTGCCGCCATTTCGCGTGCTTACCAGCGCGTTCGCGGCGGTCGATCCCCTGGCGGTAGGTGCGAATGCCCTGCGCGACGCGCTGCTGGCCAATCCCGCGCAGCGTACCTCCACCCAGCAGGACCTACTGTTGGATACGTGGCTGCTGAGTACTGGTACGGATAAGGAGGCGTTGGCGCGCCGGCAGGGGCTTCACGCGAAGATTCGGGAAACGCGAAACGGCCAGGCTCAGACTCTGGTCACCGAGGCGATGTCGCCGCTGACCGTACGGGTGTTGCCCCGCGGCAACTGGCAGGATGAGACCGGACCGATCGTGCTGCCGGCGACGCCGAGTTTTCTACCCGGTCGCCGCGTGAGCACGCCGGAACAGCGCCTCACCCGTTTGGATCTCGCGCGCTGGATGGTTTCGCCCGTGAATCCCATCACGGCGCGCACGGTGATGAATCGGATGTGGGCGATGTATTTTGGGACCGGTCTGAGTGCGGCGGTCGACGATCTGGGCTCTCAAGGTGATTTGCCCTCACATCCGGAGTTGCTCGATTGGCTCGCGAGCGAGCTGCGCGAGAGCGGGTGGGATCTCCGCCACATGATGCGTTTGATCGTGACCAGCGAAACGTACCGGCAGAGCAGCAATCTCCGGGCCGAGTTGCGGGAGAGTGATCCGGCGAACCGGCTGCTGGCTTCGCAAAACCCGCGCCGGCTCGAAGCCGAATTCGTGCGCGACAATGCGCTCTTCATCGCGGGGGCGCTCAATCTCCGCGACGTGGGCGGTCCGAGTGTGAAGCCGTATCAGCCGGCTGGTTACTATGCCGCGTTGCAATTCCCGGATCGCGATTACGCCGCCAGCGTCGATGACGAGCAATGGCGGCGCGGCGTGTACATGCACTGGCAGCGCACCTTCCTGCATCCGATGCTCGCCAATTTTGACGCGCCGTCCCGCGACGAGTGCTCAGCGCAGCGGGTGCTCAGCAACACGCCGCAGCAGGCCCTCACGTTGCTCAATGATCCGACGTTCGTCGAAGCGGCGCGATTGTTTGCGGCGCGCCTGGTGGGAGCGGAGGCGAGCGATGCGGCCCGGCTGCGCCACGGATTCCTGCTCGCCCTCGCCCGCCCACCGAAGGCCGCGGAGCTGGCCTCGCTGCAGACATTTGTGGCGACGCAACGGGAGCACTTCCGCGCCCATCCCGAGGAGGCGCCGCAGCTGCTGCAAATCGGCCTGGCCCCGAGGTCGGCTGGCGATCCCATTGAACTCGCCGCGTGGACCAGTGTTGCGCGCGTTATTCTCAATCTGCAGGAAGTCATCACCCGCTACTGACCATGCCCCGCTACGATCCTACGACCCACGCGCTCAGCATCAATCGGCGCGCTTTCCTCCTGCAAAGTGCCTATGGGCTTGGCGGTGCCGCTTTCGCGATGCTCGCCCAGCGACTCGGGGCGGCGATCCCGACTGCGGACGGCGCGCGCCCGCCGGGTTGGAACGGGGCCTTGCGCGAAGCTCACCTGCCGATCCGCGCCAAGCGGATCATCTTCATGTGCATGGCGGGCGGGCCGTCGCAGTTTGAGACGTTCGACTGGAAGCCACAGCTCAAGGCGCTCGATGGGCAGCCGTTCCCTGAATCCTTCACCAAAGGTCAGCAACTCGCGCAGCTGCAAAACACGGAGTTGAAAGCGCGGGGGCCGTTCACTGCGTTCAACAAGCACGGGCAGTCGGGCATCGAAGTGAGCGAACTTTTCCCGCACATCGGCAGCGTCGCCGACGAGCTGTGCGTGATCCGCTCCATGCACACCGAGCAGATCAATCATGACACGGCCCACGCTTTCATGAACACCGGCTCGATCATCAAGGGTCGGCCCAGCATGGGCTCGTGGATGCTGTACGGACTCGGTGCGGAATCGCAGGATCTACCGGGATTCATCGTCCTTACTTCCGCCGGTAAATTCGGCCTGCAACCCATCTCCGCGCGGCAGTGGTCGAGCGGCGTGTTGCCGAGCAAGTTTCAAGGTATTCAGTTTCAATCGCGCGGTGACGCCGTGCACTACGTGGGCAATCCGGATGGCGTTTGCCAGAGCACGCAACGCCAGGTCGTCGACGAGATCCGGCGACTCAATGGGATGTTCGCGGAGGAGCAGATCGATCCGGAAATCGCCACGCGCATCGCCCAATACGAGTTGGCGTTCAAGATGCAGACGAGTGTGCCGGAGCTGACGGATTTGAGCCGCGAATCGCGCGAGACCCTTGATCTCTACGGCATCAAGGAATCGGGTGATGGCAGCTTTGCCTCAAACTGTTTGCTCGCCCGGCGCCTGGCCGAACGTGGGGTCCGCATGATCCAGTTATATCATCGTGCCTGGGACCATCACGGTCAGCTGGAGCCGGGGATGAAATCGGCCGCGCAGGACGTCGACCAGGGTACCGCGGCGTTGATCAAGGATCTCAAGCAACGGGGGATGCTCGATGACACGCTTATCCTTTGGGGCGGCGAATTTGGCCGGACCCCGATGGGGCAGGGTACGGGCCGGGATCATCATATACTTGGCTTCAGCGTATTTCTGGCGGGTGGCGGCGTGAAGGCGGGCACGACCTACGGATCGACGGATGAACTGGGTTACCGGGCGTTGGAAAATCCAGTGAGTGTCCATGATCTCCACGCCACGATGCTGGCATTGATGGGCGTCGATCACCAGCGCTTGAACCGCAAATTCCAGGGCCTGGATGTGCGTCTTACCGGCGTGGCCGGCGAAGTCGTCAAGGGGATCATGGCGTGAAGGAAAGTAGGGCGGTGTCTCTGACCCGCCCTTGGCAAAGTCGAGAGGTCGAGGAACCGAGAGAGGGGTCGAGGGGACGAGGAGTCGAGAAGTCGAGGGACGAACCCGTCTAATCTCTGTCGTTTCAGGCGCCACCCCCCCCGCGGTCCGATATTCTTGATTCCGCCGCGGCAGGGCCCGACTGCTGGGCGGGTCTCTCGTCGGTTGCATGGTTCTGAACGGTCCGCGCGGACGTCGGAGCCTACTGCTCTGACTTCTCGACTCCTCGGCTCTCGACTCCTCGACTGGGACACGATCATCTTTCTCTGTTCGGAAACCCACCCCGTGTTCTGTCCGTATCCCCATGTTCTCCCGGCCTTGCGCTGGGCTTCGTTGGTGTTGGCGCCGCTCTTGGCGTTCGCGCAGCCGACGCTCACACTTACCGCGCTGCCGGCGGCAACCCCCATCGATTTTGCGCGCGACATCCAACCGATTCTCGCCGCGCGGTGCTATGACTGTCACGGCGCGGAAAAAGCGAAAGCCGGCCTCCGCCTCACGTCCCGCGCCCACGCGCTTTTAGGCGGCGAATCCGGCTCTCCCGCCATCACTCCAGGCGATAGTGCGAAGAGCGTGCTGATTCAGCGCGTGCTCACGGACGACGAGAACGACGTCATGCCGCAAAAGGCCGATCGACTCCCCGCCGCAGAGATTGCACTCCTGAAACGGTGGATCGACGAGGGCGCGGTCTGGCCGGAGAACGTGCAACACTGGGCCTATGTGAAACCCGTGCGCCCGGCGTTGCCGCACCTGCGCACGCCTGCCTCCGCCGCGCGCAATGCCATCGATCATTTCATTCTCGCGCGGCTTGAACGCGAAGGGCTGTCACTCTCACCTGAGACCGATCGCGCCCGCTGGCTGCGGCGTGTGTCGCTCGACCTCGTTGGTTTGCCGCCGACGCCCGAGCAGCTCGTCGCGTTTTTGGCCGACACCCGCGCCGGAGACGCAGCCTACGAACGCGTGGTCGCTCGTCTCCTGGCGTCGCCGCAGTACGGCGAGC
>Ga0163150_10004967_pt1 | contig 17402 bp, 28 predicted proteins | sample OliLakLV19P2IB_FD_148628 | JGI IMG/M metagenome (GOLD analysis project Ga0163150, IMG submission 148628) | Freshwater microbial mat bacterial communities from Lake Vanda, McMurdo Dry Valleys, Antarctica - Oligotrophic Lake LV.19.P2.IB | ecosystem: Environmental > Aquatic > Freshwater > Lake >...
CCCAAAGCACCAAGAACTCAAGTTCCGCGCGAATAGGTCTTTACAACCATCTTTTTTCGTGTGACCATGGGAGGAAGGTTGGCGAGAACTTGAGCGTAAGATTCAGCAACCCCCTCTCACAATGGCACGCAAACAAAACTACACTGGTTATCAGCACTGTCAGTGTCGAGATTGTTTTGAGATCAGTGTAGGCGCTAGCCTATGCGACGACTGCAAAGAAGCAGGATGCGAAGCGCTGACAGAACAAGAGTGTCAGAGTGAACACTCTTACGAGCAAGAGCACGAACAAGGCGAGTAACCAACGCCCAACGCCCAACCCCCTCTCACTTACTGGAACCTCTCACCATGAAAAACATTCAGCTATACAAATGCGTTCTTGAACGCGCGGGCCTGCTACGCCTAGAAGAAGGCGTCCCAACCTTAGCCACGCATGGGGAAGCCGCAAAAACAATCTTAACCGCGCTGTTAGCGGACAGCCCTTCGGAGAAGGTCTATGTGCTTATGCTCAACGCGCGCACAGCAATAGTAGGCGCGGAACTGCTATCAATGGGCGGACAAACGCAAACAAGCGTGGCAGTCAGGGAGGTTTTCCGCGCGGCAATCATTCAGAATGCGAACGCGATAATCTTAGGACACAACCATCCCTCAGGCGACTCTACCCCTAGCGCAGAGGATATAGATATGACGCATGCGATTGTCAAAGCGTCAAAGCTTTTGGGTATAGCGCTACTAGACCACTTAATCATCACGCCTAGTGGATCATGGTCAAGCGTGTTTGACCATTGCTTGTTTGAGCGTTAACCACGCCCCTTATGCCTCTCCCCCACAAAGGAGAGGCATACAGGGCGCTTTAGCCCACTCACAAGGAACCCTCTCACTATGCTAACACCACTCCAAGCCCACGCCTTGCTAGTAGCCAAGGGGCAAGAACTAGGGATGCCAAGCTCGTTCAAGCGAGATCTGGAAGTCCATGATCTCGAGATCTTGAAGCGCTACCCGAATCAACCTCACCTTTGGTACCTCTATCCCGAGGGAACTCATTTGTGGGCGCGCGAACACTTCAAGAATTGGGGACTAGACTTCTTTCCCGATGTTGCGGACACCCTTCCAGGGGGTCACTTTTTCTTTTTCACTGGCTACCGCCTACATCCGCTGACCCTGTTGCAAGCAGTGGAAATCCACGCGTACGAACGAGAAGCGAGCCGAAGAATCCCGATCATGGGGGCAGCGAAGATCTTAGCTAGCTAGCCAGCGGAGATAGTTCCCCTAGTGCCTCACTCGCGTCTGGAGTGAGGCACTGAGGGCGCATTCAGCGCTCACACCACCACCACCACCAAACACCACAAAAAGGCAAAAACCATGAACATCTTATTCAAAATAAACCAAAAAGCAGCCATTTTGCGCGGAATAGACGCCCCCCATTCCACTGTCAGGATCACAGTGGACCCGACAGTGCTCGATCAAGCAGAGCGCGAAATGCTTGCAGAAAACCTCGGGGCGGATTTGGACGCGACAAAGGGCAACCTAGTCTTGACGTCGCCTGATTATGAAGGCGTGCTAGAGGCCCTTGCCGACCTAATCCGAAAGGACGTGGCAACCCAAGAGGCTAACGCGGTGGTTAAAGCTGAGGAAGCCGCCAAGGAAGCCGCCAAGGAAGCCGCAATCGAAGTATTGCGAGCGGAATGCGAGCAAGCGCTGGCAGCGGGCGGAACCCTACCCGAGATTATCATCCCATGGTCACTCAGGACCCTAGGCGGTGCCATTGGCGCATACAAAACAGCGTGGGAAGAAGCGCTAAAGGTTCAAGGCACCGAGAGGCGAGCCCGCGACCTAGAGGCTAAGGAAATGGCAACCCAGATTGCAGATCTGGCAAAACAGGGGAAAGAACAAGCCATTCTGGACGTGCTTAAAGCAGCAGGTTCTCAGGAGTTAATGACGCGAATGGCCGCGGGCCTGGCCCCTGCGGAAGAAATCGAACAGAAAGTGCATGACTACCTGCTCGAACAACTAGGATTAGCGCCAGGCCACGTCGAATGGGACAGCCTGCATTCTGTGGAGAGGCGCGAAACGAACGCCAAACTCAGCGCATCGGAATTCGCGCGGTACCAAGAACTGGCCAAGACGATCCCCCAGATCATTGAGACAGAGATCCTGGACATTCAGAGCTGGCGTGAAGCCGAGGATGACGAGGAAGGGGACTCTGACAATGAGGTTCTAGCAAATGCGGGCAAATGGTTGCGCATAACGTGGCGGGATGCGGCAACAGGAACGACTATTGAGCGCGGTTACAGGCTGGATTGCTGACGCAGTCCTGACAGTTCCCCTAGTGCCTCACTCAAGACGCGAGTGAGGCACTGAGGGCGCATTCAGCGCTCACACAACAAAGCCTTAGGAGGCCACACAATGGAAGCCACTCACGAAAACGTAACCGCAATCGCAAAACAGCGATTGCAAACAATCATCGAACAGGGACCGCAAAAAACCGCAAGTGTGCTAGCAAAGATCCGCATGCCGACGGATCAAGTGGTGCAAGCAAGCGGCATGGCGACCCGAGTAGTCAGCTCGAAAGTGCTAATCAGCGAAGCAGGTGGGCTGTATCGGAATGTGCACAAACACGCGGTAGCGCAGCTTTTTCAACGTCTTGACATTCCAGCGCCCTACGCCCACGCCCTGTTAACCTCGCGAGAGGAATGGAAAACCGAGCTACTTCGCCACACGTTGGCGGAACACGCGAAAAACAGCAAAGATCGCTACCTTGTGCGGACAGTCGGCGAGGAAGTGAGGGGCATCCTTTCAGACCGCTTTCGGAGGTTGGACTCCGAACCCCTGCTCAAGGCGTTTGTGGAAGGGGTAACTTCGGTTGGTGGGATCTTGTACGAGGGTCTGGCTGACGATCTAAGGGTTAGCGTTAGAGCTATTATCCCGCAAATAGTGGAGCCTGTACCAGGCGAGGCCATGGTTTTCGGTTTACACTGGCAAAACAGCGACTTTGGAGCGGGGACGTATAGCGTCAACGCCTACGCTATGAGGCTAGTGTGCCTAAACGGCATGCTTGGCGAGAGCCAGATAAAACAGATTCACCTCGGGAAACGACTAGACGATAACCTACAATATTCCCAACGAACCTATGAACTCGACACGGCCGCAACTGCCAGCGCAACGCGGGATACAGTAAGAGCCCTACTAGGGCCAGCGGTAATAGCGCGGAAAGTGGACGCTATCAGACGCGCCCACGCTGAAACAACGGACTTTGCCACCGCCTTCAAGTCGGTTGGGAAACTCCTAGGCAAGGAGGAAACCGCCATTGCGAAGCGACACTTTGAAGGGTCGGAGAATATCATGCTTCCGCGCGGAAACACGCGGTGGCGTTTTTCAAACGTACTTTCTTGGATGGCGAACAGCGCAGAAGATCAAGAGCGCAAGCTTTGTCTACAGGAGGCGGCCGACAGACTAGCAGCTTGAAGCCTCCCCAATGAGCCTCCTAAGCACAAATTGGGAGGCTACAGGCGAAACGCGGGATCCCTTTGCTGTGAGAGGGAAAGGGACCCGCGTCTAATTCGGTGGTACCGAATTACTGATGAGCCAGCCATGCCGAAAGGACACACAAAATGATAAGCTTACAAAGCACTATGCTTATATGGAGCGGTAAACCACCCGCTGTAGGGCAGCGCACATACTTGTGTGAGCAACGCTGGCAGTGGCGCGCAAGTGTTAAAGAAGGAGTGGTTTGTACCACCGACGGTCATAGGGCCCACTATGAGAGGATAGCGGGGCTGAGCGATGGCAGTTACGACGTAACGGCTGAGGGGCTTGTGACAACGTCAGATTCTGAAGCTGAAGCACCCTTCTTCGAGTGGCGCCAAGCTTGGGAGGATACGTGCTCAATGGAGCGAGAGCATATTCTGATAGTGAGAGCGACGGCAAAACCCTTCGAGTTATGGGAGGAGAACCCGCTAGGGGATAGAAAGGGCTTCACTTTAGGCGTGCCGCTAACGCCTGAGGCCCCGAGGGTGGTGTTTATAGAACGAAGCAAAGCAGAAAAGAAGCGACACAAAACCTCAAACCCTCACCAGCTCACGCTAGATAACGGAAAGCTAGAAGGGGTATACCTGGCACACCATTACCTAAGGGAAGCCTTAAACCATGCGGTTCCATATCGCGATAGCAAGGCAACGCTTTACAATCATTGGTGCGCTTCGCCAGTGATTATCGGCAACCCCGAATGTAGCGAAACGTTCGCTATTGTAATGCCCATTCAGGTTTCATAATGACCGCGAAAAACAGGCTAGAAGAGCTGATCAAAGCGCATCGCGTTGACGCGGCCAAGCTGTGGTCCGTCGTAGAACCACGCCCTGAGGAAAGGGCGGTGTTAAGGTTAGCGATAGTCTACAATGAGACTGGCCCAAAAAAGTCCAGCGTGTCGGCACAGCTTGTGGAACAGGCAGCCGCTTTTTTCAATGCAGCCCAAGAGGCTCAGCCTGGCAACGGGTTGACCGCAACGTTGAACGAGATCCAACGCTTAGGAAAGCTATGAAAACACTACCCCTTTTAACAGCTCAACAGGCTTTCGTGCTGATCCGCCTATTCAACGAACCGCAACGGCAGCAAGGGCCGATAGCAAAAGAACTTGCAATACTGAAACTTGTAACCTTGCGTCCGCATTGGGTTTCAATCACGAGTTTAGGTAGGAAGGCGGTTCACGACTTTTGGCAGGCCAAAGGACTTCCGTTAGAATTCGAGGACGCGTACTAATGGCCGATATGAAGGCCCTGCACTTGAAGGCTTATCTGGCGGTGGCCGAATACGGCAAAGCGCTATCAGCAACTGGCACACAACCGCCAGGAGATCTTCAAACGTGCTACGCGATGCTTTCCTTTCTCGACAACTTTCGGAACAACGCTGCAAAGAATCTCGCGTTGAAAGAAGCGAGCGAAACACAACAATTCCTGCCACCCCCTAGACAACTAGCGGGGAAAAGGAAGCGTACCAACCGATGAAAACCACGCTTACAGTCAGTCTTTCCATGGAGCACGACGCCGTGGCGAGTTACCTACGGCACGCAGACAACCTAGAGGCGGAAGCCAAGAACCTGCTTAAAGCGGTAGAGCAATGCCTAACCGAATCCTCTCGGAGGATGCTAACCGCCAAGGCGGTTTTGCTGGAAGTAAGGGCCAGCCGATACAGGCACAAGGCCAAACAAATGCAAAAACCCCACTCGGGGGAATGAGCGGGGCTTAAGCATCCGAGTTATCACGCATGGTTAGTGCGGCGCCGACTCGGATCGACTGACAAACTAGAGGGCTTGCAAGACTGAACATACAAGAACCCCAATATATTTTGCAACCTGCAAAATCGCCACCCGACCAATAACCTTCGGGGCAAATAACATCACTAGCTTTGTTGACACACTGACCCTTCAAGGGCTATTGGTTGGAGCTTCGGGATAACGCCCCGAATTGAGAAACGTTCATCTTCCGGGTTCGCGGTTGGAACCCATAGCTAGAGGGCAGTGTAGGCATGGCGAAGAAGCCCGGGCGGAGTCGCGTCAAAAAAGAGCCAAAGCGGCCCGCGAAGAAGCTTCCCAAGAAACCCGCTCCTAAACCCGTCAAGCGGCCCGCGAAGAAGCGGCCCGCGAAGAAGCTTCCCAAGAAACCCGCGCCTAAACCCGTCAAGCGGCCCACGAGGAAACTTCCCAAGAAACCCGCGCCTAAACCCGTCAAGCGGCCCACGAGGAAACTTCCCAAGAAACCCGTCAAGCGGCCCGCGAAGAAGCTTCCCAAGAAACCCGCGCCTAAACCCGTCAAGCGGCCCACGAGGAAGCTTCCCAAGAAACCCGTCAAGCGGCTCACGAAGAAGCTTCCCAACAAACCCGTCAAGCGGCCCACGAGGAAGCTTGCACCCAGGCCCGCGGCCCCCCGGCCCCCCGTCAAGAAGGTCTCCAAGAAGCGGGGCAATATTGTCAAGCGCATTGAAGCCCCACCTGTTCGAGTAAGGCCCCCGACACCGCGCGGGGTGGACGCCGAGAGGATGCTGAAGCGAATGCTGGCGGAAGCTGGCATGGCCAACAACGCGCTGAAGAGGCAGCGATCTAAGAGAGAGCACACTGAGGGGTCCTACACTAGCGGTTGGCGGGTCGTGATGCCGGTGTGGCGCTTCCTCTCCAAACAAACACTCGGCGTCATGAGAAAACTTGTGAACGCGTGGAGGGCGCCCGTAAGAGGCCCCTATTGGCTGGTCAACGCGTTCGCATCGGTGTTCAGCGAATCCACACTAGCCGGCCGAAGTTACGCAACTGCTGGTAACATGGCGCCCCCAAATCCCCAAACCGACCCGTTTCGACGATTCTTTCAAGCTCAGGAAATTTTCGCGTCGGGCAAGCGCACCAGCAAACGCCTTGCAATTGCAGCCATGGAGCTAGCGCTCTACGGCGAAGAAGCGGCGAAGAGCACGGTCTTCATACAGCACTTAATTGTCTCAAACTACCGAGACAAAACCGAAGAAGAACAAGCAACGTATCGGCAAAAACTAAGCCGAAGGAGAGCCAGCAATGTCAAAAAAGCAACAAGAAGAGAGCAACGAACAAACCGAACAACCGTCACTTGAAGAAGCGGCCCACGAAATAGCCGGCCAAGCCAGAGCATTCATTGAGCGGGCAAAACTTTTGGCCGTGGGATTAACACCGGCCGAAACAGGGCTGATGGTTTCGCTGTCAGTGTTGGAGTTGGCAGCGGCAATCAACAGTGCGGCGGCCAATATTGCTGACACTGGAGAAGAGGAAGACGCGGATGATGATGAGGATGCCGAGGAATACGGCCGGTGAGCGACAAGTACGAAGCACCAAAGCTTTTCGAGCTCGACGCCACAAAGCTCTCGCCCGAGCTAGTGGAGCGATTTCAAAAGAAGTGTCTGCAACTGCGCGGGCAAGCGGCGCGTGAGCTTGTCGGTAGCAACAAGCCGGGCGTTGTCAGGGTGAGGAAGACCGCATGAGCCGGTCGGTCGAGACACGCTTGAGGCCTTTGCGTCACCCGTTGGTGCGCAAGGGTTTCCTCGTGCTTGACCTAGAGAGCAAGGACGGACCGAGTGACAACAAAGGTTTCACCCGGCCGTTTCTTGCCGGCGTTTACGACGGGACGAACTACCAAGCTTTCAGCGGGGGAAGCAAAGACCCGATCACTTGGCGAGAAGACTACTATCGCGAAGGCGGTTGCATTGACAAGGCGATGCTCTACCTGCTGCGAGAGTGCTACGTAGGCAAAAACATTTACGCGCACTACGGCGGCAAGTTTGACCTGCTCTTCGCGTTACCGTGGTTGCAGTTGAACGCTCACAAGCACGGGCTGGAATGGGACATTGTACCCACGCAAAGTTCCATCCAAATTTTGGATATTTGGAGAAAGCCTCTTGGTAAGAAACATAGCGGCAAAACGCTCAAGTGGCGCTTTTTAGATTCGTACAAGCTAATGCCTAGCGGTTTAGATCGCTTGGGGCGAGCGTTCGGATTCAACGGTAAAATCGAATGGGATTTGGACGCTCCCGAAACGGACGTTGGATGGGGCCCTTACCTGAAGCAAGACTGCGTGCTGCTGTACAACGTGCTCACGCGCTTCCACGACTTGATTGAGCACACGTTGGGCGGCGAAGTAGGGGTCACGGCGCCTTCCACGGCGATGAGAACGTTCCGGCGGAAGTACCTAAAGAAGAGCTTGCCCCGCTCGATTGAACACCACGATTTCGTTCGAAGCTCTTACGTGGGAGGCCGAACCGAGCCGTTCACGCGGCGAGCGAAAAACATTCGCTATTACGATATCAATTCGAGCTACCCGCACGCGATGCGCTTCCCGATGCCGGTTGGAAAGAGTATTCAGATTAGCGGAGATCCCCCGGAACGCTTCAAGCACTTGGCGGTGGGGTTTTGCGAGTGCGACGTGTACATACCGCCCGATAGCAAGTACCCGCCTCCTCTACCGCAACGAATCGAAGTGAACGGTACGGTAAAGCTGTGTTTCCCGGCCGGAAAACTCCGTGGGGTGTGGGACTATGAGGAACTGAAACTGGTGGAGAAGTGCGGCGGCCACGTTGAAACTTGGGGCAAGAGTGTTTGGTTCAGAGCAGAACCGGTGCTGCGCCAAATGGTGGACGACCTGTATCCTTACCGCGACAAGAGCCGACCGGATTATGACCCTGCAATCAGCGAGGTTGTGAAAATTCTTCTGAACAGTCTCTACGGCAAGTTCGGATCTAAGACTCTCAAGAAACGCATCTGGGTGCGAGCACCCGGTGACACTAAGCAACCTCCCGTAGGAGCGGTGCCAGTGGACGCCGGTCCCGATGAAGCGCTCGTGTGGTACATCACCGAAGATTCGGATCAGAGCTTCATCATGCCGCAGGTAGCGGCACACGTAACAGCCATCGGGAGGGCAAACCTTTGGAAGTACATGGCAGAAGCCATCGACCAAGGACACCCGGTTCACTACTGCGACACCGATTCAATTTTGACGAGCGCCACATTTCCAAGCACAACTGAACTAGGCGGGCTGAAGGATGAATACGGCCTGGCTTTGGACGGGGAGTTTATCGGGCCTAAGATGTACCTGCTAACCGCCCCCGGTTTCGAGAAGGTGAAAGCCAAGGGGCTACCCGGCATAACGCGCGAAGAATTGTTCCGATTCGCGGCCGGCGAGAAGGTTTACTTCAACACCTTGGAAAAGGTTGGGACACTCGCGCGAGCGGGGTTTCAACGCGGACCGCAAATGGTGCGGGTGCACAAGAGCCTGCATCCGGGCGGAGAGAAGCGAGTTTTCACAGAAGACGGCGAGTCAACGCCTATTATTGTGGACGAGTGGTGAAAGGACGTGATACGAAGACGATGACAACTAGAGAATTGTGGGTCCTGGTTAGACTCAACCTGCACAGTCTGCGGCCGGCCAAGCTAGTTAGCTTTCCGGCCCCCAAGAATACCATTGAGGCAATGGCGTTGAAACAACGCAAGCGTTTCAAGGGTAATGTCAAGTTAACAATTGAAAGGTATGAATCAAATGACGCAAGCAGCAACGGCAACGAATTCCAAAGAAGCACCCAAGGAAGCAACGAAGGAAGTGAAGTCTGTAAGCGCCGAAGCGCCCGAGGGCTTTGAGCTGGTAGGCTCAAGCATTGAAGTGCGAGCCTGGAACGTCAACGAGAAGGATCGTATCGTTTCCGGCACGATCATGGGGGCGTTCCAAATGAAAGGCGACCATGGCCCCCGTGCAGTGGTGGTACTTAAGACGGGGAACGTCCTAAAGGCGACCGATGCGGAAACCAAGGAAGAATCTAAAGAGTTCCCGGTTGGCACGATGCTAGGCGTGTCGCTTAACTACGGCCTTCGGGAGTTGTCCCTATACAAGACGGGGACTAGGGTATGGTTTAAGAATCTCCAGGAGAAAAAATTGCCCGGCGGTCGCAAGCTTTGGCAGTACGAGTTTCGAGTCGGCAGAAACTCGCAAAAGAAGAGCGCGGACGATTTTGCCGCAGAAGCTCAGCTCTCGCTAGCAGCGGGCGCTACGACAGATCTCTCCGACGATATGCCGTTCTGAGAATAACCAAACGACCCCCTAGGAACATAGAAAAACCTAGGGGGCCGTTTTCGTCGTCGCAGGTCGAACAGCAACGCTGGCAACAAAGGAAGGAATTGCCAACATGAGCAGGATACAGATTTGTTCGACTTGTGCCAAGCGTTGTGAAGCCGGGCATGAAGTTGTGTGCCTTCAGTGTTTTGCTGAGCTCAAGAAAATTGACTCGTTTTACCGGGTGCTTTGGCCCGTCTACACACACGCTCGAACGCTTTCCAAGTTTGAGCTGGCAGCGGCGGTGCTGAAAATGGTTGCAAAGAAGCGCGGGTTGCTAAAATGACCGGCGCCCGACGCATCACGACCAAGTACCCGAGCATTTGCAACGAGTGCGGTCTCAAGGTGCCGGCCGGGTCCGCTATGCGGTGGGATCCTGACGCGTCAATGCTTGAGTGTGTGAACTGCGAGGTCTGGTTTCATTCAACGGGTGCTCTTGTGGGCGGCGCCGAAAGCCGATCCGCGGCGGTGCCGGTTTTATTCACGGAAGCACAAAAGGCGGAAGAGTGGAAAAGCCTATAATTCGCGCCCACCCGGTGGCGCTTGGGATGACTGAGCTGGTACTACCGCTCAGCTATCAGATTTTGAGCGTGCGAAAGCAGCACGGCGCTTGGAAGCTTTGGGAACTGTCGGTGGCGGACGACCGAAACCCGCCGATGAAAGTGAAGATCTGCTCGTTCGTGACGGGCGAGGCAATTCCTAACGGTGTGTACATCGACACCGTGGTGGACGGGGACTCGGTTTGGCATTGGTGGGAAGTGTGGGGTGAAGAGGTACCCAGTTTTGCGGAGAAGCCGGAATGATTGACGAAAAGACCAACTGCGTGGCGAAGCTGACCGAAGCCAAGGTTATCGAAATCCGGAAGCTGAACGCGTTGCTCGATGATTACGTCGCGGTGATACGGCTTATGGTCGCAGGCGAAGCGAACTTCGAGGTACTTGAGGATCTCGTCGATAGGTATCGCTCGGCCGTGTTCGTTCACGGGGAAGCCCGGATCAATGAGCTACTGGACGAGCGAATGACGGCATTGGTGGGAAGTGCGGGTGAAGAGGCAACCAGTTTTGCGGAGAAAGTAGAGAGTTCATGATAGCGAGATTCTTTTGGGCAACGGCACCCGGGACCGAGGAGCGCAAGGTTGAAGAGAGGCTAGCTCGGGAGCGCGGGCTACAGCTGGCAGAGTGCAAGCACGTCGAAGCGCTGGCACACGGAACCTTGGCCGGTCAACAGATAACGGATGAGAAGAAAGACTCTGGCAAAATGCTTTTAGGTGAATCACTTCCGCGTGAAATCTTGCGCTGCATCCTAGTACGAGACGTGTATCTGGAACTCCCGGACCACGTAGGCAAGCCAGGGGCCGCGTTGATACTGATGGCGATTGAGAGAGCGCTTCACGCGACGGGCAGCAACGACGTTGTGGCGATGCTACGTGCACACCAAGAGCTGAAAGACGTTTCCTTATGAAGCTAGTAGTTGTAGAATCCCCGTTCGCTTCCACGGACCGGATCGAAAAACAGCGCTTCAGGGTCTACCTGCAATGGTGCTTGCTTGATTCGATTTGGCGCGGAGAGAGCCCGTACGCCTCACACGGTTTTCACACCCACTTCTTGGACGACAACAACCCGCAACAAAGGAAGATCGGCATCGAGTGTGGGTTAGCGTGGGGCGACCATGGCGACCTTCGAGCTGTTTACAAAGACTTCGGGGTGAGCCCGGGAATGACTCTAGGTGTCGAAAGGGCCGTAGCTATCAACCAGCCGCTTGAAGAACGGACGCTTGGAAAGTACGAGCTAGGTCTGGTTTACAAGGGGCTCGGGCCGCTAGAATCTTTGAGCTTTATGGGACCGGCGGCGTGAAATGGCAGGCAATGCGCCGAACAAACTTAGGCCTGAGGCTAAACAGGTGTTTCTTTGGTCCCGGCTTTTGACGGGGTCGCAGGTGAACAACGCGATGAAAAAACCGTACATCCGGCGGGCAGCTCAACTGGAGCTCGACCACGCTGCTTGGAAATTGGCACTTCGACACCATTTACAGGAGGCTCTAGCGGTGATGGACGCGTTGCCCTTGGCAGAAATGGACACTGAACGACTTGCAGCCGTGCAAGCCGATTTTCGGGCGGCACTGGTGACACTGGCAGCAACTGCCGAAGGACTGGCCCGCGTCTCTTATGCCGGCCGCATTGAGACACCCGAACCGGTTGCTCACGAAATCGAAAAAAAAAAAAAAGCCCTAGCCTCGACACAGTTCGAGCGGCTTCATCGAGAGCGTTCTGAAGCCCCGCCAGGCCGGCTTCCACGGCTTCTGCATGGTCGAGTCCTGTTGGCGGCTCGCTGTCCATGAAGCCTTCTTCAAATAGAAATTCGACCATGTTGTCTAGCTGGCTCGCTTGCGAATCTCGTCTCTCAAGTCCCGAATATTCCCGGCAAGGAATTGAGCTGATTGACCCATTTTGGCGCACGCTGCTAGGAGCGCTTTGCTGTGCTGCGTTTCCAGATTCTCCCGGAGAAGCCGCTCCTCGGTGAGCCTCTTCTGGCACTCCAGGCGACACGCTTCCAGTTTCTCCTCCGTCGCTAGCATCCGCTGGTACAACCACCGCAACGCGATGAGCAAACACGTAACTATACCCCCCGGAGGGCCCCACAGCTTCACGACCTCGTCTAGTGTCATTATTGGCCGTCACAATGAGCCTCAGCCTTTAGAACCCCCGTGAACTGTTCTAGCCGAGACACCCGGTTGCTCAAGTCAATGAGGGTGGAGAAATGCCGTTCAAGAGTGCCGAGCCGCTCAAGGGTGCCCTTGATTTGACCGTTGGTCATCGCCAGGTTGGCGTTGCACTCGTGAAGCGCCATGAGCACTTCAGTAAGGCTAGGAGGCACCGGAATGACTGTCTGGCGGCTGGTTGGGATCTCCGAATCCCGAAGGTCGGTCATGCTAGTATCACTCCGGTGTTTTTCGGCGAGTTGAAAACAGCAGCGGCCCACGTTGAAAACAAGCCGGCTATCTGAACGTCACCTCCCGAGCCCGTCAAAATCGGAGGGGTGGGGGAGCTGGACGCGAATATGCCGCCAAGCTCAATCCGACACCCCGCTTGCGAGTGTCCCGACCCCCACAGTAGCCCGGTTTTTTGGCTCAGTTTCGAATCCAGCGTCTCAAGCCGTAAGCCGTCGTCCACGAGCCCCGAGAAGGGAAAGATCCCCACGTTCTGAAATAGGCTGGATGCCACCACGGTGACCCGCCCCTGTACCACTACGTCTCGCATCGTCATGTTGTTGTTATCCGAGGTGCCGATGGACATTGATCCCAAAACACCAGACGCAATAAACACGCTCCAACGGAGCTGATTGAATCGATACTGCCCGCTTCCGCCCGGCACCAATAGACATTGCTGCACCACCATCGCACCGTTTATGACGCCGCCAACGATGCGACAATTCTGGATTAACGGTAGCATGGCGAACGCACTGCCGAGCAACTGCACCGTCCTCACGTCGCCAGCCACCGCCCACCCGTCCAGCACGAGGGGAAGCGGTGGCCCGATCTTGAAGTTTGCCTCAGGCGTCACGTCTATCGTCACCGTACGGACTGGCGTCAAAGCCTCCACCGTGAACGCATCGCCAACAATCGGGAACACTTGCGCCGGCGTATCGCCTGTTCGGCGCGAGAACGGGCCCGTCAACAGGGTATCTCCTGCCGTTGACACAATGGTCTGCGCCGTCGCGCCGACGTTCGCGCCAGAGGTCAGTCTGATGATTTGCCCAACATTGCCGGCCGCTCCTAAAGTTGCACCGTCCTGGATCTGTTGGCGCTGTTGCCCCGCTGGGTTTTCATTAATGACCCCGGTGAGCGTGCCGGAATAGATCGTCGTGCGACCGGTGGCGTTAATCCTTTGCTTGAGCCCTTGCTTTATACTCCACCGACAAACAAGATCTTGACCCGTGTAATCGCCTGCAAGCGTCACTGTTTGGTTTACTGTGACGCTCGTCTCAAACAAGCGAGTGGTTAGCTCCACCAGCGTCCGCATCGCTGTTGCTGCGGTGAGGCCGTCGTTCGTGTCGAGCCCCGCGACGCTGTCAACGAAGAGAGCAGCCTGCGACGCGAAGAATTGCGAGCCGATCTCTACGCGTATCCACTGCCCGCCCGGCGCATTGACCACTTGCGCACCGTTCGGCGCGAGGAGCTGGCTATCCACCCACTGATAGATGCCGAGGTTCTCGCGAGCCGCCACCACAGATCCGCGCTCGCCTGACAAACCAGCGAGGGCCGCGAAAGGAACGGCGTTGGAGAGGTCAATAGGGCCTGAGGGGGATTGTCGGAGAGTCATAGATTTAAGCCGTGGTGGAGTCGGTGATTAGCCCGATGTTGCCCAGTTCCGTCAGCAAGTTTGCCAGCGCAGCTCCCGAAGCACGTGAGCCGATGACGACGGGCCTAGCGGCGGCACTCACATTGGAGCCACTTCGCATCAGAAAACCTCCGTCTGTAACCGTGCTGTAGCTCAGGGCCGTTGTGCCGTCGAAAAAGCCGGTGACCCGGTGGACGTGGTTGCTTCGCGACGGACCGGGCGCGTCTCCCGGGTCGCTTGCGGCGCCATTCACGTTCACAGCCGACCCGTACGCGATGCTACTGATTGCGCCGCTTCGGCGCAGCATCAGCTCGTTATTGTTGAGAGTGTCGATAGGGAGCCGTATGGCCCCGCTATGAATGGCAACCACGTCGGGGTTGGGCAGGTTGCCCGTCAAGTCGCCACCAAGAAACGTTGAAGCTGTAATGACCTGGGTGTCGGTTAAGATGGCCGAGCCAGACCGCATTAGGTATCCGCCGTCGTCAAGCGTGCCGAAAACCAGCCGAACCGTGCTGCCGTCCGTGAGAGCAACCACTTGCGGGTCGGGGTAGGACCCTGACAAATCACCGCCGGCTGGCCCTGCACCGCCAACCTCAACTTCTTCGCCGCTAGGGCTGAGTCTTACCGCTGTCATATTGATTGTCCCTCTTGAGCCGGTTGGAAGCTGGCTTCAGCAGCCAACAGATCTGACATTTCTTGGTGAACAGGAGCCACTTCAATGGGTGAGGGAGCGCGCTCGGGGGCGCGTGTGCTCATGAGCGGCGAGTACTCGTAAACGCCGATATGACTCACCTGGCAGAGCGGGTTCACGTGTATGTGGCCGCCCGTGTCACGCCAGCGCTTGCAAAACGATATGTCTTCCGTCATGCCGGCGAAAGGCTCCCAAAGCTGCCGTGCTTCAGGAGAGGCGGGTATTTTGCCGGGCGGCATGAGCTCGCGCAACTTGGTGATGACCTCCCGGTTCATCATCAGGAAGCCGGCTCCGAGGGCTTCAACTTTCAGAAGGGGTTGGGCGTCCTGAGTCTCGGAGAGCTGGACGTCATAGGACAACGTTGGTTGTTTCCTGCGATACAGGCCTGATACCACGTGGGCCCCGCGCGAACAGTCGCCTAGAAGCTGGCCTACATGAGCTGGAGTGAATGCAATGTCCGAGTCAATCCAGAGCAGATAATCAGCCGGGGATTGAAAGAACGCTTCGCTCAAGACGTTTCTATTTTCATAGATGAACGTGCCCGGGTGGCTTTGAATAATGAGATCGAAGGGTGAGTTGAAGGACGCGGCAATCAACCCGAGCATGCTTTCGTGAAAGCGGCGAGTGATAAAGTCGGAGTAAACCGGGGTGGCCACAAAGAGAATTTGCTTTTGCATTAGTAGTTGGTCACTTCCGCCCAATTGACTGTCACAATCAAGTTGCCCGTACCGGCAGCTGGCCAAATAGTGCGATTTCTTAACACAAAGCCTTCGTTCTGGCTGAGAACCAGAGGATACTCGCCTCCCTGGACATTTGGCGCGAAGTTCAGGGTTGGAATGTTGACGAATTGCTCTTCAGTGCCAGCCGTCGGGTTGGTGCGCTGAGTTCTACCCACGCTTTGCTCAATGGCGTTCGTGTCCAAAACAGTGAGAGCCGTCAAGGCGCCCGTGGTAGCGATTCGAACGTCGGTCGCGGCGAGCAGGGTGTTAGCCATCGTGGCTCTCATTTTGGACGGTGTTGCAATAGCGGTCCCGCCTCCCCCCGCCGAGATGCCGGTAGCCTTGAAAAGATCGAAACCAAAATCAGCAGTGCCAGCGGTGAAGAGAGCTTGCGTCTGGAAAACCGCCTTAACGTTTGTCACGACACATAGGCGCGTGGCGTCCGTCCAGCGAAACGTGAACAGTTGAGCCGATGCCGCAAGGGCTGCCGCAAGGGTGCCGGTGGCCTGAGTTACTCTGTAGTGGCCCAGTAACCCCCAAGGAATAGGCTTGACTGTTGTGAACATGGCAGACTGTCCGTCCGCTACGCCCACGTCGACTAGAGTTCCTGTTGTGCTGCCTTCGATAACCGCCATAATTAAAACACCATGTAGTTGAACTTCACATTGCCGCGAATGAGGTTGCGACGCACGTTCACATACCCCGGATCTTTAAGCTGACTGTTCTGCACCGAAGCGTTCCGCCTGCCCGTTGAGATGCGGGGCTGGGTGAAAACATAGGGGACCGTGTTCCAGGTGACAGTTGCTTGGCCCGCTGACGGGGCCACGAAATTTATCAGAACTTGGCACATTTCCGCCTCGTCAGCGAGTGTACCTTTGCCAGTGTAAGGACCGGGAGCCTGCCACACCATCACAAAGCTACCGGTACCGATACGAGCGTCCGCGATAGTGAACTTGCCGCGAAACTTGGCACTCCCAAGGTTCTTTTCGGTGACGACGGCGCCAACAATGGTCGCAATGCTAGCGCCTTGTACTGACGCGCCAGAACGCCTTAACACTTGACCGTCGGTGATTTCACCAATGTCCAGAGCTGTGGGCCCCGCAGTCTCGGTGATACCCGTGACCTTGAGGCTGCCAATCGAGCCGGCACTGGCCACGACCTGCCCACCCATAGACGCTCCCAGGATGGCGGTGCCACTGCGCACCAAGACCTGATCGTCGTTAATCCCTCCGTATGTAAGAGCAACCCCTCCTGCGAACAGACCCAAGTTTTGGTGCTGGTGGTCGCTCCTAGCGAGTGAAGTGGCAGTGCCTTCGGCATTGGCGCTCCCCGTCACGCTGATCACAACTCCCGTTGTTACGTCGTGCTTGTGGTCTTGACGCGCGAGGTTCGGGCTCACCCCGGCCGACGCCGCGGCCTTGGTAACGTCTACAGGGGCCGCGGGCGCGGTGACCGCATGGTTGTGATCGGAAAGCGCAAGCGTCGTAGCGGCCCCAATGCCGGCAGCTCCAAAGGTGACAGTGTTGGCAATGGCCACGTTGACCGCGTGCTTGTGGTCATTGCGAGCGGCCGAAGTTCCCACGCCGACGGCGGCGGCTGAGTTGTCAACGTTGACCGGTGCCGAAGCCGTGAGCGTGGCTACAGCTATCGAGTCAATGTTGGTGCCATTGCGGCGCAACACTTCGCCATCTGCAATGGTGGTGAAAGCCAGAGCTGTCACCGAGTCGAAGAAGCCGGTGACTCGGTGCACGTGGTCTGAAAGCGCCAGGGTGGTGGCAGCGCCCGTTGAGTTAGCAGCGCCTCCCACTGAAACAGCGCTGGCCACGTTGACCGCGTGCTTGTGGTCATTGCGAGCGGCCGAAGTTCCCACGCCGACGGCCGGGGCTGAGTTGTCAACGTTGACCGGTGCCGAAGCTGTGAGCGTGGGTACAGCTATCGAGTCAATGTTGGTGCCATTGCGGCGCAACACTTCGCCATCTGCAATGGTGGTGAAAGCCAGAGCTGTCACCGAGTCGAAGAAGCCGGTGACTCGGTGCACGTGGTCTGAAAGCGCC
>Ga0163150_10004968_pt1 | contig 17400 bp, 12 predicted proteins | sample OliLakLV19P2IB_FD_148628 | JGI IMG/M metagenome (GOLD analysis project Ga0163150, IMG submission 148628) | Freshwater microbial mat bacterial communities from Lake Vanda, McMurdo Dry Valleys, Antarctica - Oligotrophic Lake LV.19.P2.IB | ecosystem: Environmental > Aquatic > Freshwater > Lake >...
CACTCGATCTGCCATGGTAGACATCCTACCATCGGAAGGCGCCCGCGGACCGGCATGACTCGTAACCGCGAAGTGGTATCCTGCGCCAATACCCTTTATGGCCGCAACCGGTTCGCTTGAAATACCTCGAACGCACATGGGCCGCACCCAGTGGTTGATCTGCTTTGTTGCGGCGCTCGGCTTTGCGTTCGATATTTACGAGATCCTCGTCGCCCCGCTGGTGCTGCCGCCGGCGCTGCGCAGCTTCGGGCTCACCACTCCAGCCGAGATCAACTATTGGAAGGGTCTGCTGTTCTGGATCCCGGCGTTGTGCGGCGGCGTGTTCGGCATGATCGGCGGCTACATGACGGATCTGTGGGGCCGCCAGCGCGTGCTGGTGTGGAGCATCCTCATTTATACGGCATCGGCCTTCGCCGCTGGATTTGCGTCATCGGTGCAGGAACTGCTGATCCTGCGCTGCTTCACTTTCGTCGGGGTGTGCGTGGAGTTCGTGGCGGCGGTGGCATGGCTGGCCGAGCTGTTCCCGAATCCGAAGCAGCGTGAAGCGGTACTCGGAACCACGCAGGCGTTCTCGTCGCTCGGGGGCATTATGGCCGCGGGCGCCTACTACCTCGCCGTCACTTACGCCGATTCGTTCCCCGCCATCCAAGGCAAGCATGAAGCGTGGCGCTACACCATCATGTCGGGCGTGCTCCCGGCGCTGCCTCTGATCATTCTGCGGCCGTTTCTGCCGGAGTCTCCCATCTGGAAACAGATGAAGCTCGCGGGTACTTTGCACCGGCCGAGCTTCGGCGATATCTTCACGCCCCAGCTTCGCAAGACGTCGATCGTCACGGCGCTGATGTTCGCCTGCAGTTACGGCGCGGCCTTCGGCGCCATCCAGCAACTGCCCGACATCGTACCGGGACTCCCCGGCGTCGCCGGTCTTTCGCGCCCTCGCCAACAACAGATCGTGAGCGCAGTGCAATCGTGGCAGGAGATCGGCGGACTGATTGGACGCGTGATCCTCGCCGTGCTCGCCGTCTATATTGTGAGCCGGCGCAAGCTGCTGAGGATCTTCCAGGTGCCGGGGCTGTTCATTGTTCCGTTCGTGTTCTTCTACCCGGCAACGCACGATCTCGAGATGCTCAAGTGGGGCATCTTCATCGCCGGCCTTCTGACGGTGGCGCAGTTCAGCTTCTGGGGTAATTACCTTCCGCGCGTCTATCCAACGCACCTGCGCGGGACGGGTGAAAGCTTCTCGGCGAATGTCGGTGGACGCATGATCGGCACCAGCGCGGCGCTGCTTGCCACCACGCTCGCCAACATCATGCCAGGCGCGACTCCGTCCATCAAAATGGCTTATGCCGCGACAGCCGTGGCCGCACTGGCTTATGGAGGCGGCTTCATACTGAGCTTCTGGCTGCCGGAACCCGAGACCGAAAAGCTGATGGAATGATGGCCGTTCCGCCACCACTAACAAACTTCTCTATAATCCGAGCTGCGGATGAAGTTGAAATCTTCGGGCGCCGCTCGGTAAGGGGATGAAAGACTACACCGGAATGCGATAAAGGAAAGCGTCCCCCCGCCATCCGTCACTCAGGGCAAGCAGACGCGTCATGTGAAGGGCGATGCCGCCCGTCCGCCGGTCCTCCCGAGCGTAAAAATTGGACAACGTGAGTAGCGGATCCTCGCCGGGTTGGAGGTTGTCTACTATGCGGAGGGTTCGGCGCAGAAGCCGTCCGCTGGTGCGGTCCACCTCTCCCACCACGAATGGATATCGGGAACGGTTGCCCGCGGGGTTTCGGTCGTTGATGTTACCGAGCCAATAAATGCGTCCATTCGGATGAGGCAGCAATTGCGAGCATGCGCTCGGAGAATGGAACGGTTGAGCGTCGTCGAAGGTCCACGGTTGTGGGGTTGTCCATGTCCGCCCACCATTCCCGGACCAGCAAGCCCACTTGTATGCCGGCAGGGCGGGCCGCCTGTCATTCGACCCGCGCAACACCGCGAGGATCCGCCCGTCCCGCAGCGAAGAATCCTTACCCCGCCCGGTGGTTTCGCCCACCACGATCCAGTTCGCCGCCCGATAGTTAGGATTGCCGCATTTCAGGAAGGCGTTTGAGCTTTGCTTGAAGTCAATCTTCTCCTCGCGCATTCGGTTGGCCAGCCAGTGATGTTGATTCAGGCAGACACGGGCGGTGAAGGGAAAGTAGGGGCATACTCGAACGAACATCCTTCCCCATCGCGCGTCGTTGACATAGAAATTGTACTGAATGATCCAGCGCTGGGCCATCTGAAGATGCCACTTATCGTCTTTCTTGTTGCCATTGGCAATCAGGATCCGGCCTGGTTCACGGGCACGCAGGATCGCCACGAACGTATCGGGTTTGGCACTCTTGAAATACGGGTCGATAAACTCGTCGCGCCGTCCGTCGGGTGCTTCCATCACCGGCGTGCCCCATTTCCCGGATCGATTTGTCACCCAGTTCTTGTACTGCTCGGCGATGTCACCAAGTTCATTCCTGGTCACCCGTTTACCATCGCGATAGGTGTTGAAGAAGCCGATCACTCGTTCAGGCTGCTGGAATGGCTGGATCAACCCGTTCAGCAACAATCGGTCGAAGCAGCGGTAGTGTAGCCCGATGCTACACGATCACTTCAACTTTGTGGGATATCAAGGGCGGAGCCCTTGGCTTAGGGGGCGGCTTTCGCCGCGGCGCAGCGTTCTCGGCGCAGCCTGTGTCAGTTAATGTCTGCACGGGCGCCCGTGCAGATAACAACTGCAACTGAAATGAACCTTGAGCGCCGGTTAGGAAGGGGACGATTCAATGCCATTCGGGCTGCGAGCGCCAAAAAGGCTGGCTCGACGGAGGGTGTAAAAAGAACTGTGTAAACGACCGTCGGCTCAAAGAGAATAGGAGAACCGATGGCAATCGACTTGAACCTCATCGACCAACTGTTGGGCGATTACAAGAAGCCCGAAGACATAATTGGCGAGAACGGTCTGTTGAAGCAGTTAACCAAGGCGGTGCTGGAGCGAGCGCTGCAGGCGGAAGCAAGCGCACACCTGGGGTACGGCAAGCACGACCCGGCCGGGAATAACAGCGGGAATTCGCGCAACGGAACAACGAGGAAGAAGCTAAAGGGTGATTTTGGCGAGATCGACTTGGAGACGCCGCGGGACCGCACTGGGAGCTTCGAGCCGAAGATCGTGGCGAAGAGCCAGACGCGGTTTACTGGTTTCGACGACAAGATCATGTCGATGTATGCGCGAGGGATGAGTACGCGGGAGATCCAGGGACATCTGGAGGAGATCTACGGCCAGGCGGACGCCTGGAAGTGAACTGCCGGATTCAGGGAGGGAATGGAACCCCTGACGACGGCTGGGTACGCGTGGCAATTCTCGACGAGCATGGTCAGGCGGTGCTTGGCTATTCGCGGTCCGAAAGCGACCCCTTGGTGATCGACTCGAACCATCCCGCTGCGCCGAAGGGGGCGACCTGGTCGAAAAAGCCGCCGGACCTCAACGCTTTGACCGGGAAGAAGATTCGTCTACGATTATTTCTTCGTCAAGCCGACCTGTTCTCCTTCCGGGCGAATGGACGGGAATAGGGAAAGAACGTATGTCGACGGAGTTAAAGCACCTCCTCCGCGCCGCTGTTGAGAATGCACACCGATCGATCGACCGCAATGTTGGAGGCTCGAGACATGGCGCGTTTGAAGCGTGTGAGTTGCCTAGGCCCTGGAAGGGAAGGGATGTCGTGACGTCACGCTTTGGTTCACTGGCGCCGTGGCCAACCCTGATAACCTTTGAAGCGCGAGTCCCGGGGTTGTCGGCTTCGCGGCGCACAAGATTCAGCAATGAACGACCAAGACTGAACATTATTCTTGACTGGACCTCCGTTCAAAAGTAGAATCCTCTTAGTTCGGACAGAAAGCCATTCGGCCCTTGGCTGATCGAGGATGCTTGTTAAAGCCATGAATACTTCAGGAATGAGTGAATGAGACTGAGCGTGCTTTGCGATCTTGTGCGGTTGGCAGCGGTATTCTTGCTGCTCGGAGCCGCTTCCGTCAATGGTGCTGACCAGACCGTTCCGATCGACGTCAGACAGGCGCAGCTGTTTCTGGACGATGGGATCATCGAGAGTTCGACGCTGTTACAGCGAATGATTCACAAGCCGGTGCGTCATTCAACGAACCCAATCCTCTCTCCGGAGGAGCCATGGGAAGGCGAAACATTTGACAGGCTTCACGGTGTCTTCCGTGACGAGAAAACCGGTATCTTTCGCGCCTATTACTCAGGGAAACCCCGGATTGGGGGGGACAACACTGCGGGCTGGGTTCCGGGCATGCCGAAGCTCGCCTTCACGATCTGTATCGCCACCAGCACCAATGGAGTTCATTGGACGCGCCCCAAACTCGATAACTACAAGGACCTCGTGGGTGGTCCCAGCAACATTGTGCTGAACTTTCCCGACCTCCGGGTCACCAGTCCCACCATTCTTCACGATCCGGACGACCTCGAACACCCTTGGAAGATGATCTTCCAATCGGCGAACAGACTGCCGGCCCGCTACCGGGTGCGCATCGCAACTTCAAAGGACGGTCTAAAGTGGACCCTTGATACCGGCCCCGATGAGGGACTGGATGCGGAATTCCACGATCGCTTGACCGCCATGTTGGATCGCGGAAACGGCGCGGGGCCGTACGTTCTTTTCAGCCGCCCCGGCGGCCGTGTGGTCAGGAGCCTCCTGCTTGACTATCACGAAAAGTCAATCGTTCGGGAGGTGTTTCAGGCTCGGCTTAGCGCCGACGGGAAGGAATTGGCCAGCCGCCCCACTTTGGCCCTGAAATCCGACCTCGAAGAGGACGATCCACTCATCGAGCCCTACCACATGAATGCGTTCCGCTATGAAAGCATCTACATCGCTTATATCCTCAACTACTTCAGCGGAGAGCCGACAAGCGCCCGTGTTGACCTCGCTGTGAGCCGCGACGCCGAGCGCTGGCAACGGGTACGTCCGCGGTCGCCCTTCATCCCTGCGCTGTCGCCAGAGGAGCGGGAGAGTGGCCGTTGGGATGCCGGTGGTGTCCAGCCTACAGTCAGCGCGCCAATCCTTTACAACGGCGCCCTTTGGATTTACTACGTTGGCTCGCCGGCATTTCACGGAAGCATGTTCCTAAAGGGTGAGCAGCGGATGGGTCTGGCCAAGCTTCGTCCCGACGGCTTCACCTCCCTTCGAGCGAACTGGCGCGCGGGTTTGGTGACCACCAAGCCATTCGTGTGGCCGGGTGGGCACCTGGAAGTGAACTCCCGGATTCAAGGCGGGAACGGAACTCCGGACGACGGCTGGGTGAGGGTTGCCATCCTCGATGAAACGGGTCAACCGATGCCCGGATACTCACGAGCAGAAAGCGATCCGCTGGTCACAGACTCGATACATCCTGCGGCTCCCAGGGGCCTGACATGGTCCCGAAAGCCGCAAAACCTCGACCCGCTCATCGGGAAGAAGATCCGCCTTCGATTCTTTCTTCGCCAGGCGGACCTGTACTCCTTCCGGGCAGTCATGCCACCTAAGGTGTCTGCGACACCTTTGGGACGGAACGGCAGCGATCTCATGAACCGACCGATGATTCAAGCTGCGAACACCGCCGCCGGGAAGTTGCGATCACCGGCGCCTGCCAACTCGGCCGCCCATCGACTTATTGCGGAAGTGAGCCGGTCCGCGTCCTCCGGGCGAGTCTTACCGGTCGGTTTGAAAGCCGACTCGCCCCCGTTTGGGTCAGCGCAACAGGCGCGGAAGGAAAAGATACATTGACCAGACGGGGGATTCTCCGCGCTCTGACAGGATGGCAGTGCGTGTCCTCCTCCCGGCTCGTTCTGGCATCCACCGACAAGAGCGATCTGCCCAACGTAATCCTTACGATGACTGACGATCAAGGGTGGGGGGACACCGGCTACAACGGACATCCGATCCTGAAAACTCCGCACCTGGATGAGATGAGCGCCTCTGGGATCCGGTTCGACCGGTTCTACGCCGCCTCGCCAGTCTGCTCGCCGACACGAGGCAGTTGCCTGACCGGGCGGCACCCGTTCCGCTATGGTATCGATTGGGCTTTGGGCGCGGGACAAAAAACACGGGAAGGGCGGCTTCGCAGGCAGGAGAGGACGCTGGCCGACCTGCTGAAGCCGTCTGGATTTCGCACCGGCCACTTCGGCAAATGGCATCTGGGCCTGGACCGGTCTGACGGAGAGCTTAAACCTACGCCGGGACAGCATGGTTTTGAAACGTGGTTCTCGTCCACGGGTAACGTACCCACATACAATCCTTCGGTTATCCCTCCGGAGCTTCAGCACCAGAACTTGATGTACTTTCGGAACAACATCCGTGCTGCGGAGCCGCTTTTAGGAGACGACGCGAAGATCATCACCGACAACGCCCTGCAGTTCATCCAGGCCGCCGTGCGCGATAAGCGCAGGTTTCTTGCAGTGATCTGGTTCCACACTCCGCACTGGCCTATCGTGGCGTCACCGGAATTCCTTCCCCTCTATCGCGGACTTCCTCCGGGACAACAGACATACTACTCGTCACTGTCAGCGGCGGATGCGCAGCTCGGACGACTGCGACAACAGTTGCGCCAACTCGGTGTCGCAGACAACACGATGCACTGGTTCGCCAGTGACAACGGCCCGGAAGGTAAGGTGGCAGCGGGTGATTTTCCGGGATCCGCCGGCTCCTTCCGTGGGCGCAAACGAAGTCTGTTTGAAGGCGGCATCCGTGTCCCCGGCATGTTGATCTGGCCCGCACGAATTCCCAAGGCGCGAACCACCAACGTCGCCTGCTCCACCAGTGACTACTATCCGACCGTGATGGCGGCCACCGGTGCCTCGCTAGCGGATCAACCCCGTCCGCTCGACGGAATCAACCTGATGCCGTTAGTTGAAGGGCGGATGCGCGGACGGCCTCGGCCGATAGCCTTCCAGACTCTGGGTAACCGCGACTTGACGCTGGGTTCGCCGCGACTGGCCATCATCGATCAGCGGTTTAAACTTCTTAGCGAACTCGACGACAGCGAAGACCTCCTCTTTGATCTGGATAAAGACCCCGGAGAGAAGCAGAATCTCGCGTCTCAGAAGCCGGAGATGGTCGCGCGCTTGCGGACCGCCTTGGCGGACTTCCGGGCATCCTGTCTAAAGAGTTTCAACGGAGGCGACTATCAGGCCCGGCGATTGCGGCCCGGCCAGTACAGCGCGTCCGCTTCCACCAGGCCGGAGGGGGCCATTCTGTGAGACTCAGGGCTCTTGGAATATCTTGTTGCGCGGCGGCCATCGGCCTGCTCTGCGCAGCGTCCTACGCCAATAATCCGGGCGCGGGAGTGCCGATAGACGTCAGGCAGTCTCAGTTGTTCCTGGATGATGCGATTATCGAGAGCTCCACCCTGTTGCAGCGCGTAGTTCATAGGCCCGTACGCCACTCTATGAATCCGCTGCTCCGTCCAGAGAAGCCTTGGGAAGGCCAAACGCTGGACGCTTTGGCCGGTGTCTTTCGAGACGAAAAGACTGGAATATTTCGAGCCTACTATGTCGGCAAGCCCAGAATTGGGGGTGAGCATATGGCGGGATGGGTTCCGGACATGCCCAAGGTAGTCCTCCCGATTTGCATCGCTACGAGTTCGGACGGAATTCGTTGGAACCGGCCCCAACTCAAGAACTATCCGGAACTGACGGGTGGGGCCAACAACATCGTCCTTCACTTTCCGGACCTTCGCGTGACCAATCCCACCGTCATTCACGACTCGGAGGATTCTGAACGCCCTTGGAAGATGATTTTTCAATCGGCGAATAAGCTTCCCGCACGCTACAGGGTGCGTCTGGCGACCTCGAAGGACGGCCTGAAGTGGACCCTCGACAGCGGCATGGACGAGGGAGTGAACGCGGGTATTCACGACCGCTTGACCGCCATGCTGGACCGAAGGAATGGAGAGGGGCCCTACATCCTATTCAGCAGACCCGGCGGCGGCCTTGTCCGGAGCCTTCCCCTCGACTATAGCGAGAAGACCATCGTTCGCGACGTATTCCAAGCGCGCCTGAGTGCTGACGGGAAAGAACTGGCGAATCGCCCGACGGTATCGCTGAGGTCCGACCTGGAGGACGACCCTTTGGTGGAACCCTACCATATGAATGCGTTTCGCTACGAGAGTCTTTACATTGCCTACATTCTCAACTACTACAGCGGAGAACCGCCGAGTGGAAGCGTTGACCTCGCGGTAAGCCGCGATGCTCTTCATTGACAACGGACGCGGCCCCGCTCGCCGTTCATTCCCGGGCTTTCGATAGTGGCGCGGGACGATGGACGCTGGGATGCCGGCGCGGTTCAGCCCACCATCAGCGCGCCCATTCTTCACGACGGAGCCCTCTGGATCTACTATCTGGGCTCGCCGGCATTTCACGGAAACATGTTCCTAAAGGGTGAGCAGCGGATGGGGCTCGCCAAACTTCGTCCCGACGGATTCGCCTCCCTTCGAGCGAACTGGCGCGCGGGTTTGGCGACCACCAAGCCATTCGTGTGGCCGGGTGGGCACCTGGAAGTGAACTCCCGGATTCAAGGCGGGAATGGAACCCCTGACGACGGCTGGGTGCGGGTTGCCATTCTCGATGAAACGGGTCAGCCGATGCCCGGATACTCACGAGCGGAAAGCGATCCGCTGGTCACAGACTCGATACATCCTTCGGCTCCCAAAGGCCCGACATGGTCCCGAAAGCCGCAAAACCTCGACCCGCTCATCGGGAAGAAAATCCGGCTTCGATTCTTTCTTCGCCAGGCGGACCTGTACTCCTTCCGCTCCAGGGGGAAAGCGGGTGTTTAGATTTGCTCTGAAACCGAACGCCGTTGGATGACACCCTGTCGCGTGCACGCGACTGCTGGAAGCTTTGAGAGGCGAGTCGACGAAATGCGTGATCACATGAATGGCCGACGCGGGTTCCTTCGCAATCTGGGATTAATGGCGGCCGGTGCAGTCGCCGGCGCCCCGGGGGAACTGATGGCCGCCGAATCCCCGTCAGCAATTCCACGGGTCGAAATTAAGGTAGGAAGTCGGCGACAACTGCTGTTCGACGACTTCTTCATCGGTCGGGGCAGTCCGGAGAAGGAGGACAGCCCCCATGGAATCCGTTGGACATTCGGAACATTCGGTAGGTCGCGCCTGCTGTTGCGTGCGGACAGACCGTGGGAACATCAAGTCGCCTGGGTGTCGGTGTTGAAGGAGGGAAGCCGCTATCGCGCCTGGTATGACGACCACAACCCAGGTGGGAGCCGGACGGAGGGTTTCAGGATCGGGTACGCGGAATCCGACAATGGGTTAGAGTGGCGCAAACCGGACTTGAACCTGATTGAAAAGGACGGATCCAAGAAGAACAACCTCGTCTACGCTGGTCCTCCGGATGCCTGGGCGATGGAACTTGGTAGTGTTTTCATTGATCCCGTCGCCAAGCCGGCGGAACGCTTCAAGATGCTGCACACCTCCCGCGAGGGGCGGCACGTCTGGCCATTCGGAAACTATCCGTATGTGGGGGGAACGTCTCTTCTCAAAGGCGCCTACTCGGCGGACGGCCTGAATTGGACCACTTACCCGGCCATGTTTCTTGGACACGTTCCAGACACGCAGTGCGTGGGAGTCTACGACCCGACAACTCAGAAGTATGTCGCGTACATTCGCAAAATCGCAACCTACGGACGGCTCGACGTCGGCGATAACCCCGTTCGACAAAGCAGCCGAGGTGCGGGTATCGGAAGGATGGAATCCTGGGACTTCAACAGGGGCTGGTCCTTTCCGGAACCGGTCCTCATGCCCGACTTCGAGGATGGCCTGAACATCGATCTTTATAGCCCCGGTTACATGCGGTATCCCGATGCGGAGAACGCTCACTTCATGTTTCCGTCTGTGATAGACCGCTGGGAGGGAACCCTGAAAGTAAAGGCCGCGGTGAGCCGCGATGGCCGGTCCTGGCTCCGCCCCAACCGGAGCGATGTTCTGCCCCTGGGTGAGCCCGGGACGTTCGACGGCGCCCGCATGTTCCTCAGTCCCGATTTCGTCCCACTTGATCGCGATACCTACGCCATCTATTACCGGGCCACGAATGACCCACACGGCGGGGCCCACGGAAGTGTCAAACCGGCAAACCCCCGTGTAGAGGGGATGGGTCGGGTTACTTTCAAGCGCGACCGGATCCTGGGAATCGAGGCAGGATCGGGAGAAGGTGTGTTCTCGACCCGCCCATTGCTTTTTGAGGGGCGGCGCCTGGTGATCAACGCCGAGCCGACCGGACCCGCTCCACGGATTCAGGTTCAACTGATCGGGGTAGGGCAAAGGGAAGTTCAACGGCCGCAAGGTATTGGGCGTGAGGACGTCGTGTGCCCGGGTTGTAGTTTTGAGGACAACGTACCAATAACCGGCGATGTGTTGGACGGAGAAGTGCGTTGGCGTAACAGGCAAGACATCGCCGGGTGGGCCAATAAGCCGGTCCGCCTCCACTTCCGCATGAAGGGCATGCGTATTTACGCCTTTCAGTTTCTGGGTTAGCTGCCGTCTTCCCCATGCGATATTACGGGCCGGCTTGGATGTAGACTTCACCGAATCCGTGAAGCCCTCAGATGGGAAGGAGTGGCCGTAGTGGCCGCTTTCCCAAGGTCCGTTTTACTCGTCATTAGGGGCGACACCGAAGAAAAATACCCTCCCCGGTTCAGCCGAAGGCGTCGATCACTCCGGTTGATCGTCCGAGTTCCGTTGAGGAGTCTGCTTCAGTTTAGCGTCGGTGACAAACCCTAGAGATCGCGCTCGAGCGCGGCCCTGTTACCTTCCTGCACACGTTGCCGAACCTGTGATACGTCGCGTTGAACCCATGACTTGTCTCGGTATGCTGGTCGCTACCGGGTCCGGGCCGCGAGTCGGCGGGCCGCACCGGCGGTCGACAGAGCCAATCTCTGCGCTTCTGCGCGTAAGCAATCGGCGCGAGCCAGCCTCGCATGGCATGAGGCACGGTTCGAATATAGTTCTAGGATTCGTGTACAATGATGAATCAAACTCAGTACGTAAAGGCGAAAGTAGCAATGAACCGTCGGACATTCGTGAGTCTCGTTGGGAGCACAGGCTTGACAGGTCAAGTGACCGGCGAAAAGCGACGCAGTGATCCATCGACCATTGGAGGATGCTCCAGTTCAGCGTCCAATTGCGCGGTCATGGATGGTGCGAACGCTCGATTCAAGGTTGATCTCGAGACGCTCCTCGACCGGCATGACATGGAGTGGAAACACTACCTGCCTGGCGACTGGTACGATGGAGCCCCCCTTGGCAATGGCGATTTGGGAGCAATGGTGTTTGGGTACCCGGACAGCCTTGGGATCGTGCTGAGCAAGGGCGACGTTTGGGACCGAAGCAATGATGATCAGAGTTATTTCCCTGGAAAGAACTACGCCGAGTTCAAGCGAACCTACCTCGATCAAAACTGGCAGGAGCACCAGCGGCTCGAGAGCGAGGCGGCTTCGAGACGGAAGCGGAAGACTCTTGCGCTTCCCCATCTGACGACCTGCGGAACCCTTGTATTGCGCTTGGACGGCGGCATCAAGCACAGTAACGTCAAAATGAACGTCAGCCTCCGGCGAGGCCAGATGTCGCTCAGGTATATCGACCGGACCGTGCGAGCTCTGACTTCGCGGCGCTATGGCGTACTGCTCGTCGACATTGATCGTGGTGCGCCGGAGACCGAGCCCGCCGACCCCGTTCGCGCAAACCGCTATGGCACCCATCCACCATTTCAGGAACTGCCGTGGGAGCTGTTTCGCTCTGTCTCTCAAGGGAACCCGCGCGCACGGTGCCGCACTGAGGATCAATATCATTTCTTAACGCAACGGTTCCGCGCAGGCGGAGAGTACACGGTCGGCGTCGCACTAACACCCTTCTCCGGTTCTGACGCCAAAGTCCTGCCCGGGCGCATAACAGGGAATGCCGATGGTCCCAAGGCACGGCGCTGTCAGGTTTATGTGGCCATTGTCAGTTCTCAAGACGCCGCCGACACAAAGGCGGAGTGCAAGAGGCGACTTGAGCGGGCCGTAAGCGCCGGAGCTGACGCCGTCATTGCAGATCACGAACAATGGTGGCGCGACTACTGGATGCGCGGCCTGGCGACCGTCGGTGATCGGGCCGTCGAAAAGTGGTACTACGTTTCGCTGTACCTCTGCGGGGCGCTGCTTGAGCCCGGACGCCAGACACCTGGACTTCAGGGCATCTGGTGCGGGGAAGACTTTCCGAGATGGTGCGGGGACTATCACTCGAACGTGAACATCCAGGCAATCTACTGGGGCCTGTTGGCGAACAATCGCCTGGATCTGATGGAGCCGTACCTCAGCCACTTCAACCGCACGGCAGGTCACGCCCGCGCGGTGGCCCGCGACTACTACCAGATGAGGGGACTCCGTTTCCCCCACATGGGGTCGATCGGAGGCCACGAACTGTCTCCGCCGAATATGCTCGGGACCGATCCTTGCGGCACACCCTGGGTAGCGCAACTGTTCTGGCAATACTACCAATACACCCGCGACCGGCGATTCCTTCGCGAAGTCGCCTACCCTATCCTGCGCGATGCGGCCCTCTTCTGTAGTGACTTCCTTACGCCGGACAAGCAGGCCGGGCAGTGGACGATTGTGCCCGTAGTGCATTTCGAGGTCCGTAGGTATTCCGCAAACCAGCGCGGCGTCTCGACGCAGCCGTTCGAGATGTGGGGCGCGAATTCGCTCTACGCCCAGGCCATGTTCCGCCTTGCCTTTAATCAGGCGATACGCGCGGCGCAAGTGCTCGGCGTCGATGAAGACCACCAACGCGAATGGCGTGACAAATTGGAACACTTAGTTCCCCCTCCAGTTACTCAGGACGGTTACTGGAAAGCCTGGGGTGACTGCAACCCGGTCTACGGCTGGCATAACTTTCTGTTGCCCCTGGTATTTCCAGCCGAGTTGGTAAGCCAATTCCACGGACCACGAGAGTGGCTCGAACAGGCACGAGCGACTTGGAGGCGCCTCAAAGAGTCCGGCCTGCCGAGTAACACCGGACTGGCTTGGTGCGGCGGCCAGGGCATTAGTGAAATCCTGCGGATCGGAGAGGTCGACGAGGCCTTTCGAGGTGCCCGGTGGCCGGCGATGAAGACGAATTGTCGACGAGACGAGGTGCCTATCGGCATGCTGGTGAGGGCTGATGAGCAGCAGGAGAACGGATTGAGCGTCAGCCGTCTGACCCCTGTTTTGCAGGTCGACCACGGCCCCGGCATGTGCCGTGTTCTTGCCGAAATGCTCGTGCTGGGGCTTGACGGCATCATCCGCCTCTTCGCTGGAATACCGAGCGGCGTGCCCGCCCGATTCCTATCCCTGCGCGCACCCGGAGGGTTCTTGATCACCGCCGAGAAGCGCAACGAAGTACCCGATTATGTGCTTATCCGGGCGACTCAGGATGAAACTCTCAGGTTGGCGAATCCCTGGCGAGGTCCGGCGATCGTCCGGATTGCGGAATCAAACCAAACCATCCATGCCACTGAGGCAGAGCTCATCGAACTCAAACTCGAAGGCGGCCGCGAGTACCTGATCACGAGCGCGGGGCACAACGCAGACCGGCTTCCCATCGTCGACTTCGCACTGCCGACCGGGTCCGTGTAAAGTTCGATGATGGCGATATAATCATGAACTTTATTCTTGACTCGCGCCGGACCGTGAAGTAGAATCGACGCATCTCCTAGTCAAACGATCGACACGATCGCAGGAAACGGGAGTAGAAGGAGTTGCTTCATGCCGACGAGCATCAGAGTTTCAACGGGTACCACGTCGCCTGGACTCGGGAGTCGGTTCGCTCCCTTTCTCTCATTCGTGCTTTGCGTTTTCTGGATCGTTCCCACGCTGTTTTGCCAGACGCCAACCGCGACGATTACCGGCAGTCTCACGGACCAGAGTGGCGCCGTCATTCCGAACGGTGTGTTGGTGGCGAGAAACCTTGCAACACGCGTCTCACGGACTGTCCAGTCCACCAGCACCGGGGATTATGTTATTAGCAATCTCCTTCCGGGCATCTATGAATTGAGAGCTTCGAAGGAAGGTTTTAAGAACGTCGTTGTCGTCTCCGTCCCGCTCGACGTGAACCAGGCCGTCACGCTCGATATTCGCTTGACGCTAGGCGCGGTGTCGGAGAGTGTTGAGGTGACGGCGGAATCGACGCTGCTACAAACGACAAACGCCGGGCTGGGAACTGTTGTTACTGAAGAAAAAATTCGGGATCTCCCCCTCAATGCTCGAAATTTCACACAACTCCTCGCCCTGACTCCTGGCGCCACGCCAGTTAGTGTTGCCCAGAATTCTGGAGGCGGAGCGGCTCAGAGGATTGGGACGTTCGTGTTCCCTTCGATCAACGGACAATCCAATCGAAGTAATTCATTTACCCTGGATGGCGTTTACAACAACGGTAACTGGCAGGGCACTTACGCGATCGCTCCCAGTGTCGACGCCCTCGCCCAATTCAAAGTTCAGTCTCACAGCGACGAAGCCGAAGTTGGCGGCGTGACCGGCGGCGTCGTCAATCTCGCCTCAAAGAGCGGCACGAATCAGTTTCACGGCACGCTCTATGAGTTCCTCCGCAACGACGCTCTGGATGCCAAGGCGTTCTTCGCGGCCGCCAAACCTGTACTTCGCCAGAATCAGTTCGGGGCCACAATCGGCGGCCCGGTCGTGAAAGACCGGACGTTCTTTTTCTTCTCGTATGAAGGCTACCGTCAAGTTAACCCGGCCTTCAGTCTCTACATCGTTCCCACGCCGGAGCAGTTGTCCGGAGACTTCAGCGCGTCCAGTCGGCGGATTTTCAATCCGTTCACGACCCGCCGTGACCCCGACAACCCGCAGCGGTTCCTCCGCGATCCATTCGAGGGCAACCGTATTCCCGCTTCCATGATTAACAAGGCTACCCAGGTTTGGGGACAGGCCCTCATTCCCAAACCGATTGATACCGGCAATCCGGGCTTCAACGGACGGAATACAACTCCGCAAAGCGCTCCCGCGAACCAGTACAACGTCCGGGTCGATCACAGTCTGTCGGCCTCCGATTCCATTTGGGCTCGCTACACCTGGGGGTTGCAGCGGCAGCGTTCCGCGATAAACCCGGACGGCGCCTACCGTACGATCCGGCGGCCGGCCAAGAATCTCGGCGTGAACTATACTCACGCGTTCAGCAGCGCCACACTGCTGAGCGGCTTGTTCGGCTTCACAAGCATGGCGGAAAACACCATTCCGTTCCTTACTGACCGGGACCTGCGAGCCGAGGGCGGCTTCTCCAGTTTCCCCGAGGGAGAGGCCTTCAGGGTGCCGGCCATTACCTTGCCAAACACTTTTGGCAGCATCGGCGCCGGAACCGCACTTGTGGGCCCCCAGGCGGGCTACCAGGGACGGGTCGACCTGTCTCATCACTTGGCTTCCCACAGTCTGAAGATCGGAGGCGAGGTGCTGTCAATTCGAATGGCCCGGCAAGACGCGGGGGGCGGCCTAACCTTCGATCAACGGCAAACCGCCGATCTGAACAACCCGGTGCAAACCGGGTCGGATATCGCTTCCTTTGTGCTCGGCACCATCGAAGCGTGGGGTATCACCGAATCACAGTATCGGATTCAGAACGAGATCTGGAACGCCTACGTTCAGGATGCGTGGAAGGTCAACGACAGGTTGACGCTGAACTTCGGCCTGCGCTGGGATTTCGCGACTGCACCGAGATTCACGAAGAGCTTCCCGGTTACCTGGGACTTCAACACCGGCAAATACCTTGCGGGCATCGCCCAACCGCCTGCCTGTAGCGCCACTCAGTCTGCGCCCTGCTTGCCGAATCCAGCGGATCCGTTTGTGGCCCAACACGTCGTGTTCACCGGAGACTCCCGGCTCCGAAAGGAAAGCTACAAGATGTTTGGGCCACGGTTCGGCCTTGCCTACCGCCTGAATCCGAGCACGGTTATCCGGAGCTCTTTTGGAATCTTCTACGATCTGCAAGCCGGGACTACCCAGCAGGCATCCAACACGCCCGGAAACTGGCCCGACACACAGGAAGTCAGGGGAGTAAGTCTCAATCAGACCACCATCGACGTGCTGGCCAGCAGTTTCATCCCTCCCGGCACGAACCCACGCGTACCCGCGCTGAATCCGGCTGTCGTGACGGGATTCATGTTCGACCCGAACTTCGAATATCCGTACTCCCAGCAGTGGAACCTGGAGGTGCAAAGAGCACTTCCACACGACCACTATCTCAAGGTGGCGTATGTGGGCTCGCACACCAGCCGGCTGCCAGTGGGCGGTGACTATAATACCGCCCTGACTCCGGGGCCAGGGGCCGTCGCACCCCGCCGCCTTTGGCCCCACGCGCCGGTAACGGACTATGACCGCAGCATCGGCCGGAGCAATTATCACGGCCTTCAGGTCAAGGCGGAAAAGCGCTTCTCCACGGGCGTATCCTATCTGGTGTCGTACACGTGGAGTAAGTCGATCGACGTTGCGTCTTCGGGCCAATTTGGCGTAGAGGGGCAGTCACTGCAAAACCCGTACGATCCGAATAGTTCCAGGTCGGTCTCGGGCTTTGATGTGCCCCATCACTTCACAACCGCTCTGGTCTACCAGCTTCCGTTCGGCGCGGGTAGGCGCTGGGTGACCCAAGGGTTGGCCTCGCGCATCCTCGGTAGCTGGCAGATGAACGCGATCGTCCAACTGCGATCAGGCCAGCCGTACACTCCGATCATGAATGTCGACGTCGCCAATATCGGTGCGCGCCGGTCATGGAGCCGTGCTCGGCCCGACCTTGTGGGCAATCCCCGTCTGAGCAATCCCACCCCGCTGGCGTGGTTTGACAAGTCTGCCTACGCTACGCCGGCACTGTTCACATTTGGGACGGCGGGCAGAAATCAGTTGCGCACGGACGGATATCAGAACTTCGACCTGTCTCTCTTCCGCGACGACAGACTCAGTGAGCGCCTGAGAACGCAGTTCCGGGTCGAACTGTTTAACGCTTTCAACCACCCGACGTTCGGGACACCGCAGACAAACTTCACGAACACCGTGTTCGGCCGGATCAGTAGCACGGTCAGCACGGCCCGTCAGATTCAGTTAGGGCTCAAGGTGATCTTCTGATCTCTCTGATGTGAGGCTGGTCAGCCATTGGGAAACATCTCGTGCAATTGCACAGCAGATCACATGCCGTTTGACGCCCACCGAACGGCGGAAAGTGGCTCACACTGAATCGATGTCACCGGGCGGGCTTCGGTGCCGCCCGGCGCCCTGGTGGCGGCAGCCAGCCTCTCGGGACTGATTTCGGGGATCCCCCTAGGAGAACATAAAGGAATGAAGAACAACTTGAAGG
>Ga0163150_10004973_pt1 | contig 17398 bp, 16 predicted proteins | sample OliLakLV19P2IB_FD_148628 | JGI IMG/M metagenome (GOLD analysis project Ga0163150, IMG submission 148628) | Freshwater microbial mat bacterial communities from Lake Vanda, McMurdo Dry Valleys, Antarctica - Oligotrophic Lake LV.19.P2.IB | ecosystem: Environmental > Aquatic > Freshwater > Lake >...
AATCTCCTCCATGCCCGAGCCCAGCGGACCGCGCGCCATGAGCACGATCACGTCGCCCGCTTGAACCGGCCTGTCCGTGCGCCCTTTGATGGCGGCCACCGCCTCACGTTCCTGCGTGAACACGCGCGCCGGACCCGTCTTGCGATACACGCCGTCGGCATCCACCACACGCGGGTCGATGGCCGTGCTCTTGATCACCGAGCCTTCGGGCGCCAAATTGCCGCGTGGAAAACAAACGGTTCGGGTCAGTCCGCGCGCGGCCGCTTGCTCGGGCGACATGATCACGTTGTTGGCGTCAATTCGATCGCGCGTCTTCAGAATGTCGCGCAGGGCCGCGCGGCGCGGCGACGTTTCCCACCACGAGAGCACGTCGCCCAACTTACAACCACTGACGGTCAACACGTCGAGATCCAACAGCCCCAAGCTGCGCAAGTGAAGCATCACTTCGGGCACACCGCCAGCCATGAACACTTGCACGGTCGGATGGCCCACCGGGCCGTTGGGCAGCGCATCGACAAACCTGGGCACGAGCAAATTGATTTCGTGCCAGTCGTCGACCGTCGGACGTCGCAGTCCGGCGGCGTGGGCGATCGCCGGAATGTGGAGCAGCAAATTCGTCGAGCCCCCGAACGCGGCATGCACAATCATTGCGTTGCGAATCGAAGCATCGGTCAGAATATCGGAGAGCCTCGCCTTCTGCTTCTCAAGCGTCATCAGCGCCTTGGCGCTTCGCCGCGCCATGTCGAGCCAGATCGGCTGGCCGCTGGGCGCGAGCGCCGCGTGCGGCAGCGACAGGCCGAGCGCTTCGCTGACGACCTGCGCCGTCGCGGCTGTACCCAAGAACTGACAACCCCCACCCGGCGAGGCGCAGGCGCTGCACCCGAGCGCTGAGGCGTCTTCGAGCGTCAGTTCGCCGTGCGCATAGCGCGCGCCAATCGATTGAATCTTGCCCGCGTCCTCGCCTTGGCTCGGCGGCAGAGTTACGCCGCCGGGCACCAAGATGCACGGCAAGTCGCGGCTACCGGCCAGCGCTAGCATCATGGCGGGCAAGCCCTTGTCGCACGTTGCCACGCCCAGCACGCCGCGCCGCGTGGGCAGCGAGCGAATCAAACGGCGAAAGACAATCGCCGCATCGTTGCGATAGGGCAGGCTGTCGAACATACCCACGGTGCCTTGCGTCCGTCCATCGCAAGGGTCGGAGCAATACGCCGCAAACGGCACGGCGCCCGCTGCTTTCATCACTCGGGCCGCCTCTTGCACCAAAAGCCCGACCTCCCAATGGCCGGTGTGATAGCCCAGTGCGATGGGCGTGCCGTCGTCGGCCCGTACCCCGCCCTGGGTGCTGAGCAACAGAAACTGCGGGCCGACCATGGCCTTCGGTTCCCAGCCCATCCCGGCGTTTTGCGACAGACCAAACAAGTCGCCGCTCGGCCAGTCGCGCAGCATCTCATCAGTCAACGGCAGCGAACCTTGCGGCCCCGGCGCGCTGGACTGAATCCTGTAGAGCCGCGAATCGTTGGAGTCCAACACTTCCAGTTGGCCGGCGGTCAGTTGAGTGGACATTGGGGGAAACTCTTTTAGTTAATCAACGAAACTAGAATGCGCGCGAGCCAGATTCATCGCAGCCAACGTCGTGCTATTGTCGTCGACAGCAAGGGAAGTGCAATCGAAGCACCCAGCGCCAACGGCAGTTCGCCCGAATCGCTCGCCAGATGACCGAGCACTGAGTAGACCACGGCAATGCCCAGGTTGCTCAACATCACCGGCAACAGAAACTGCCGCCAGCTCAATTGCGTCAGCCCCATTAGCAGCACGGCCGCTTCAGCCAAGACGGGCAGCGCCCGACTGATTACCAGAATCGAAGGACCATAGCGCTGGGCCAGCCGGTCCATGCGGTCGAGATCTTCGGGCGCCGAAAGCCGCGCGGCCAACGGTCGACCGCACGTTCGGGCCAACTGAAAACCCAACATGGCGCCCAGCGTCATTCCCACCCACGAGGCGAGCGTTGCCGGCACGATCCCCAGCTGCGCGCCCGCCATCGTGCTCACCAGGCTCGAAGGAATCGGCAACAGAATGTCGCTGGAAAGCACGGCAATCGTCAATGCCGCGATCATGGCTGGAGCTGGTGGCGGATCAAGCCAGTCGCTGATTTTTGCTTCGAGCACTTCGCCGAAGCTCAAGAACGCGACAATCGGCACCGCCAAAGCCAGCACAATCCAGAAGAGAGGTTGCCAAAATCCACGCATAAAGCGGTCGTTTCACCCGATTCCGGCCGTTTGACTTGATTCTGGCAAGGCGTAGGGTTGTTTGGACCTTTGCGCTTAAACGGTTGCGCAAACCATCGAACGATCCGACGCTCCCAACACTTCTGCTGCTGCTGCTTCCGATGTCTCTGTCGCAATTTTATCCTATGCTCGGCGGCAGTCGCGTGCTACTGGCGCGATGTGCGGTCATTGCGCTATTGATCGGCGGATCGATCGTCTCGAACCTTCGTGCCAATGACAACGGCGACCGGCTGCAGAGTGCGATGGACGAGTATTCGCGGCTAGATGCCGCCGCACAACAACAATGGCTGAGCGACTTGTTTCGTTTCCGATCTGAGCCGGCCTGCCGGCAGACTATGAAACCCAAAGAAGTTGAGCGACAGTTGATTCGCCAGCGTTCCATCATCGATCGGGTTGGCGACGGCCGACTGTTGACCACCGCCGGATTGCACCAATTGCTGACGGAAGTCGACTCGCAAGAAACGCTGGCGATCGCGAAGCTCGAAGAGGCCTTTCGCCTGACGATCCAACAGACGCTGGCCGATGATCCCGCCGAGATCGAACGACGCGCGACAGCATGGGAAGGTATTTGGAGCGCGTGGGAAGGTCTCGGGCGGCCGTGGGAAGAGCAACCCAAGCTGATCTATTGGCTCGAGCGTGCGATTGCGCACCAAAAGGCTTTCAGCCACGCTCCCCTGCCCGCGGCTCCCACATTTCAATCCAAGACGCCACCCGCGCAAGAAGTCCCGAGCGTTGTCACGGCAACGAACCAACCGAGTAAAGTACCGGCCGAAGAGCCGATCAAAAGGCTAATCAAAGAGCCGACTATCCCGCCAATCGACTTGCCAGCCGACCCACAGTCGCCGGTGGACGTCGAAGAGCTGCGGGTACGCATCGAGGGCTACAACCTGGCGCTAGTCGACCTGCTGGCAAATCTTCAGGGACAAGAACCCTGGTGGCCCAACCAACTCGAGGCATTGATCGAGGCGATGGACGATCTGGACGCGGTCCGCGCCGACTTGATGCTCTACTGGAACGTCCTGCCCGCCGCCACCCGTTCCACGTTGAAATCGATCGAACCGCTTGATCCGGTGATCGCATTGGCCGCGAGCAAGACTGCCGCGGCCCGCAAGCGGTTCGAACAGCCCGCGGCTAGTCGTCGCAGCGATGACCAGGTTCTGCAGTTGCGTCGATTAGACCGAGTGTCGCGCCGCCTGGCCGAACTGGCACAGGAAAAGACCCGGTCAGACGCGGACTAAATCTCTCTCGCGCAAAGCTAGCATGCCTGTTGCTGCGGCAGTGCCGTCACTTCAAGCGGGGCAATCGACTCCTTGCGTGCCGACGGCGGCAAAAGTGACCTTTCGCCAGCCGCACAACTCTGATACTTACACCGCCGCGCCATTTCCCCATCGACCAAACTTGGGCCTTGGGCGGCGCATCACGTCTCGACCGTCTAGAAAAATTAGCTTGTTCAAGCTGCTCGCGCCCCATGGGCCGCGGGCCGTTCAATCGACATTTCATACTTGAACCGCGGACGAAACCATGAAACGCACTTTGCTGGGCATGACGGCTTTATTCGGCGTAGTCGGGTTAGGTTCGGCGGGGGTGTATACCGCCCGCCAGTACCTGGCACCTAAAGCACCGATCGCGCAAGAGCAGGAATCGGCCCCTCCCATTTCCGCTCGCGACGTGCCGCTCACGCCCATTCCGGTCGCCAGCGTCGAAGCCGATGTGCAGGAACGCGTCACAGCGCGTCCCTTGGCCAGCGCTGGCCGTCCCTCGCGCCGTTTTCCCGATCAGATCGCGACCAACGATGAGCCGATTGAAAATGTTGCCGCCGAAGAGATTCCCGATGCGCTAGCCGAGCGAGCAGAGGCCATGCCCGCCACGCGTTCGGCTGAACCGTTCGCTTCGCGCCAACGGATGGCGCGCGGAGCTTCGCAATATCCGGAACAGCAGACTGCTGCCGAGTTGGAAGAACCCGAAGCCGAAACGAGCGCCGCGGGTCCCGAGCTCGATCCGGTCGAGGAACCGCGCCGCCTATCGCCCGTGCCCGCCGACCAAGGCGAACCGGTCGATCGTTACGGCCGTCCGGTAGCGACGAAGAAAACACCACGAGCCATACCCGCGGCACCTGCCGCTCTTGAAGAGCCGGCTGCAATTGAAGAGCCGCAAGAGATTGCCGACGCGAACACGGCCGAAGATTCGAGCGGCAGCGATTCGGACGAGGGAACCGGTCGCCCGGGCGATCCGCAACTCAGTGGCTCGCAAGCTCCGACCCTGACCATCGAAAAAACGGCCCCGCCGGAAATCCAGATCGGCAAGCCGGCCAAGTTCCTGATTAAAGTGCGCAACACCGGCTCGGTCGTGGCGCATGGCGTGGAGATTCACGATTCGGTTCCCCAGGGAACCCAACTGATCGAAACCACGCCGCAAGCCAAACGCGGCCCGCAAGGCGCGCTCGTGTGGGATCTTGGATCGCTCAAGCCGGGCGACGAACAAACGGCCGAGTTGCAATTGATGCCGACCGCCGAGGGTGAGATCGGTAGCGTCGCTACGTTGCACTTTCGCGCCGAGGCATCGGTGCGAACCATGTCCACGAAGCCCATGCTCACCATGGAAGTTCGCGCTCCCTCGAAGGTGATGAAGGGAGACGACGTGACTTTCAAAATCAGACTTTCTAATCCCGGCACAGGCGCCGCCACCGGTATCGTCGTTGGCGAGAACGTTCCCCAAGGCCTATCGCATTCCTCGGGTGGAGAGCTTGAATTCGAAGTGGGCACCCTCAAGCCGGGCGAAAGCCGCGAGTTGGAATTGGCGTTGAAAGCGGCCGAAGCTGGCCAGGTGACCAACACCATCTCGGCTCAAGGCGAAGGAAACCTGCAAGCGGAAGTGAACAGCGAGCTGGAAGTCGTCGCGCCCCAGATTCAAGTCAGCCTGGCTGGGCCAAAGCGCCGCTACTTGGAGCGCAACGCGACGCACAACATTTCGATCACCAATCCCGGCACTGCCTCGGCCAAAGAGATCGAGCTGGTGGCCGTGCTGCCCAAGGAACTCAAATTCGTCGAAGCCAACAACGGCGGCCAGTTCGACGCGGCAACCCATAGCGTCTATTGGAGCCTCGAAGAACTGCCGCCTCAGGAAATCGGAACCGTTACTCTGACCACACTGCCGATGAAGGCGGGGGAAGCCAAGTTGCTAATCAAGAGCACCGCGCAGCAGGGGCTGACGGATCAACGCGAAGAAGTGCTGGCGATCGAGGGCTTGGCGGCCATCAACTTCCAGCTTTCGGACGTCAACGACCCGATCGAAGCGGGTGGACAAACTAGCTACGAAGTCCGCGTGACCAACCAGGGCTCGAAAGCTGCCTCGAACGTCCGCATCGTCGCGCTACTGCCGCGCGAAATGAAGGCAATCTCGGCCGAAGGTCCCGTCCGCTATCAGATCGAGGGCCAGCGGGTCGTGTTCGACGCGCTCAAGCAGTTGGCGCCCAAGGCCGACACGTCGTTCACCATCAAGGTGCAAGCCATCGAAGCCGGCGACCTGCGCTTGCAGGTGCAAGTCTCCAGCGACGAGATTCGCGAGCCAATCACCAAAGAAGAAAGCACGCGAGTCTTCGGCGACGAGTAAGAATTCGGCCAAAGCGCCTGCACGCTTCTCCGTTTTGCCGGTACTTTGTTCCTTCTTCCTCGTCGTGTCGTCGTGTCGTAGTGGTTAGTTACAAGATTTCAGATAACCACGACGACACGACGACACGACGGCACCACGAAGAAAAGAAAACCCAGTCCGGCGATCACTTCAGGCCGTAGAGCGGCGCCAGCTTTTGGAATAGGTGGTCGATCAAGGGTGCGTGCGATAGCGGCTTGCCCGTGATTCGTTGCACCAACTCTCCCGCCGAATAACGCTGGCCATGGGCGTGAATGTTCATGCGCAACCACTCGTTCAGCGGTGCGAACTCGCCATGCGCGAACTGCGACGACAGATCGCCCAAGTCGGCGTTGGCCTGGGCGAAGAACTGGCTCGCGTAGAGATTGCCTAGCGAATACGTGGGGAAGTATCCGACCAGCCCGGCGCTCCAGTGGATGTCTTGCAGCACGCCGTCGGCGTCGGTCTCGGGTCGAATGCCCAAATACTGCGCGTACTTCGCATTCCAGGCGTCCGGCAGATCGGCTACCGCAAGTTCGTCGTTCAATAGCGCTCGTTCCAATTCGAACCGAATGAGAATGTGCAAATTGTACGTCGCCTCGTCTGCTTCGACACGAATCAACGACGGCCGCACATCATTGATGGCAAAGTAAAACGAGTCGAGCGTCTCATCGGCCAGGCAATCGGGAAACGCCTGTTGCGCCGCCGGAAAGAAGAACTTCCAAAACGCGCGGCTGCGGCCTACCAGGTTTTCCCACAATCGCGATTGCGACTCGTGAATGCCCAGCGAAATCGCCTCCGACGGCGGCAGGCCGTATTGATCGGTTGGCAGCCCTTGGTCGTAAATGCCATGTCCCGCTTCGTGCAGCGTGCCGAAAAACGCGGTGTTGAAAAAATGCTCGTCATAGCGGGTCGTGATCCGGCAATCGTGCGGTCCCAGCCCGGTGCAAAACGGATGGGCCGTGACATCGAGCCGGCCGCGGCAAAAATCAAAGCCAATCTTTGCGGCGGCGCCCCGGCTGAACCATTCTTGCATTTCTGTGGGATAGCGCCGCGCGAGGATCGAAACCTCGGGCTGCCGGCCGCTATGGGCAATGGCGCTCACGAGCGGCACGAGCGCCTCGCGCAGGTCGGCCAGGACCCGTGTGATATTCGAAGTTCGTTCGCCCGGCTCGAAATCGTCGAGCAAAGCGTCGTAGGGCTCGTCGACATACCCCAGAGCTTCTGCCTGGGCCCGTTTGAGCTCGAAGGTCTTGGCCAACAGCGGCTGGAACGTGCGATAGTCGTTGTCGGTTCGGGCCGTTTGCCAGGCGTGCTGCCCCAACGACGCGGTGCGTGTGAGCTCTTCGACCAGCGACTGGGGAAGTTTGACTCGCTTGTCGTATTCGCGCTTCGATTGGCGAATCGTCGTGCCGCTGTCGCTGTGCGGATCGGCGGCCAAAGGAGAATTGGCCAGCTCGCCAAGCCACTCGCCCAGGCGGGCCTCGGTGCGACGCTGATGAATGATGCCTGAAAGCAGGGTCATCTGCTCGGCACGATATTCGGCTGCTTCGGGGGGCATATTGGTCCGCTCATCCCAACCCAGCATCGACTCGGTTGCCGTCAGCAGGGCCGTTTCGCGGGCATGCTGGCAAAGTTGCTCGTAGATCTGCTCGTATTTCTGCGACATGGATGTCCGATGATAACGGTTCGCGCGGGTTGGTCTCTCGTGTGGCTCCCGCGACGATGGGCCTGAAAAAATGTCCCCATGGCCGAGCCTAATGCCTGCTTCTGCCGCTGGCAAGCGGTGTTACACTGTGCCGCTTAAGGCCGCGACTCGCGTCCACAAGCTCCTTTGCGAGATCATCGCCAGACCGTTATACTTTGGCTCAACTCGGTCCCGATCTTTTTGTGGTTCCCCCGACGAGCTGGGGTAGCCCTTCATTTCGCCTGGCGTCTGCTCTCCTTATGCCGAAATACGTCGTGCGCACCGGTGTTATGCGAGCCCTGGGCGTATTCTCCTCCAGCCGAGATGAAAACCATGTGCGGGGCGCACAGGTGGTGGTTCGCACCGACCGCGGCGTCGAAATTGGCGAAGTGCTGTGCGAGGCGACCGAAGGGGCCATCAGCCAACTGAAAGATCCGGGCCACGGCCAGTTGATGCGCGTGATGTCGGTGGACGACGCGCGGGAACGATCGCGGTTGCTCGATCAGGCACGCCAGGAATTCCAGAAGTGCAAACAGATGATCGCGCAGGAAAACCTTGACATGCAGCTAGTCGACCTCGAACGGCTGTTCGGCGGCGAGCGCGTCGTGGTTTACTATTTGGCCGAGAATCGGGTCGATTTTCGCGAGCTGGTGCGGCAACTGGCCGCCGAGTTTCAAACCCGGGTGGAAATGCGGCAAATCGGCGTGCGCGACGAAGCCAAGGCCCTGGCCGATTACGGAGATTGCGGAAAACCGGTCTGCTGCAACACGCATCTCTCGGAAATGCCCCCCGTTTCCATGAAAATGGCTAAAATACAGAAGGCCACGCTCGACCCCACCAAGATCTCGGGCCGCTGCGGGCGGTTGAAATGTTGCCTGCGGTATGAATACGATACGTACGAAGCATTGCAGAAGGAATTACCGCCGCTCGGCTCTGACGTGATCACGGCGCGCGGTCGAGTGCGCGTCTTGGCCCAGGAAATCCTGGCCGGCCAGTTGATGGTCGAAACCGAGGACCACCGGCGCGTGCTGATCGATGCCAGCGAAGTGCTGACCGTGCTGAAGCGGGGAGCCAACCCGCCGCGGGATAGCCCCGACGAACATAACCGAGCCGAAGAACAGAACTGAAACGTACAACGCACCTCCGACCTTCAATTCCAGTTTTGCGCCATGCTTGATCCTTCGCATCCGATTGCCAAACTGCTCAAAGACGATCGCCGCTACAAGATCGACGCCTATGCGTTTGTGTTCGAGGCGCTGAACTTCGCCCACAACCAGCTCGGCATGGGCAGCGAGCGTCCGGCTGAAGCGGAAACCGAATCGGAAGAAGAAGAGACGGAAGAGCCCAGCGCCAAGGAAGCCGAACGGCACCTGACCGGCCAGCAGCTTTGCGAAGCCATTCGCCAGTATGCCCTGGAGCAATACGGCTACATGGCCCAGTGCGTGCTCAACAGTTGGGGCGTGAAGTCGACCGGCGATTTTGGCGAAATCGTGTTCAACCTGATCAGCATCGGCCAGATGCGCAAGACCAGCGACGATCGCCGCGAGGATTTCGACAACGTGTTCGACTTCGAAACCGGCCTGCGTGAGAGCTTCAAGATCGTGCTTCCGGAAAGCTAGTGGCAGTGCTACAGACATTTTGCCTGTGACTCCGCAGTCTGGCCCGCACGAAACCCTGCGGGATTCGTGCTCGCGTGACAACGGGCACCTGGTTTGAATTTATTGGAATGCGTACTAGGACGCACCTCGAAATGAATCAACCCGCTGTGCGCAAGCCCCCCGCAGCCGAGTCGCCCCGGGTGCCAAATCCGCAAGAGTCTGCCACGCCTGGCCCAGGCCGAAAAAAACCTTGGCTATTGGCTCTCTCGGCGATAATGCTGATTCTTTGGCTGGCCTTTCTGGCCGTGCTCGCATTTCGCGGCTAAGCGCAATCGCCGCTTCAAAATACTAACCCGACGCGCCAGCGAGGGCTCTTTGTCGTGCTTCCCTCACTCGCGCGTCGGGTTAGTATCGGCAAGAAACTCGCCGCTTGCTTGTTTTCCTGGGGGGCTTCGGTAACAATTCTGCGCGGTGGTGCTCCACTTCAATTCGGAATTCGGAACAGCCGCTTTCCACCTAGGAATTACCTTCCATGACATATCTTGCCCGCTTTGCCTTTGTTTTAGCGTTTGCACTCCTGTTGGCTCCGCGACTTTCGCTGGCCGCCGACACCCCTGCCAAACCGGCCGCCAGTGCCAAGGTGTATGAAGACACGGTCAACAAGGCCATCGAATACTTCCGCATCAAGGGGCAGGCGGCGGACGGCTCGTTCAGCGCCGAAGCCGGGCCGGCGATCACGGCGGTCGCCACCACCGCGATTCTGCGAACGGGCAGGACGGCCGACGACCCGATGGTCGCCAAGGCCTTGAAGTACTTGCAAGGTTTCGTGCATCCCGACGGCGGCATCTACGTCGAGAAGTCGACCCACCAGAATTACGAAACCGCGATCGCCATCCAGTGCTTTGCCGAAGCCAATCGCGACCATCGCTATGATGATTTGCTGAAGAAGGCCGAGCAGTTCGTCAAAGACCTGCAATGGGACGACAAGGAAGGGCACGACAAGTCGAGCATCAACTACGGCGGAGCCGGCTATGGCGGCTCCAAGCGGCCCGACCTGTCGAACACGTCGTTCATGATCGACGCGCTCAAGTCGGTCGGCCGCGGACCCGATGACGAGGCGATTCGCAAGGCGCTGGTGTTTGTCTCCCGCTGCCAGAATCTCGAAACCGAATACAACAACACGCCGTTCGCGGCCAAGAACCCAGATGGCGGCTTTTACTACACGCCCGCCAACGGCGGCGCGAGCATGGCCGGCAATACGCCCGAGGGCGGGCTGCGCAGCTATGGTTCGATGACCTACGCCGGACTGAAGAGCATGATCTACGCCGGGCTGCGGCCCGACGATCCGCGCGTCAAGGCGGCCGTCACCTGGCTCAAACAGCACTACTCGCTGAGCGAAAACCCGGGCATGGGTAGCGCCGGCCTGTACTACTACTACCACACCTACGCCAAGGCCCTGGCCGCACTGGGCGAAGATGAGATCGTCGACAGCACGGGCAAGAAGCACCAGTGGCGCAGCGAGTTGATCAGCGAATTGGCGGCCCGCCAAAAGCCCGACGGCTCGTGGGTCAACGAGAACAATCGCTGGCTCGAAGGAAACCCGAACCTGGTGACGGGCTACGCCCTGCTGGCGCTAACGGCCACCCGTCCGGCTCATTAACTTTTCAGAGTCACGATGAAGCCGCGCGTTTTGGATGCCAGTTTTTTCGCGCGGCCGGCGCTAGTGGTCGCCAAGGATCTCATCGGCAAATCGCTGGTGCGGCGTTTCGACGACGGCGATGTCAGAGCGATCATCACCGAAACCGAAGCCTACATCGGGCCGCACGATCTGGCTTGCCACGCGAGCAAAGGCCGCACCGCCCGCACCGAGCCGATGTTCGCGCCCGGCGGCTGCTGGTACGTCTACTTCATCTACGGCATGCACTGGATGCTCAACGCCGTGACCGAGGGACAGGACTATCCCGCGGCCGTGCTCATCCGCGGCGCCGGCCAGTGGATCGGTCCGGCCAAACTGACCAAGGCCCTGGAAATATCCAAGCAATTCAACGCCCAGCCAATCTCGCCCGAAAGCGGCCTGTGGATCGAAGACCGCGGCAACAAAGTCTCGCCAAGGAAAATCAAACGCACCCCGCGTATCAACGTCGACTACGCCGGTGACTGGGCCGCCAAGCCCTATCGGTTCGTGATGAGCCCGTTGCCGGAAGGTGAGGCGGGCAAGCGAGTCGTCAAATCGCGGGTCCGCTGATGTGAGCTTATCCGCGAGCCCCACTCAACCCACCTGGGCCAGCACATACGGGCCCTTGGGAATCACCGCGATCGTGGCTAGCGGCCCGTATTCGACTAGCGAATCGGCGACGGCTTGTTCGACGCTGGGGGCGCTTTCGACGAACAGCTTGTTGATCGTGGCCGCGGGCAGGCCGTCGCTGACGACTTTCACCTTCGCCTTGCGACGCACCTTGGCCAGCTCTTCGAGCTGCCACTGATCGAGCAGGAAATAATCCTTGCCCAGGATGCGCTCGACGAACACTTCCAAACTCGAGTTCTCGTCGAAGAGCTGTTGAAACTCTGGGCTGCCGATCCCTTCGGTCAGGCCGGCGGCCAGAATGATCGTGCCCCCTTGCTTGACGATCGCCAAGGCTCCGGTCAGGCCTTTGACGGCCTGGTAGAACGTCGTGTCCAGCGGATACCCGGCCGAGCTGGTGACGACGATATCGACCGGCTCGGTCACTTTGTCGATCACCACGCGGCGGACGAAGGCGACCCCTTCGAGAAACGCCTGCTCCATGTCGCCGGCGACGAAGCACAGCGGACGCCGCTCGCTGTCGATCACGACGTTCACGATGAAGTCGCAGCCGGTGTGGCGGCCGATCCAGGTGTTTTCTTCATGCACCGGGTTGCCGTCGAGAATTCCGCAGTCGGCGTTCGGGTGTTCCAGAAAATCGGGCCCGTGCCAGACCTTGACCGTCTCGAGCGCGGCGATGCCCGGGCAAATGAGCTTCCGCCCGCCGGAAAAGCCGGCCATCAAATGCGGCTCGATCAGGCCGGTGGTGATTTTCAGATCGGCGCGAACGTAGCGCGAGTCGATCCAGATCGGCACGCCTCGCGGGCTGACGCCGAGATAGGTGTGTTCGTTGATGTCCTGTCCATGGTGATTGACCACGTTATAGCGGGCGGCGATTTCGGCCCCGACCATTTCGACCAGCTCTTCGCCCTCGTTGGGGCGGTGCAGGCCGGTGGCAATCAGGATCGTGATCTTGTGTCGTGGAATGCCCGAGGCTTCGAGTGTCGCCAGGATCGGCGTCAGGATCATCTGGTTCGGCACGGGGCGCGTGATGTCGCAGATGACGATGCAGGCGTCGGTCCGCCCGCGTGCCAGCTCGGCCAATGAGGGCGTGCCGGTCGGATGGGCCAAGACATCGGCCAGGACGGCATCGGGATTGGGCAGCGGCGTGGCGTCCTTGTAGGCCAGCTTGCGAACCACGCGCTCGTCGGGCAGTTCCACATCCAGCCCTGTGCGAGCATATTCCAGCCGTACGCGCATACGAACAGGCCTCGCGGGTGTGGCCAGGAGAACTGCAAAGTCGGGGTCTGGTCTATTTTTCGGCACACGCGGCTCAACGATGCCGCGGTTACTCTCGGCCGAAATATGGACCTGACCCCTTCGCTTTTACTTTGCAGTTCTCCTGAAGGTGTGGCCGACTGCCTACTTCTTCTTCGCGTCGGTCTTCTTGGCTTCGGGCTTCTTGCCTTCGGCGGCCTTTGGAGCAGCAGCAGTGCCCTCGGCGCCTTCCTCTTCCTTCTTCTTCTTCTTTTTCTTCATCGCCAGCTTGAAGACGCGCACCTTGGGCAAGCCCAACGGGCTGTCGCCTTCCTTCCAACGGTCGACCTCTTGCAGCCGGGTCAAACGCTCAGCGCGCGTCAGAACGCTGCGGCTGCGAACCAACCCGCGGCGAATCCTGAGGCTCTTGTCCATCGTCATCGCGATTCATTCCTCAATTAGAAAGTCAGTCTCATTCGGCCCTGGTCCCGCAGCGGGCAGGCCGCAAAATATCTAGCGGTAAAGGCCCGGCTCCCCAGCAGCCAAAGCGCTGGCAGCGGCCAAACCGCCCAGTATACGCCTCGGGCGGGAATCCAACAAGCGGGCTATGGCTGTCGGGAATTAGCGAGCCATTTCCGCCCCCCCTGCTACAATACCCGAAATGAGCACGCTAGACGCGCCACCAATCGCACTTGGGAAATGCCGTTATTGCGGATACGAGCCAATCGCCATGAACGCCAGGTGGTGCCCTCGGTGCGCTGGCATATCGCCGATCCAACGACGCGTTGGTTGGCCTTTGGCGTTGCTTCTCGCGATGCTGCTGGCGTTTGGTGCGTCGCTGTTATGGTTGCTGCAAAGGCAATGAACACCCGCGCGCCTAAACGCGGCTGGCCGAAATCTCCCATGAAACTTACGCCAGAAGAAATCGAAAACATCAGGCGCATCAGGGAGCGGATTGCCGAGATCGACCTGATCATGGAAAAACTGCGGCCGGGGCTCACCTCAAACACGTTGCCTGAATATATCGACCTGAATCGAGAGCGAGACGGATTGGATCGCGAGCTTGGGGAAGATTGATGGATCGGAAAGTCGATTGGAAGGCATGATGCACACACCCGAGGAGCGCGAGGGCCTGATTCGCCGCATGGCGGAACTGAAAGCAATCATGGACGAGCTGCGTCCATCGCTCAACGACACCAACGTCGAAGAATGGAGCGCGCTCTACAACGAGCGAGAGGCCATTGAAGGGCAACTCGGCGACGACGAGTGACGGGCGGCCAGCCACGCTGGCTCAACGATCGTGTCAAACGTCGCACGCGGCGGATTCAACATGCGTTACTCCCCGTCGGATCGAAAGAAACTCTTGCCTTGAACGATCCGTTCCTATCAAAATGCCGATATGAACGAACACCCCGACCAGCGCGATGTCGATGCTACAGTTGCTCGTCGCCACGGCCGGCCTCGGCGGATACATGGCGCTTTGCAAAGTTTCCGAGATGACGGAAGTGGCGGTCGCCGCGCTCGTGCTTGGGCTGGCAGTCGCGCCGATCGTGGCGGCGACCTTATGGCTCGTGTTCGCGATAGGTCGGTCGCGCCGGACAATCATCGCTGCCTCCGGCGCACTGATCGTCGCCGTTGTCCTGGTGTGGCAATACACGGACTTCAGAATCGCACGCGGCACACCCCAATTGCTGCACGTGATTTTAGGCTGGTACGGAGCTCTGTTCGCCAGCCTGCTGTGATTTCGCATCGGAGGCTGGCGGCTGGCACGGCCGGTGGTGCAAAGAGTTGAATAAACACGGCTCTCACCATGCCTTGCTAACGCGCATAGCGCAGCGGGTCACTCCGTACGATTCTCAATCACCTCGCCGCCGGCTCGCGTCACCAGCGCGTCGTACACCTGGCGATCGATGGTGTCGGCGATGAAGTGGGCGGAGCCGTCGCCGTAGAGGTGGCCGGTCAGGCCGGGGTGCATGCTCGACGGGCCGTACTGACAATCGATCGAGTCGACCGCATCGCCCCACTGGTAGTACGGTTCGTAATTGAGCGACAGCTCACCGCCGCCGTAGCTGGGCACGTTGTCGATGACGAACCGCCGCCCGACGGCCGCCGCGCCGGTGCCATCGATCCACACGGCGGCGTTTTGCTCGCGCGTTTCGCAGATCACGACCGTGCTGGACAGCCCGTCGGTGACGTCCTTGAGCCGCGTGTCGGATTGAAAATAGATCGTGCCGTCGGGCCGTCGCTTGCCATCGGGCCCCGGACCCCACAGCTTGCCGACGTCGGTGGCGCCCAAGGCAATGTAATTGCGAATCGCGAAGTTATCGGCGATCGCCAGGTACTTGGGTTCCTTGGAAAAGTCCAAACCCTGAAACGATGGGCAGCGATAGGTCGAAAGCACCTTGGCCGCCGCCGTGCGATTGGCCGGATCGAGCGACGACACGCGATAGTCGATGATCCCCTGTAGCGAGGAATCTTCCAGGTAGGGCAGAATCAGGCTCGCCCAACTATGCAGGTGCACCGTGGGATCGGCCTCGTAATTCCAGACCCCCACGTCCACCGGGCTGGTGCTGGCCGAGGGGAACCGATGGTGCGCGTCGGCATAGGTCTGCAAAGCCAGGCCAAGCTGCTTGAGATTATTCAAGCACTGCGATCTCCGCCCACCCTCGCGCGACGCCTGGACCGCGGGCAGCAGCAGCGCCACGAGCAGGCCGATGATGGCAATCACAACCAAAAGTTCAACGAGCGTGAAACCACGCCAAGATCGCTGCGACATGAAAGCGCCCGCCGTTCCGTCTGACGCTGCCCCAGATCTTCATTCTAGTCGAGCTTGCCAGCGGCGTCCAAAAATGCCGCATCCGAGGCCGTTGAATCCGCGATCCGGCCGACGCCCTAGTTCCCTGGAAACCTGGGAGCATTGTCGCGCGTCAGGGCAAAATAGATCACGTAGAACCAAGAGAGGATCCCAGCGATAATCGCCCAAACGATCGAGCGATTGCGGTCCCACGAACAGACGATCGCGATTGCCGAGCCAAGCCCGATGCCCGTCTGGACCGCGGAGGCGCTGGACGTTTGCGCGAAAATTTCGGCGATGATCATGCTTCAATCCTCTGATTGGAAAGGGGCCGCTCGACGGGTCACTCGTATCCGGCCGAGACCTCATCATAGCGGGCCGTCAGGGCAATTCCGAGCGGGGACGAACCATCGCTCAATCCGGCTACCGCTCGATCTGGGTCTTGGGCAAACTTTGTCTCAATTGTTGCACGCCGGCCGGGCTGGTTTTCGTCTGGCGCAGCACGAGCGTGCCCAGATCTCGCATCGTTCTTAGGGGTTTGAGTCCCGCGTCGTTGATCTGCGTGTTGCCGAGAGACAGCGTGCGCAAGCTTGACATGCCGGCCAACTCGGCCAGTCCAGCGTTGGTGAGTTTGGTGCGTCCCAAATGCAGCGTTCTTAGTGCCGCGAGGTTCTTTAACTGAGCCAGCCCGTGATCGTCCACTTCGCTACCAACCAAGAACAGCGTCGTCAGCTCGCGCGAACCCGAGAGCGCTTCGAGCCCTTGGCCGGTGATGGGCGTATAGCTGCAATTGAGCGAGCGCAGTTGAACGAGAGCCTTGAGTGAGGCCAGGTCGGCGTCGGTGGCCTTGGTTCGACTCAGGTCCACCTCGACCACTCGCCCTTGCTCGTCGGTTTTGACTTTCCCACCCAACTGTTTGATTGCGGCGAGCGATTTTTGTTCTTCGGACGGGGCGCAACCCGCACAGATCAGCAGCAGGATTGCGAAAACTGCTAAACGAGTCGCGGCAAGTCGATGGGTCGCAAATCGGACCATTCCGCTGACTCCCTTACACTGACCAATGCTGCCCGCTTGGTTCCATGGTTCGGCCCACCCGCGTCGTCAGGCCTTATTTTCGTGCTCGACTCCTTTGAGCATTTTCAGGATCTCATCCATCGATTCGGGCCGCTTTTCGGGCGTCGTCTCCAGGCACGCGTTGATCACGTGCTCGAGCCGCGGGTCGATCTTCGGGCAGAGCTTGCGAATGTCGGTCGGCTCTTGTGAGCCGTGGGCCATGGCTGCCAGACCGGCGCCGCGCGGCCACGGCAACTCGAACGCGCACAGTTCGTAAATCGTCACGCCGAACGAAAAGACATCGAGCTTCTGGCTCGTCGGGCGGCGGCGCACCACTTCGGGCGCCATGTAGTTGGCCGTGCCCGTGCGATTGCCGGCTTGCATGAACTGGGCCGTGGCCGGCACGCTCAGCCCAAAGTCGATTAGCTTCAGCGACTCGCAATCTTTTTCGACGACGAAATTTCTCGGGCAGATATCGCGATGGATAAAGCCGGCCTGGTGCACCGCCGAGAGCGCTTCGGCCGCCTGGCGAATGAGCTTCATGTGGCGGCCGGCCAAAAGAGGATTGCGCCCCACGATCAGCGAGTTGAGTCCTGGCCCATCGAGAAAATCCATCACCAGAAATTGTTCGTCTTCGGTGGTCACGCCGTGCTCGAGCGTGCGGACGATGTTGGGGTGCGAAAACTGAACGGCGATCTCGCCCTCTTTGGGCTTCTTGATGCCGACGAAGCGGGCTTCGAGCGCGGCGGTCTTTTCGCGATCGAGGACCTTCAGGCCCACGATTTCGCCCGTCGAGCGGTCGCGCGCCATGTAGAAGCT
>Ga0163150_10004975_pt1 | contig 17397 bp, 11 predicted proteins | sample OliLakLV19P2IB_FD_148628 | JGI IMG/M metagenome (GOLD analysis project Ga0163150, IMG submission 148628) | Freshwater microbial mat bacterial communities from Lake Vanda, McMurdo Dry Valleys, Antarctica - Oligotrophic Lake LV.19.P2.IB | ecosystem: Environmental > Aquatic > Freshwater > Lake >...
GCCCAATCCTCGCGGAGGGCTACTCGGGGGAAACAGCCGGGGCAGTGGCAGGCCCTTTAGCGGGAACCGAAGCCAACTCGGTCCGAGCTCGGGTGGACGCCGGTGATACGGCCAATGCGCATGCCAGCCAATCGCAAAAAAAACGATGAAGGTGTTGCGCTGTTGCTGGCGTTGCTTTTTGTCGCGCTTTTGACGGTAATTATCGTTGAGTACACCTACGAAACGCAGGTGGACATTGCGTTGGTCGATGCGAATCTCTCCGATTACCAGGCTTTGATTGCGGCAAAATCCGCGGTTGCGTCGGGCGTGTCACTGTTGACCGCGGATTTGATGACGCCGACCGGCGCCGAAACCGGCGAAGACGCCGAAGCCGTCCAACCTGCGACCGCGGACGCGCCGGAAGGCGCAACGGCCGGTGGCGCGGCGTACGATAGCCTGGATGAAGTCTGGGCCTATGGCGTGCCGTTTGAAAAAATCAACAACGCGATCATGCAGTGTTCGATTGATGACGAGTACGGCAAGCTGAATCTGAATGCGCTTATCAGCTCGCGGACGCAAGAACCGAATCAAACCCTTGAACAGGCCCTGCGATTTCTATTCGAGCAACGCGGCGCACAGGAAGACCCGACTGACGCGATCCTCGATTGGATCGACGGCGACGACGATCCACGTCCGAACGGCGCGGAAGCGGATTATTATCAGTCGCTCACAACGGCGTATCCGTGTAAAAACGCGCCGATGAATTCCGTCGAGGAACTTTTACTCGTCCGCGGCATGACGCCCGAGTTATTCTTTGGCGCGCCACAACAGGAACAGGAGCAATTGCCATTGCCCGAACTCTTGACCGTACACGGCCATCGCAACGGCCGCTTGAATGTCAATACCGCCGAGCCGGAAATTCTGGCGGTCATCGGCGAGGCGCTGGGCATGCCCGGCCTCGCTGATCTCGCGGTCGAAGAACGTGAACGCCTTCCGTTCAGCAGCAACCAGGACCTTGTGCAACGCGGCATCCTGCCGCCACAGGAACAGGGCGAGGGACAGGGCACGCGCCGTTCCCGTCCGTTCACGGTTTCTAGCACGTCATTTCGTCTGCATGGCAACGGCATGTGCGGCGAGGCGCGGGTTCGCGTCGAGGCATTTCTGGTGCGCGATCTAAACGGCGGCGTGGATGGCATCCGCATCGCGGATTGGAAGGAAGTTCGATGAGGCTGTCATCACGCGTTGGCGCGTTTGAGATCACGGAAGAGGAAGTCCGCCTGGCAGTGGTAAGCACGGGCGGCTCCCTGCCCACGCTGTTGGAATTCCATACGGCATCGCTAACCTACGCGAGCGATGAGGAACGTCATTCCGCCCAGGTCGACGGTATCAAACGCATCCTCGCCGCGGTCAAGGCGCGGCCCGCACTCTACGTGCTGTGTCTGAATAGCCAGACCACCGTTGTGCGGACGCTCACTGTTCCGTTTCGCGGACGGACCCGCGTTTCCGCGGCGGTCCCGGTGGAACTCGAACCGAACCTGGCGTTTTCGATAGACGATTTGATCATCGACTACAGTGTTATTCGCGAGGGTCCAGCCGAGACCGAAGTGCTTGCGGTGGCCGTGAAACAGTCCCTCATCGAGGAGCAGATTGGCCCGCTCGCCGAAGCCGGTGTTGGCATCGAAGGAGTGAATCTTGACGCCGCGGGTCTGGCGACCCTTTGGCTTGCGGGACAACGCAAGCCCACGGGCCTTCACGCTCAACTGCACGTGCGCGACGCCAGTGCGATTCTGACTATCGTTCACAATCGGTCGCTCGTCTATTTCCGCCACGTCCCGATCACGGCGGGCCGATTCCTGTCCAACGTGCCCGCGGCGTCGCGTGACACGCGCAATACGTTGCGCGCATTCGCCACGTCGTGGCAGCGCGATGAAACCGTCGTGGACATCACGGTTACCGGTATCGATCTTGACGCAGCCGCACGCGAACAGTTTGAAGATGGGCTAAGTGTGCCGGTGATATATGGCGACCTCGCAAACCATGTGCGTGGCGCCGAAAAAGCATTCCAAAGATTCCGGGCCGTCATTGAGGCGGCGCCACTCGAAAATGCGCCTTCCGCGCTTCTTGACCACAATCGTTGGGAAGCGGCGGCTGGCGTGGCGGTTGCCGCGGCCGGTGGCGGCATAGCGTATGAACTGCGCAAAGGCCCGCTGGCCCCGGCCAATCCGATGCGCGGGTTGAGCGGCCGTCTGGCCGGCACCGCGGTGCTCGCGCTTGTGACGCTGGCGAGCGCCGCCGGCTATTGCGCGGCGCAATACCGGAACAACAGGGCGGAGATCGAGCACATCGGCAATCAGGTGTGGACCATCTATACCGAGACTTTTCCGGAGCACGCCTCCGAACAGAGGCCTGATGACGATACCGGCGGCACGTTATCGATGGCGATGTTGGACGAGGCCTATACAAAAGCCGTCGAGGGCGGCACACGGGTGTCGGCGGGAATGCTGACACGGCCGCCGTTCCTCGATATCCTGCATGAGCTGTCCGAAAAATTACCCAGCGACAAAGTGCTCATCACCGAGCTAAAAGTCCTCGCGAGCCGCAGCGACGAGCAGACCCTCACGATACTTGGAGAAGTCCTCGATTCCAACGGGTTCAACGAGGCATTCGAGAACCTCAAACAGTCAACGCTCATACACGTCGAGAACGATCCCGTCCGTCAGACGCGCGACAACAAAACCACGTTCGCCATCACGGCAACGATATAGAGGAACCGCTAGTGGCAGCTTCAAGACTTCAACCTCGCGAGCGCAACGTGCTGATACTTGGCGCCTTCGCCGTCGGCGCGATGGTGGTCTGGTGGGCGTTCGATGGCCCTTACCAGGCCTATTTGAACTCCGGAATCCAGCTTTCCGAAGCGCGGCAACGGCTCATGGACGCGCAAATCAAACAGGCCGAAGTGGTTAAAACGGAAAACCGCCGCAAAGAAATTCTCGCCACACTTGGACAGGGAAGTTTTGACCTTTGGAGCCAGGTCGACAAGGCGGCAAAAGACCTGAAACTTGGCGTCCGGTGCGCGATCCGGACCGGTCGCGGCATGACGGCCCAAGGTGACAACAGCACGAGTGTCGAAGTCACACTGACCAATGTTTCTAACCAGGAACTCGTCGATCTGCTTCACAGGGTCTACGACACCGGGTCTGTGGTCGTTCTGAGCCAACTCAACCATCTTAAGCCATCGGTGGACAAAAAAGGCCTCGATTGCCGGATGACTCTTGTCGCGCCCCGGGCCTGATGCGACCCCGCTTTTAGGGGACCATCGGCGTGGGCCACCGATACCATTTGACTTTCCAACACTTCTACGGGACAATTAGGCGCAGACGGTGTGGTTTTTCAGGGTAGACTGTTCACGCGCTTTTCCGTCCTAACTTTGCCTGAAACAAGCAGTTGTATTATCCGCGGGGTCGAGGGGCACTGCCGGGGGGGAGAGCGCCCTTGACCATGCGTGTTTAGGAAGGGACGACCGTCTTGAAATGGGTCTGTGGGCAGTCATTTCCCGACAGCAACACCCGCAGTTAATTTATTGACAAAATAAGCCGTAAGCTTAGATACTGCAACACCCGTTAGTAGTATTTACATTGACTTTTGCGAATTCTACTGGTACAGTTAGGGTGCTGTAAAATGGCCGAGGAAACTATGCCGTGGCAACACTAACGAACCCATCTGGCTCTGCTGGTGCAGACGGGGGGTACAAGACTTTTGGGCAAAGCCTGGTTGCCCGTGGAATTGTAACCCAGAAGCAACTGGACGAAGCTGTTCACAAGCAACAGACTTCGATGAGCCACCGCAAGTTGGGCGAAATCCTCGTCCGCCTTGGTTACATCAGCAAAAGTCATATAGCCGAGGGTCTTGCCCATCAATTGGGGATTCCGATCATTCGGCTTTCGGACCGTGAAATTCCCGAACGCATCCGCAACCTCGTTGATCCCGCGATTGCGACGCTGTACAAGGTCGTCCCGATTGGTGAGGAGAACGGCGATCTGCTTTTGGCGACAGCCGATCCGACCAACGTGCAAACGATTGACAATCTCGAACGTTTACTGGATCGCCGGGTAGTGCCCCAGTTGACCACCCCAGAAGAGATTACGGTATCGCTCGCGAAATACTACAACCTGAACGAGAAGACGGTCGAGTCCATGCTGTCTACCGTCAGCAGCGCGAGCACCCTGAGCACCTTGAGCACCATGTCCAACGTCAGTTCGCTGGCGTCCTCAATGAGCAGCATGGGCAGCAACGTGTCCGGCAGCGAAATGAGCATGAGCAGCATTTCGATGGACAGCATGGATTTGGACCAGAGCATATCCGTGCCGAAGTCCGCGGGCGGCGTTGTTACGGACGACGACGAGGACAGCGACAGCCCGGTCGTGCGCTACATCAATCATCTCGTGCTCGAAGCTTTCCGGTTGCGCGCGAGCGATATTCACGTGGAGCCCGGCAAGCGGGACGTAAAGGTGCGGTACCGCATTGATGGTCTTCTCCATTTGATGCCGACACCGCCCAAACGCGCGCAACCCTCGATCATTTCGCGCCTGAAAATCATGTCGGGCATGGACATCTCCGAGCGGCGCATCCCGCAGGACGGTCGCATCAAGATTGCGCTTGGCGGCAAGATGGTGGACTTGCGCGTGAGCTGTCTTCCGGCAGTTCATGGTGAAAGCATGGTCATGCGAATCCTGGACAAGAGTGCTTTGCTGCTTGGCCTTGGCCAATTGGGATTTGCGCCAGACGACCAAAAGAATTGGGAAGACCTGCTCAGCCAGGCGACGGGCGTGGTGCTCGTGACGGGCCCGACAGGTTCTGGTAAGACCACGACGCTCTATGCTTCGTTGCACCAGCTCAACCAGCCCGACGCCAAGCTGATCACCGTGGAAGACCCCGTAGAATACCAGTTGCGCGGCATCAACCAGGTGCAGATCAACCACGATATTGGCTGGAACTTTTCGCGCGCGTTGCGCGCTATTTTCCGCCAGGACCCTGACATTGTGATGGTCGGTGAAATTCGTGACAAGGAAACGGCGGAGATCGCCATCAAGGCGGCGCTGACGGGTCACCTGGTGTTCTCTACGTTGCACACCAACGACGCGCCCAGCGCGATTATCCGTCTGGTGGACATTGGCATCAAACCGTTCCTGGTGGCGTCTGGCGTGCGCGCGGTATTGGCGCAACGCCTGGTGCGGACGATTTGCACGGCATGCAAAGAAGTGTACAAGCCGGTGGACCTCGAAAAAGATCGGCTGGGGCTCAAAGTAGACTGGAACAAAGCCGAAGTGTTTCATGGCCGCGGTTGCGACAACTGCAACAACACCGGTTATTCCGGGCGTGTCGGTGTTTATGAGTTGATGCTGGTCACCGATGAACTGCGGCACATGATCATGGACGGCGCGCCGTCAGGTCCCTTGCGCCGGCACGCGCGCCTTGGCGGCATGACGACCATGCGCGATGACGCGTGGCGCAAGGCATTGAACGGAATCACGACGGTCGAGGAAATCAACCGGGTAACGGCTATCAACGAGCCGCTGGATCGCACGGCTACCGCGTAGCCGGAGCCGAAGGAGTTTCGCGAATGGCGTATGAGATGGTGAGCTTGCTGCGGATGCTAATCGACCGCGACGGTTCCGACCTGCATCTCGCGGTCGAGAACCCGCCCGTGGGCCGAGTTCATGGGCATCTTCAGTATTTCGGCGAGGACCCGCTCTCTCCGGACGACACCGAGCGCCTCATGAAATCCATCGCTTCCGTGGATAACCAGCAGGAACTTCAGGAAGTTGGCGGGTCCGATTTTGGGTTTGCGTTTGAAGACATCGCGCGGTTCCGCGTTTCGATTTTCAAGCAGAAAGGATTTGTGGGTCTGGTGCTGCGCCTCATTCCGCGCAAGATTCTGACCTTCGACGAAATCGGTCTGCCCAAGAGCCTGCAACCGATCATCACCCAGCCGCGCGGAATGATCCTGGTCACGGGCCCGACGGGTTCGGGAAAAAGCACCAGCCTTGCGACCATGATCGACTGGGTCAACACAAATTTCGACCATCACATCATTACCATTGAAGACCCGGTTGAATATTACCACTCGCACAAGCGCAGCATCATCACCCAGCGCGAAGTCGGCGTGGACGTGCCGACGTTCGCCGAGGCGTTGCGCCGCGCGCTGCGCCAGGACCCCGACATTATTCTGGTCGGTGAAATGCGAGACCTGGAAACGATCAGCGCGGCGGTGACGGCGGCGGAAACCGGCCACCTGGTGTTTGGCACGCTGCACACCACGGGCGCGGTGCGCACCATCGACCGTCTAGTCGACGCGTTTCCGACGAACCAGCAGGAGCAGATTCGCACGCAGCTTGCGGGTAACCTCAAGGCGATTATCTCGCAAAACCTGGTTCCGCGGAAGAGCGGCTTTGGCCGTGTAGCCGCGTTCGAAATCATGATCACGACCTCCGCCATTCAGAACCTGATTCGCGAGAACAAGTCGTACCGCATTACCTCCGCCATTCAGACCGGTCACAAGTACGGCATGAACCTGCTCGATGAGCATCTGCTGGCGTTGTTCCGCAAGGGCATCATCAAATACGAAGACGCGCTCGCGAAATGCCAGATGCCGGACGATTTCGAGGCGAACGCCCGCGCGTTGGCGCCTGATGGCGAGAAGATACCCGAAGCCAAAAAAGTACAATCGGCGATGCACTGAACGAAAGCTGTTTAATTCTCAATGGCAACTCTGAAAGAAAGGGCCCTCGGCGACATTCTGGTCGACCAGGGCGTCATCAGCCCGCTTGAACTCGATGAAGCGCTGCAACGCCAGCGTCTCACGGGCGACATGCTGGGCCGGGTCCTCGTGCGCATGGGCCTGTGCGAGGAGCAGGACGTTATCGACGCGCTTGGCATGCAGGCCGGCATGGAGAAGGTGGACGTCACCAAGCTCAAGGTGTCCGACGATATCATCCGCAAGATCGGCCCCGACGTCGCCAAGTTTTATACCGTGGTGCCCATTCGCGAAAGAGACGGCAAGCTCGTCGTTGCCATGGCCGATCCGCTCAAACTCGACATATTGGACACGATATCCCAGCTTACGGGCCAGGAAGTCGTTGGCGCGATCAGCAATCCACACGATGTCGCCGTTTTCATTAAAAACAATTACGCTTTCGAGAGCGAAAACATCGAATCTACGCTAAAAGACCTCATTGAGCGCCACGGCGACGCCGCGCTCACGCTCGAAGAGCTTGGGCAGCAGGAAATCGTCGGCGACGTCGACAACCTTGTACAGTTGGCGCAGGAGCCGGAGGTCATCAAGATCGTCAACCTCGTGTTGCTCGACGCCGTGACCAAGCGCGCGTCCGACATTCACTTCGAGGTCTACGAAGCAGATTTTCGTATTCGTATCCGCATTGACGGCGTGCTGCATGAGATTACGAGTCCGCCTAAGGCGCTTGCGCTCGCGCTGACGTGCCGCGTGAAAATCATGTGCAGCATGGACATTGGTGAACGCCGGTTGCCGCAGGACGCGCGCATCGAGTTGAAGATCGGCGACTCCGAAGTGGATATTCGCGTCGCCACGCTTCCGACCTTGTTCGGTGAAAGCATCGTGATGCGTATTCTGGACCGGACGGCGGTCAAGATTGATATCGAGAAGCTCGGTTTCGAGCCCGTGCAAGTCAAGCAAATCCGGAACTGCATTGCCCGTCCCAACGGAATTTTTCTTGTGACGGGCCCGACCGGTTCCGGCAAGACGACGACCCTGTACGCCTGTCTCAACGAGTTGAACGAAGTCGGGGTGAAGATTATCACCACCGAAGACCCGGTCGAATTGAAGATGGACCGCATTGTCCAGGTCCAGGTGCGCGAAGAAGTGGGCCTTACGTTTGCCGCGTGCCTCCGGTCTATTCTGCGGCAGGACCCCGACATCGTCATGGTCGGTGAAATCCGCGATCTCGAGACCGCGCAGATCGCAATCGAAAGTTCGTTGACCGGTCACCTCGTGCTCAGCACGCTGCACACGAACAGCGCGTCAGAAACCATCACGCGCCTGCTCGACATGGAAATTGAACCGTTCCTGATCACGTCCTCACTGACCGCCGTGCTCGCACAACGCCTCGTCCGCGTTGTGTGCAGGCACTGCCGCACGTCGTATAAACCGGACGAAGAGGAAATGGAGCTGCTTGGCCTCCCGGACGAATACCGCACTGCGACCAATCTGAAGTTTTGGAAGGCGGAGGGTTGCGCCGCGTGCGATTTCATCGGATACATGGGCCGCGTTGGGTTATTTGAGCTGCTGGTCGTGGACGAGAACCTCTGCGACCTCATTAACCAGCGCGCGATGGCCTTCGAAATTCGCAAGTATTCCCGCAAGACGGGAATGCGCACGCTTCGTGAAGAAGGCATCATCAAGTGTTTGAAAGGCGTGACCACGACGACCGAAGTGCTCGCGCACACCGACAAGTACGAAGACTAACGAAGCTGTGAACAGGAGACGGCACAGTGGCCAAGTACGCATATAAAGCGATGAACCGGGACGGCAAGGAAGTGTTCGGCGTCATTGATTCCGAGACGAACGCGCTGGCGATCAACGACATCAAGAACCTGGGCTTGTTTCCGACCGTCGTGCGCGAGGCCACGAAGAGCGACGAGCGCCGCGCGCGCCGCTCCAAGAAGGGCCCGGGCGAATTCTATATGGGCGGGATCAAGACCAAACATCTGGTCGTGATGACGCGCCAGCTTTCGACGCTGATTGACGCTGGCCTTCCGCTGTTGCGCAGCATCAACATATTGATTGCGCAACAGAAGGCCTCGAAGCTCAAAGACGTGCTCCGCGAGGTCGCCGGAGACATTCAGGCCGGCTCGACATTCTCCGAAGCCTTGTCGAAACACACGAAATACTTCGATCGCCTGTACGTGAACATGGTGCGCGCGGGCGAAGTTGGCGGTATGCTCGAAGTCGTGCTGCAACGTCTCTCCATCTTCATGGAACGCCGCCAGGCGCTGAAACGCCGCGTAAAAGGCGCGATGATTTATCCCATCGCGGTGCTCTTGATCGCCGGCGGCATTGTATGGTTTCTGCTGACGTACATCGTCCCCGAGTTCGCGCAGGTGTTCGCGGACTTCGACGCGCAACTGCCCGCGATGACGTTGATGCTCATCGACATTGGAGATTTCTGCCGGTTCAAATGGTGGATTGTCGTTTTGTCGATAACGACCAGCATTAACGTGTTGCGGATTCTCGGAAAATTCAAGACCACAAAACGGATCATGGACCGCGTGTGGCTGAAGCTTCCGCTCATCGGCGACCTGGTGACGAAAGTCGCCGTGGCGCGTTTCGCGCGCACGCTCGGCACCCTGATCACTTCCGGCGTGCCGATTCTGCAATCGCTGAAAATCACGAAAGAGACCATCGGCAACGAAGTGATTGAAAACGCGATCATGAAAGTACACGACAGCATCAAGGAAGGCGACACCATCGCCGCGCCATTAGACGAGTCAAAGGTGTTTCCCGCGATGGTCGTGAACATGATCGACGTCGGCGAGGAAACAGGAAGCCTCGATACGATGTTGTTGAAAGTGGCGGACATTTACGACGCCGAAGTCGAGGCGGCGGTCGAAGCCATGTTGCGCCTCATGGAACCCATCATCATCGTGGTGCTGGGCGGCATTATCGGATTTATCGTTATTTCGCTGTACCTGCCAATCTTTTCGCTGGCAGACGCGATTAGTGGCCAGTAAAAGCAGCGGCGCGCGCTCGGATGCGCCCCGCGGCCGATAGGAGAAAGACGTCATGAAACCGAAGTCAGGATTTACGCTGGTTGAATTGCTGGTGGTCATAGCGATCATCGCGATCCTCGCCGGTATCGTAATTCCGAACGTGCCGAAGTACATCAATAAAGCCCGCGCGACGCGCGCGTTCGCGGAAATCAAGGGCATCGATCTCGCCACGACGAAGATGCTGACCGACGTGAACCGCACCGATTTCAAAAGCGGCTTTTTCGATGCCTGGCCCGCGGGCGGGAACCTGGTCGATCAGTTGGAGATGTACCAGACCACGTTTTACCTGCTGCTGCGCAAAGGCAAGTATGCCGACTCCGACGTCGAATGGAACAGCGGCATAGCGTTGAACCCCGAGGTCAAACGCAAACTTGGCGACAGTTACATGGACCTTCAGAAGGACCCGTGGGGCAATCTCTACTATGTCGTTCCGGGTCCGTTTAACTACCCGGAATACCGCAATACCGACGGTCAATACAGCGTACAGTTCCGCATATATCAGCCGGACCTTTCCGTGCCCGGCGGCGTGACGAGCGACGTGAGCTGGAACGTCGACGGCGTCACACTCGTTACCGATCCCGACGATCCGAACGCCGAACAGTTCAATGTCGGCTACCCCGCGTCGCGCAAACAGATCACGTATGTCTGGTCGACCGGCAAGAACCGCAGATCGAACCAGCAGTTTGACGATGGGTACGACCCCAGCGTCGATGCGGCGGAAGTCGGCCTTGATTTCAAGGGCGGCGGCGACGACATCAACAATTGGGACGGCGATTCGAGCTGGGTGACGTTTTACAACTAAATCCGCATGCGCTCCGTGCCCGGTGCGGCGCGCGGCATGACAAGTGGTAAGAGACGAATTGACACTATGAACACGCGGCGTAATAAGACGCTCGGTTATACCTTAACCGAACTGCTCGTCTCGCTTGCGATCATCGCGACGGTTTCCGGTCTGGCGCTTCCCGCGATCATCAAGATCGGCGGATTCCTGAGCAGCGGGAACGGTGAAGCCGCGCGCGAATTGTATGGCGTGTTACGCGCCGCGCGCGTGTACTCGATCACGTTTCGCGTGGACACCGCGGTCGTCTATACCGTGACTGGCCACAAAGACTCGATGGACGGCGAATGGTCGTATGTGTTGGACGGTTTCGGAATGGCGCGCCGCGCGAACCGGGATGAACTGCGCTCACTCGCTTTCTCGGGCGCTTCGGAAGCTGAAATCAATTCCGCGTTCATTCCCGTGCAAACCTTCGAAGGGCGGTTCCAGCGAATGCCGCGGGGCACCTGCGTCACTGGCCACGCCGATGCGCAGGTCGGGCTGAATGCCGATGGCACCGTCTTTGAGTTGCCGCCGCAACTTCCCAGCGATTTCCGGCTCGACGTGCCCGAAAAAGGCATGATCGAGGTGTATCTGTATCAGTATGACGACGATATTGAGACGTGGCAGGGCGTGCCATACGTCAGCAATCCGAACGAACCTGATCTCACGCGGTTGCCGATGCACGTCGTGGATTCCCAGGTCCACAGTTACCCCGCGCACGTGTTCACCGCCAACGGCGACATGCTCGCTTCCGACGATTCGCCCGCGGCGCGCTTTGTCTTGAACGTTGGCCCCGCGCCGGACGCGCCGTTGGACAATCGATTCACGATATTGCCCGAAGAGGTGGGCGGCCCGGTAATGGCCGCGCCGGTCCGGATTGAGTTGTTCCGGACGACGGGGCGCGTGAAGATTACATCCTAGGAGTATCAAGCAGTGTTTATGCAGTTACGAAAAAAAGAAGGGTTCTCCCCGGTTGAAGTATTGATCGCGATGGCCATTCTCGCCATCGGCATCATCGCCGTGGTGCGCCTGTTTCCCTCTGGTCTTGCATTTTCCCGCATCGCCCAGGAACGGTCCATCGCGGCCGAGCTTGCGCAGAACAATCTGTCGCGCATGCGCATGGCCGGCGCGAGCAACCTGCTCGGCGTGGCCCAGGCGGGCGCGCTGTACGGGTTCAACTCGGCGGCCAGCTCCTATGGGCTCGGCATTGGCGGTCGCAACGACGTGGGCAATATTGTCGGCGGATACGCATCTTCCGTTCGCCGCGTCAACGGCGCGGGTGAACAGGCGTTGGTGCGCGTTACCTTCACCGTGGACATGCCCGACGGCCGGCGCGAAAATTTCGTGACCTATCTCACGGACTATTAATTCGTGCAGACGGCGCGCCCCATGAAGACACGAATACAAGACGGGTTCACGCTCACCGAGCTGCTCGTCGCTACGGCGATCTTCACCATTTTGATGTCGGCGATTGCCGCGCTGTTTGTCTCGAGCCTTCACGCCGTCCGCGCGGGCTACCAGTCACAGGAGGCGTTTGAAACTGCGCGCGGCGCGTTCAACGTCATCGAGCGCGATCTCACGACCGTTTTCACCTCGCGCGATTTCGGCCAGCATTACCAGTTCTACGGCAACGAATACGGCATGACGATGGTCGGCCTTATCCGGTCGCGCGACGGTTCCGGCCGCGAATACTCGCGCATTGGCCGCATCACCTATGTCATCTATCCCGTTGTTATTGCGCGCTGGGACACAGCGGCCAACCAGCACAACTTTTTTGTCACTGAACCTTTCGCATACGAATACGCGCGCCGCATGGGCATCACCGACGTGGGCCTTTCCAACGATGGGCTGTACAAAACGCGCGGCGTCCGGTTCACCGGCTATACCGAGTCATCCGATGTCGGTGATTCGGAAATTTGCGTCGCGGCGCTTGTGCGCTACGTCGAGCCCGGCGTATCCGATCTGGACACGTTTCCCTTCGAGTGGAATGAGCTCGCGGATGAATATCTGGCCAATCCCGAATATCCGCCCTCGGGCAGCGGCCTTACCATTCGCGAACACCTCGATGATTCACTCGAAATAGCTTCCGTCAATCCTTCCACGGACACCCGCGTGCTCGCGCGGCTTGACAATGCGCGTGAACAGATGTTCGCGGCAAAAAAACGCGACCTCTGGCTGCGCATGCTTTCGTGCCAGGAGTTCTGGATTCCGCAATTGAACACGGGCCTCGCCGTGCTTCCCAATCCGTGGGGCCGCCTGGACCCGAATGACGCCAGTAGCACGATTGAACACTGTTGGCTATTGGGCGGCCCCAGCGCGCCCAACGGCGCAGTCATTGATCCCCGCGACTTCGTGGTCGCGGAAACGCTTGGCGTACACACGCCTCAGGGTGATTTCGGATTTCCCATGCGTCCTTATCGCGTGAACCCGCCGTTCGTGCCGTTTTTTGAATTCGGACGGGTGAACGCCGACACCGTGCCCGATCTCATGCCGATGTGGGGCGCGAACCGTTTCGCATACCTGAGTATCCCGGACGGCGTTGACAACGATAACGACGGGACAATCGACGAGAACGACGAGATATTCACGGTTGATGGCCTTGACAACGACGGGGACGGGCTCTTCGACGAAGTCGACGAGCGCGTCGTCGCGCCGCGCATCGATCAGCTCAATCCGAACCAGTTGATCAATATTCTTGCGATTGACGGGCTGGACAACGATTACGACGGCGTAATCGACGAAGCCGGTGAGACGGTGGAAAACAACCTCGCCTTCGGATCGCCGTTGCTGCCGCGGTTGCCGGAAGCGGTGATGGTGCGCCTGCCGATGGTGTATCCGCCGTCGCATTCCGGGGCGCCCGTGTTCGAGCGCAATTTGGAACAGTTAATCGACGTGCCGACCGCGTACACGCGGTCGAAACTGGCCTACGAAGGTCCCTAACAGCTCGGTGGTTTTTGGGCTGGTCCGCGCGCGGCAAACGCGCGGGGCCGGATAGCGAGGCTGGCGTTACGGGGCGCCAGCCCCCGGAGATTGCTCCGGTGAAACTGGGCACAGAGCAAGGATTGCGAATGAGCGAGCGGTGCACACCCGCGCTGGACGGCCGTAGCCGTGGTCCGCGCCAGATTGTCCATGAAGAGCGCGGGGCCGCGTTGATTATCGCGGTGGCGATCTTCGTCGTACTGCTGTTTATCGGCCTCACGTTTTATTCGCAGGCCCGGCTCGAACTGCGCACCGCCACGAACAACCAGGACAGTTTCCGCACCGATATGATCAACAGCGCGGGCACGGCCATTGCCGTTGCCCAGCTTCGTCTCGACAAACGCCAACACCCGACCGCGACCTCGCTCGACCATGGGTGGAATACCTTGTTTAACGGCGCATGGCTCGCGGGAAAACCCTGGGCCTTCCGGCAGGACAGCCACGGCATCCGCGTGCTCGATCAGACCTGGACCAGTTGGGCGGGGATCGATCCGCGCAAGCGCGTGCCCTACATTGACTACTGGGCCGACGTAAAGGTCCTCGAAGCCGAGCTCGCGCGCGTCACGTACAATTCACTCAATGGGGTGGATCTGGACGGCAACGGCGTCATTGAACCCGACGAAGTCGATCAAGGTCTTGGCAGCGCGCTTGCCGCTATCAAGAACCCGCTTTGGGTGCCGCGCTACCAGTTTGACCCGAACGACCGCGACAACTCCGGCCTCGACCTGCTGCTCGACGCGGACTGGCAAGGGTCGATTGATTGGCCCGTGCAGTACGCCTACGATTTCTCGAACTATAACGTCGCGTTCAACACGCCGACAGCCATTCCCAACGGCGACTACGATCCGTTTGACGCGGCATGGCCCGCGCGCGTCACTACGCCGCAACAGAAGATCAACGCTTTCGCCGATGTCGACAGCGACAACGACGGCCTGCGCGACGCAATGTGGCTGCCCATTGCCATTGAAATTTTCTTCGGCGGCATAGACCGCAACGCGGATGGCAGGGTTGGCGCGGGCTACATCGAGATCGACATCGACAACGACGGCGACGTTGACGTCGTGAACGAGGGCAGCGACGACGAAGGCGGCGACGGCATCGACAATGATCTCGATGGCATCGTCGACGAGCAGGACGAAGTCGCGCTGTTTGTTTACTGGGGCGGCAACGACGGCAAAGACAACGATGGCGACCACGATCCCGACGGCCTGCGCAGCGACGGCGTCGATAGCGATAACGATGGCGCGATTGACGAAGGCAACGGCGGGAACGAGGGCATCGACGAACCCGACGAACAGCGCGTCTTCCTTACCGCGCCGATCATAGCCGATTCTTACTGGGGCGGAAACGACGGCGCTGACAACAACGGTTCTGGCTCGGATAACATTGATAACGACGGCGATGGACTGGTGGACGAAGCCGGCGAGGGAATCGATGAACCAGACGAACAACGCATCTTCCTGACGGCTGACGACCGGATCGACAACGACGGCGACGTCGATTTTGACGATCCGGGCGAAAGCATTCCGTTGCTCAACGACTTCATCGTGCGCATCAACCTGCGGACGTTAAACGAGTTTATCGGCCCGTTCGCGGCGCAATTTACGTCCGACACGGATACGCGATTGCAGGTGACGAATCCCGGCGACCCCTTCGGCGTCTCAGTCGACCGGCTCGACAACGATTTCACCCAGATCATCAACGACGTTCACGGCCACGCGTACTACGCGCCCGACGTGCCGGAATTGGTTGATCCGGGCGATCCCACTTCCGGCATCAGCCTTCCCTGGCTCAATTTCCTTGCCGCCGGCCAGCAGAACCGCGCGCGCTCGTATAGCACCATCCACACGGGTTTCTATCCGGTTTCGGGCGCGATTGGAAGTATCCCCGGCCTTGCGCCCGTGCTCACGGCATCTGGCGAATCCGTCTGCGAAATTGCCGGGCGCGTCGCGATCCACATCGTTGATGAAGCTTCCAAAGTGAATCTGAACAACGCTGGCGCAATTGCGACCGTCGTTCCGCAGGAAAATCCGGGCGCGTCCGCCACCGACGGCTTTATTTACAGCCAACACCGCGACCAGTTCACCTTCGCGCGCAACGAAGGCAGCGGTTCGGGCGAATACGAAACGCGCGTGCTCCCGATCATCGGCATCGAGCGCGCGCTCGACATCGCCATGACCCGCGACGGCGAACACAAAGGTCCTGACGCCGGCAGTGGCAAGCCGCAGAATTTCCCGCTGCTCAATCCGCTCGATGACAACGACAGCGACGATGACGGGACGATTGACAACCCCGCCGAAGCCGGTTACGCCTATGACCTTTACTTCCCCGGATTTGGCCGCGCGGACGACAACGCCAACGCGCTGCAACTGCAATTTGACGGCCTCGATAACGACGGCGACGGCATGTACTACGTCTACGACGGGGTTGATAACGACGGCGATACCTTTACCGACGAACCAGACGAAGCCAGTTTCGGAATCGACGAACCCTTCGAGGGGATCGACGAACCCGCGGAACTTCAGTCGTTCCGGCCGCTGCGCCACCGCATCGCAGAACTCGATGGCGTGGACAACGACGGTGACGGCGCGATCGACGAAATTGGCGAACTCGGCGACCGCCTGTACCACACCGGCGACGAAATGCAGGGCGCGCTCGCGCTTGCGTCGAACCAGACCGGCGTCGGTTTCGTGGCCCCCCTGCGCAGTATCGTCACGGTGCAATCCACCGATCCGAATGCACGCTACCAGCGCTACGTCCGCGACGGGAACGGCGATTTTGCGCGCAACATTCCGCCGGACACCGCGCCCGTCACCGGCATGAAACTTGACCTTAACTATGCGCTGGCCAGCAGCATCGCGCCCGCGCTGCGCGAAGACTGGTCGTATCCCGCGACCAACGAACTGCTGCTGACGGAAGCGTTCTATCCACCGGACCTTGGCAACGCCGCGCTCAGCGGAAACCCGTACCTGATCGCGACGTCCAACGCCGCGAGCTTTGCGACCAACGAGGACGATTACGAAGCACAGTTTGTGCTTGAAGCCGCTTACGTCGCGGGCCTGCGCCACGAATCTGTCACGCGCGTGGATACGCCTATTGGCGTGTTCGACGCGCGTCACACCAATTTCACGAACCCGAATCCGCCCGGCAAGTATCTCGAAGCCGACGCCGGCCTCCGCGCATACCAGCTCGCGCTGAACATCACCGATGCGCGCGATACTGATCGCGTCCGGAACACGGAGACGTACAGACAGGGCGACGACTGGTGGAGCGCGTTGGTGCGCGATCCCGCGCTTCCGATTACGGTTCCAACGCCAATTGTCCGCGAAATCACCTATGAATTCGCCGGCGCGGAAAGCATCCGCATCAACGAACTCATGGTCCGCGCCGTGCGCCGTGTCGAAGCGGAATCGAATTACGAGAACACTACCCACCCGGAAAACAACACAGAATTAATGAGCGACGGTGTTGCGCTGGACTTCGATGTTGTCTCGGATACGAATTCACTCAGCACGACTGATCCAACCCAAGGTTGGGTGTTGTTCCCGGAAACAGTTCCCGTGGGACCCGGCATAACATCGGGTTTCATCACCGAAACCGCCGCAGTGGACACGGAAGAGAATGTGCTTCAATTCCTGATCGGTCCGAGCGCGCAATTGCCGCCGGGCCGCTACTACCTCATGGTCAATACCATCGGAGAAGATGGCCTGCCCAGTGTCGAAGACGCGACGGACATTGAATACCGCGTCAAATATGTCCGCACGGTAGCCGGAGAACCGGACATCCTCGCCGATCTGGCAACATTGGATCCGTTC
>Ga0163150_10004976_pt1 | contig 17395 bp, 19 predicted proteins | sample OliLakLV19P2IB_FD_148628 | JGI IMG/M metagenome (GOLD analysis project Ga0163150, IMG submission 148628) | Freshwater microbial mat bacterial communities from Lake Vanda, McMurdo Dry Valleys, Antarctica - Oligotrophic Lake LV.19.P2.IB | ecosystem: Environmental > Aquatic > Freshwater > Lake >...
GTTTTCAAGGCAAGTTGCCAAATTTTACTAAACCCCCAGATACGAGCGATCGCACGAGACGTGGTGTTAACCGAGCGAAAGCAATGGATTCGTGAAGGATCAACCCAATCAATGGAGAGGGTTATAACTAAATGAATTAAGCGATCGTGAACTTCAGGTGCATCGACCCATTCCATGGGAGCACGAGAAACACGCCTGACAACACGGCGTTTACTTCTTTTTGGTGGGGATTTTACGCGGAACCAAGCCATCAATGATATTTTTGTGCACACTTGTTATATCTGTTGTATACATATGAGTCAAGGCAATGGCCAAGGCATCAGCGGCATTATCAAAGTGAGTCTTCTTTCCAATTTTACCGACAACCTCAGGTCCCAAAATCACCTTAATCATTTCTTGCATATACTTTTTATCTGCTCGCCCGTCACCTGTCACCACTTTTTTAATGGTTCCTGGGGCATATTCAGCAACAGGAATGTTTTTATAAGCCGCGGACAAAAGCATCACTCCTTGGGCTTGCCCAACTCGAATTGCAGTTTTAGCGTTATTGGAGAAAAATACTTTTTCAATTGCCATAATACTTGGCTTAAACTGTTCAATAACGGTATTAAGCTGTTCATGGATATCGACAAGCCTTCGCTCTGGAGCAACATCTTTCTTGGTCTCAATGAGTCCCCACTCAACAATATGAAAATGCGTTTCATATATTTCAATAACACCAAATCCAGTGGTTGCGGTTCCAGGATCAATTCCAAGTATTCTCACAGTAGGGAAATCCTACCTTATTGTATGAGATAAGTAAAATGAAGAAAAAGGAAGGCAGGTGCTGTTAAGGCACCTGCCAATAGAGAGGTGTAGGACGGATCGTACCGATACCGTTGGTACTCAGGGGGACTAAATATCCTTCGGTATGAGCGTGGGCTGTAACCCGCCCCTAAAAAAATAAAATATAAGTATTACTAACTTATGCTAACTCACTCGTGAGAGCAGTATAGGATATAACACTATGAGTGTCAACTTGCGTATCTAGGCATATGGGTATCCAGAATGCCTAGAATAAGATTCTGTAAAGTTTTATCCCTACCGCAAAGACCTCAGACTAGAAGTCTGAGGTGTGTAGTAGTTCTTTTGAAATTACTTTGAGGCATACTTGTTCTGTGAATTTTTGTCTTACCTCGGGAGAGGTGTAGTTAATATGGAATCGATATGTGAGTACATAATCACCATCTTTCCCTACCACCCTGCTTTCACTAGCATGTACCATTGTTCCTGCTACGGTTGTACTTATCTCATTACTAATTAAACTTGCCAATTCAAAGGGGCCTTTGACCGGTTCTTTGAAGCACCCTTTCAGGATTTCAAAGGTATGAATGCGAGTATCCCTGAACGTACCACTTATACTCACATAACAAACTGCCAACTTTCCCATTTGAAATTCAAGCGCAGCATTACTTTCAATTAAAGCAACAAGGTCATTGAATGTGAAGCTTCCTATAGCTTCAAATCCAGTAAACGGAGTTGCCTTTTGTTTACCTTCCATGGCTTTCTCCAAGTTATTAAGCTGAGGGATATTGTATCAGTTACGATTAATAAAGATAGGCAACGGTATTAAAACCGTTGCCTCAAATCTAGCTGAGCAGGCTTAGCAACGCATCAATGTGTAAGTTAACCTGTATTGATACTTTAATAAGCCTCTTATCCGCCCCTGAATAGTTTCTCAAATATTGAAGGGTTGAGATCATTTTTGCACGCCTCATCTTAAGTTTTTTGTCCTCATGTATGGAATAATGCAAGATTGGAGAGACCGGGCCGTTGCCACCAAACCATGCAATAGTTGCAGTGTCAGGCAGGCCATCTGTTTCATCTAGATTATAGTAAAGAGTCACGGCGTATCGGTCAGGGTGAGGATTTGCTTCACTGTTGTTGATTATAACCTGACCGACTCCGGGTACTTCAAATAGACATAGTGCTTCTTTTTCTGCCTGTTCCATCATCTCCATCCGCCGAACCGTTGACAGTCCTGGAGTACCCATCGCGGAAATTAAAAAAAAATGTGCATATTCCTCAGGTTGTAATTGTGTCACTTTTGCAACTCTCCTTGTAAGGGATAAAATGAGCGATTGATTATTATACCTGAGTTAGTCAAGATTGATGTGCCGCAGATTTTAAAGATATACGACCATATTTTCAGTTGCCTGTTCTGTATACACATGTACCCATATTTACGTCGGTAAAAAAACATACTTCACAAAAAATACTGCTATAAACCGCAAGGTTGCTTCATCCGCTCCTCTGACCTCGAATGGATTACATAACCGATAAATTTCAAAGGACCCTTCCCGGGCTACGTCCACTGTTTCGTTTGGGATCATGACGCTTTGCATCATACAAGAGAACACAAATTCATCCCAGCACTCGTTTTCGCTTCGCGCGAAAGTTTGCTCGTACGGGGTTCCCTTAGCATAAAAAAGAGCGCATTCAGTTGAATGCGCTTAAACTTTAGAACTACCAGTTACCAACTTCTATATCACCACTACCTGTTACTGAACGAGATGGTCGCTGCTCAACATGATGGACATAAATGTCACCATTGCCACTAACAGATAAGTTAGCGGTCCGCGCCTTACCATGAAACTTGATATCGCCTGACCCTGAGATTCCTGCAACGAGACTTCTTACTGTGCCATGTTTAACACGCACATTGCCAGAACCCGATATAATAACAGTCAGATCACCGTTCATTTCATTAATCAGAATGTCTGATGATCCCGAAATAGATATAGACGTGTCCTTCACTTTGCCAACATTGATATCCCCACTCAGGCTATTGTGAACGGTCAAATTGCCTTCAGTGTCCCCAATGGTGGTTATACCAACGGTGTCCGTAATGTTCAGCTCGGCACCTACTGGCACTTTGACGGTAACTTTTACTTCACTTTCACCGTTACCAGTGATAATAGTGTTCGCACCGATAAAAATGTTTCCGGCAGGCATTTTTCCAAAACTGATTGAAGAACCAAAGTTGATCGAGTTTCCAGAAACCCGAACTCCATTTATGGTCATATTTCCGTTGTTAAAGGTAATATCACCCGTATTGTCATTAGACTTCCCCATGAGATATGCCCACGTTACCGATTCTTGTCCCATTTGAAATTTCTTCACAAGGGCTTCAGGCCCGGTTATCGAAATATCAATTATCGGTAAATCATGAACCTGGATATCAATGTCCGCACCAATAATGTTTTCAATCCGAAGGTTACGGGCTTGGAAACTATCTTTCACGGTTTTGTTACCTGGTACAGCTGCTTCATCTTCAGAATAGAGATTATCGTTTACCACTTCTCGTTTTGGTTTGTGATCGTTCTTCTCCTTTTCTTCAAGCTCTTGGCGATGTCCACAACCCATGCAGACAATATCTGCACCCTTTATTTTGAACTTACCGAAACATATGGGGCAAACTAGTAAATCTTGCATCTGATCTCCTTTAAATGTGCAAACTTGGATAGGTAAGCACCTTAATAGGTTACTTTTCAAAGCAAATTATAGCTTAAAGCAAGAAATTAGTCAAAGTTATGGGACATGTATTTTTGTTTCCGCTTAATTTTTAACGAAAAAAGCTCCGGAGTTACCCGAAGCTATCTCTTTATCCACCTAAATTAATATGGTGATAGAGGGCGGCACGTTGAGCGATGCCCACTTGATCAAATATTTTATTTAAAGTGATTTGTACCTCTTGAGCATGAGCTACCATAACTGGGTCAAAGACATTACTCGTCTTAATATCAGTTTCCCAGCTCAATTCATAAATAATGACCCCAAAGCCGATCGTTTCTCCATGCATTCCTATCGAAACGATCTCAAGGTCGTCACGATTCACCGGCTCTGCCCACGGCTCCATTACCATTTCTATAAATGTCTTTGCACCCTCTGGCATCTCGAAGAGATCATAGTCTAGTTCACTCAGACCAACCCAGAAACACCATTCAGCAATAATCCCCATGAATATCCTCCAAATACCGATAGTTTATTATATCATTTTTACAACAAGTGATACTTCAAATAGAAGATGTGGAAGGCATAGCTTCCCGTTTTTTTTGTGAAGTAGGGTTACTTTCCAGCTTTTGCCTTTGATGCAGCAATTTTAGCTTTCGAAGTCTTTACGGTCTTTTTAGCCGCAGTTGGCTTTGGAGCCTTCTTTGTTGCAACTGTTTTATTTTTCTTGAGAGTTCGAGAATAAATTCGGTCAATTTCACGACGGCTTTTGTCACGAACATAGTAAAGTTTTGCCTGTCGTGCTCCTTCGAGACCCTTTTTAACAACTTCAACCTTTTCAATAACCGGTGCAGCAAGGGGGAAAATAAGCTCAACACCCGTTGTTCCACTCATTTTTCGAACACGTACACTCTTACCCATTCCTGAGCCACCAATTGAAAGGATCATTCCTTCAAAAATCTGTACACGAGACTTTGAGTCTTCTGCTCTCGTGTCATAAATTCTCTGATGCACACGAATCACGTCTCCGACACCAAAGGTTGTTTCTAAGTGGGTTGCGACAATTGCCATAATCAGGCTGTATTGTACCTGATAGTAGTGCGCATTGGCAAGCGACTAGTTGCTACGACCAGCAATTTCAAATATTGAAGCAATCTTTCGGGAAAGATCCTGGTTCCAGGTTATCCCAAACGGTACATCAATTTCACGACGATTCGGTCCTTCAAACACAAGTATTGCCTTCTGCTCCCCTGGTGAGGCATGCAATAGCTCCTTCAAGTTCTTCAAAACTGAAGTGTCAGTACCCTCTGGAATCGTAATTTTCAAACTTCCCCCCTTTTCTCGTACTTTGTCGATCGTCTCAATGGTATCAACAAGCATATTTGGCTTCTCATCTCGAACGTCTATTTTTCCGGTAACGAGAATTGGGTGCTGAGGAAGCCACAACTCTCGTGTCTGAGCATAGAGCTTGGGAAATACAACTAAGTCGAGCACTCCACTGCCATCTTCAATTTTTACAAATGCCATTTCAGCGTTACTCTTTTTGGTAACCACTACCCGAATTTCAGAGATAACAGCCGCGAGGGAAACTACATTTCGGGGAATATGCTCAACGGTAATCTCATCAATGCGATGAGTTTTAAATGCAGCGAGTTCACTCACAAGCTCAAATACCGGTGGGGCAGACAATGAAAAGCCCATGAGGTCCCGCTCAAGGTTTTGTAAAATATCATCGCTATACTCGACAACATCTGAGACTATTTGGAGAATATTCCCATCAACAGTCGCGGTATTTTTAGCCGCTTCTGCTTCATCGAAAAACAGGTCCTGCTGTGAACTATCTTTCGGTTTTGCTTTTGCGCGAACCTCGTCAATCATATCCATTAGTGCTGCTCGATTGCCAAACGCTGAGAAGGCGCCAACTTTAACAAGGCTCTCGACAACCTTCTTATTTACGCGACGGGCATCAACTCGTGCGAAAAAGTCATAGAAAGAGGTAAAGAGTCCATCGTTTCGTGCCTCAAGAATCGACTCAATTGCCTTTCCTCCCACGTTTTTAATGGCAGAGAAACCAAAGCGGATGGCTTGTCCATCGAGTGACTCCTCATTGGGAACGACGGTAAAACTGTAGTTGCTTTGGTTAATATCAGGCGGCAGCACAATAATGTCCATATGACGACACTCGTTAATGGCAGCACTTACTTTGTCCGTATCACTTGCCTCAGCAGAGAGAAGGGAGGCCATATACTCAACCGGGTAATTGGCTTTCATATATGAAGTTTGGTACGCGACCATTCCGTAGCTCGCTGCGTGTGCTTTATTGAATCCATACCCTTGGAATGGCTCAAACAACTTCCACAGTCCTTCAGCCTCAGCCTCAGTCATTCCGGTGTGTGTTTGACACCCTTCAACGAAGATCACATGCTGCTTTGCCATTTCTTCAGGAATTTTCTTTCCAACCGCTTTTCGGAATTTATCAACCTGCTCCCAGTCGTATCCTGCAATTTCGATCGCGGTATACAAAAGGTCATCTTGGTATACAAGCACTCCAAGGGACTTATCCAAATACTTCTCCATTTTCGGGTGGTAGTAGGTAACCGGACTCTTTCCCTTTTTTCGAGAAATATACTCATCAATGTTATCCATTGGTCCAGGACGGAAGAGTGCAATCATGATCATGATGTCTTCAATCTGCTCCGGCTGAAGCTCCGTTAAGTACCGCGTCATTCCACTTCCTCCGAGCTGAAAGGTTCCCATGGTCTCACCACGCGAGAGCATTTCATATGTTTTCTTGTCATCAATCGGAATGCGACGCAGGTCAACAGTAATTCCTCGAGTTTGCTGTACTCGTTCAACGCTTTCACGCAAAATTGAGAGGTTTCGAATTCCCAAAATATCCATTTTAACCAGCCCCACATCTTCACACGCATGCATTTCATATTGGGTCACAATTTTCTCGCGTGTCGGGTCCATTTGAAGTGGGGTAAAGTCAGTAAGGTCTGTTGGAGAGATAACAACACCAGCAGCATGGAGAGACAAGTGCCGAGCATTACCTTCAAGCTCACGGCTCAGGTCAATTATGCGCTTGGCGTCTTTGTCACTGTTGTACAAAACCTTCAGCTCAGGACTCTCCTCCAATGCTTTTGCAATTGTCATTGGGAACCCTTGTGAGCCCATTGGAATCATTTTCGATATTCTATCCCCAGTTTCGTATGCATATCCCAAAACTCGCGCAACGTCGCGAACAGCACCCCGGGCGAGCATTCGACCGAAGGTACATATTTGGGCAACTTTATCGTGTCCATAGCGCTCTCTTAAGTAATTAATCATTTCCTCACGCTTGTCGTCTGCAATGTCCATATCGATATCAGGAGCTGATGGACGGAACGGATTCAAAAATCGCTCAAAGGGAAGCTGATACTTAATGGGGTCAACCGTCGTAATTCCCAAACAGTACGAAACCAACGACCCTGCCGCTGAGCCTCGAGTATTAATTGGAATAAGTCGCTCGTGTGCCCAATGACTCATACCACGAAAAATCAGAAAATATGCTGCATATCCTTTGTTAATAATGACATCAAGCTCATACTCAAGCCGCTTCACTAGCTCCGGAGTTATCTCAGTGAAGAATTCTTTCAATCCTTCATGAGCAAGATCAGTCAATTCCTCCTCAGCAGTCTTTCCTTCAGGGAGCTCAACTTTTGGAAAGAAGTACTGCCCCAAGGTAAGCTCCACCTCACACTTGTCAGCCGCTTTAATGGTGTTTTCAAGCACTTCTGGGTGATCAGCAAACAGCTCATCCATTTCAGTGGGAGTCGTCATATGCAAGGAAGGAGCGTCAATGTAGCGCATACGATCAATTTCTGCGACATTCCGACCGGTCGAAATACATACCAAAGCATCTTGCGCCATCGCGTCCCCTTTTTTAATGTAGTGGGAGTCGTTTGTCGCAACAACGGGGATTCCAAACTCAGCTGAAAGCTTAAATACTCCCTCGTTTACTTTCTTCTCATTAATACTTGAGCGCTCAAGCTCCCGTTTAATTTGTGGGAGAGTCGCATTTGCTAAGTGTTTGTCATATTCATGGCGCTGCACTTCAAGATAATAGTCATCTCCAAATACATCAGCATGCCATTGGACGACCTTCTTTGCTTGTTCATAGTCGTCGTTAATTAATGCATGGGCTACCTCTCCAATCACACAGGCTGAAGTACAGATAATTCCTTTGGCGTACTTCCGGAGCGTTTCGTGATCAATACGGGGACGACGATAGAACCCTTCAATTTGTGCAATTGAGGCGATCGTCATTAAGTTTTTATACCCTTCTAAATTTTTGGCAAGAAACAGGAGGTGAAAATTTTGTGACTTTTGAACGTCCTCACCTCGAAGTTTGTGGTCAACATTGGTAACGTACCCTTCCATTCCAATGAGTGGCTTAATGCCCGCATCCTTAGCTTGCTTATAAAACTCCACTGCACCGTACATAACCCCGTGATCAGTCAAGGCGGTTGCTTCCATACCATGCTCTTTAATGTGGCGCATCATTGGTTTAATTTTTGACATTCCGTCGAGCAATGAATACTCACTGTGCGCGTGAAGATGGACAAATTTTGGAGTCATAGAGCATTTTAGCAGAAGATAGGTATTGTTTCTCTGACCCATAGTTGAAAACGGCGCGAATAATTGCTATAATTTCTCATAGTCGAATTAGTGAGGGTACCAATATGGGAAAGAAACAAACACTTGATCAGTTTGTCGCAGCACGGGACGCTCAAGAAAAGGCAGAACATGATCAGAGGAATTCTGATATGCGTTTGCTAAAACCACACCTGGACGTTATCGGCAACATGATTAGTCAAAAACTCGCAATTGTCCTGAATGTTCCTGTTAATGATATTCAGGTTACTGATGGGTACTTTGGGGTCATAATCACGGCTACTTCAAGTAGACGTACAATCAAAATATCGATTGTTGTGAATCCAGCCAGGTTTTTTTTCATGGACGGATATCGCTGGTCAGTTCGGAGTATTTATTTTGAGAGTCAAATTATCTATCCCACAGTTGACTGGAGTAGGAACATTCCAAAGGCTATAAAGGGCATAAATAATGTGGTTGAGAAATGGATTAAAAGCAATATTGCTTTTAATCGCTAAGTTGAGTTCAAAGTCACTTTCAGGTGAGGCATATGCTTCACCTTTTTGTTGCAAAAAAGTATATATACTTGAACTTAAATTACCTGATAAACTCAATAGCAAATAACTTAAGGAGTTAAGAATTGAGAAAGAAACGAACCCTCAGTGAACTTGTTGCACTTGAGCAAGTAAGGCAGGAAGTAATCAAACTTGAGCTTACGGCAATTGCTGACATAATTCGCCAAAAAGTTGCCGTGGTAATGAGAAAGACAGTTGATCAAGTCGAGGTTACTATTACTCATAACCGTGTTGACATCTTTTGCGAAATTGCCGATAACTTTAAAGACAAAAAAGACAATCGACATGGCATGAAAGTAACATTTAACATTACACCTGAACGATCGTTTTTCATAAATGGATACAAGTGGGCGGTATTTCACGAATACACACCAAACTCATTTATTTATTGTTGGAATTCCGGATGGAGCCGGAACCTTAAAAAAACCAAGGAAAGTATCATAAATGAGGGAGAAAACTGGCTGAAACGTAACCTTATATCTTTTACGTAGATTGAACTAAAATTGACGACCAAGTGAGGCTAAATGCCTCACTTTTTTTGTTGCAAAACAGTCACATTTATGGTATACTATGAGCCTAAGCAAGCGAATATCGTTTATCAGGAGGATCTAATGTTAGCAGCAGGTTTTGCATTCTGGGTGTTGCTTGGGCTGATTTTCAGTTGTGTTGGAGCTATATTGGGCTTAGGCCCTACAGCAAGTATAGCTGCAGGGGTTGTTATCCCTCCAGTACTATCCGCGGTGGTTATGCAACGACACCGCGCAACAAATCACTGATATCAACCGGGAAGGCGAGGTTTTACACCTCGCCTTTTTTTTGACAAAAAACCACTGGTATCGCATACTATAAGTCTCAAAGATCTATTAAGGAGATATCATGGATCTGTTTAGACGAGGCGTTAAAGAAAAAGTCACATCAATGGAAGATTATTTGAAAGATATCGATCTTCAAATTGAAGAGGACTTGCAACGCCGCAATCAAATGATTGGGAACATTGAACTCGCGGGTCAGGCCGCACAACAAGCACTCGCTTTAATGTACCGCTTGCCGCCAGACAAATTGCCCCGTGCTGCTCTTGAAAAAGAAACAACGGTATCGACGAGAGTCGGTGCAATAACAGTTTCGTTGCAAGAGACTGAAATCGAAGTGAGAGTCAATGCCAGTACATCAAGCTACGAAGGCCCATACAATGTCGGGGTGAAGATCAATAACCCCAATGATGGGGAAGGAACATGGGATAGCGTTTCACCGTTTGAGGATTGGAATGACCTTCCTAAAAAAGCTGCCGAATTGATCCTAGAGTGGGCTGTTGAAAAGGCAGATGTCGTAAAACAAATACGAGCAAATCTGCCACACCAGTAGTTTTATTGGGATCCGCATACGTGCGGATCTTTTTTGTTAGTTTAAAGCTTTTTCTAGAAGTTGCTTTACCTGCTGCACGTCCCCTGCTCCCTTGAGCTCTTTCTGCACCGCTCCAATCAAAAACCCAATCACTTCGACTTTCCCTGCTTTATATTTCTCAACTACTTCCCCGTTTTGTGTAATTACTTGTGAAACTGCGCTACTGACTGCATCTTCACCTGCAAATTCTTTTTTACTCGCAACAACAAGCTGCTTAATAAGCCCTCCGGGCTCAGTGAACTTTTCGTCTAAATGGGTGTTAATCATCGCGTTCGCAATCTGCTTAGGGGTTAAATTGTGTTCTTTGCCTAAAAAGACCGATTGTTCAAAGTAATCCCCTCGTGCACGGTTTACGGTCAGGATCTCAGCATAGTCTGGAGAGATCGCATATACCCCGACAAAGCGCTCGCGACGAGCAATTGGGAGCTCTGGTACGGTCTCTTTTATTTGTGCGATCTTCTCCTCTGACAATACAATGGGAGGAAGGTCAGGCTCAGGGAAATATCGATAATCTGCGGCTTCTTCTTTTACTCGCTGTGAGAACGTTGTTGCAGTTGCTTCGTTGTACCCACGGGTTTCTTGAACCAGCTTCTCACCGGCATCAAGGGACTTAGCCTGCCGTTCAATTTCTGCTTCAAGTGCCTTCTTCAAAAATTTAAAGGAGTTAATGTTTTTTAACTCAACTTTATAGTCTGGAAGATCATGACTTGTTGAAAGTGAAATATTTGCCTCAAGTCGCATAGATCCCTTTTCCATTTCTGCCGTTGAAATACCTAAATAGCGAATAACCTTTTGAACTTCTTTCAAAAATTCTAATACCCGATCGACTTCATGGAAGTCTGGCTCGGTCACCATTTCAACTAAGGGTACTCCGCTTCGATTGAAATCGACTAAGCTCACCTCTTTCCCTTCAATGGTTGAGTGGGCAAGCTTTGCCGTGTCCTCCTCTAAGTGAACTCTCCGAATCTTAATTCCTTCAAATTCTCCATTCACACAAAATGGCAGGTCATATTGGCTCGTTTGGAAGGACTTCGGAAGGTCTGGGTAGAAGTAGTGTTTGCGATCGAACTTGCTAAACTTTGTAATATCGCACCCAAATGCATGGCCGAGCGCAACAACCCGCTCGATTGCTGCAGCATTGGCGTATGGAAGTGCCCCTGGCAGTCCAAGACATACGGGACACACTTGAGTATTAGGCTCTTTGGCAAACGGATCTGCTGAGCAGCCACAAAACATCTTCGTGTTTGTTGAAAGCTCTATATGGACTTCAAGTCCGATGATAATAGTGTATTTCATTGTTGTGCAATTAAAATATTTTTTCGCTCAATATGATAAATAGACATAAAGTATGCTAACAACGTCACTGCTCCCAGTGTAATAAGCATGAGACGCACGCCAAGAATTTCAGTAATTGTAGCTGAGAAAATAACGGGCAGCACCGTAAGCGCATTTGTTACAAACCAGAAGTTACCAAAGACACGCCCTGCCATCTTTCGAGGAGTTTTCTCTTGCAAAAAGGTGAGTGTTGGAACGAGCGTTGCCACGAACGCCATTCCTGCACCAAAGAAAAGCGCAATAAATGCAAATCGACCAATCCAGAATGGAAGTAATGGAATAAAAATTGATACCCCAAAGAATGTAGCCGTCAACATGACAAGTCCCGCACGAATAATGTCCTTTTTACGGAACTTGCGCTTAGTCAGTTGAGTTATTCCTATTGTGCCAACCACTGCTCCAAATCCTGCAGGTAATACGACAAGTGGTCCTGCAAGCGCTGGTTTTGTTTGGACAATATCAATTGCGATGGCAGGAAGGTTCACAACGAGTATCGACATAGACACCTGAAGCCAAGCAAGGAACAAGAACGGATACAAAATTACATTCGTGTTTCGTATGAAATGAAACCCATCCTTCATATGAACCAAAAACATCATCGTCTTTTCTTCAAAGTGAGCTGAGTGTCTAAACTTTGCTTTTGGTTGTCGTGGCAAAAATAGGGTTCCTAAAAAGCCACTAAATAAAAATAGTGATGCCAGGAGTGCCGTAAACTGGAATCCCAAATATTCATTCGCAATTCCAGCGAGACCAAAAGCCAAAATAGTTGTTGTCTGCTGCGAAACAAAGAAGATACTGTTTGCCATCGGGAGCCGCTCTTTCGACACGACCCGTGTCAAAATTGCCATTTCTGCAGGTACATAAAGCTGGTCAATTAATGAATATAATGCAATAACCCCATATGAGAGGAATAAATACTTTTGGTATAAGAACGCATAGAAGAAAATAATCAAAGCTTGAATCAGGTTTCCGAAGACAACGAGCTTTCTCCGATCAACAATGTCAACGGCAGCCGCAGCAAATGGACCTACAATCACAGCCGGAATAGCATACGCCACCCAAATAAATGAGCTTGCGATCGTTGAGTTAGTCTGTTCAAAAATACGCACAATCACCAGGAAGTTCAAAATATTTATGGTTAATAAACTTGAAACCTGTGATTGCCACAGAATCAGAAAATTTTTGTTATGTAGTAGTCGTTTCATAGAAAGGGTGTTTTTGTGTGCCAATGAGTATTTGCTTGGTATTCTTTTCCAAGTTGAAACAGCACTGCTTCATCAAATTGTTTTGCAATCAGTTGAAAGCCAATGGGAAGCCCGTTACTACTAAATCCACCAGGCAATGCAATTGCCGGAAGTCCCGCAAGGTTAGCGGCAACGGTATATACGTCGGCCAAGTACATTTGCAACGGATCGCTTGATTTTTGACCAATTTTGAAGGCTGGAGTTGGAGATACTGGTGCAATAATTGCATCCACTTCACTGAATACCGCTTCAAAGTCCTTACACATCTTTGTTCTCACCTTCATAGCCTGATGGTAATAGGCATCGTAATATCCACTTGAAAGCACATAGGTTCCGAGCATGATTCTTCGCTTTGCCTCAGCTCCAAAGTGAGTACGATCATTCCCGTATCGCACTCCGTCGTATCGACCTAAGTTTGATGAGACTTCTGCAGGTTGAATAATATAGTATGCAGCAACTCCGTATTTCGTGTGAGGAAGACTTACTTCAACAATAGTATTCCCTTGCGACTCATAAAAGGCGATTGCCTCTCGAACAATCTTCTCGACCTCCGGGTCAAGCCCTTCTGAAAAGTACTCCTTCGGTATCCCGATGGTCAGCTTTTCCTTAACGCTTCCCGTAACTTCAACTTCTTTAACCGTTGAATCTCGTCCATCTGGTCCACGGGTAATTGAAAACACTCGTTCAGCATCATCCACGGTATGGGTAAAGTGCCCCATCGAGTCAAGTGAGCTTGCCATCGCGATAACACCGTACCGAGGTACCGCGCCATACGTCGGTTTGAATCCAACGACGCTTGTGAACCCAGCTGGCTGACGAATTGATCCTCCGGTATCAGTTCCCATAGAAATAAGAGATAGGTCTGCAGCAACGGCTACTGCAGAACCACTTGAAGATCCACCCGGTACGTATTCGGTGTTCCACGGATTTTTGGTTGGTCCAAAGTCAGAATTCTCTCCTGAGGCTCCATGTGCCCACGCATCACAGTTGGTTTTTCCAATAATAATTGCTCCTGCCTTTTCAAGACGATCAACTACAGTAGCTGAATATGCTGGCACATAGTCTTTTAAGAGGTTTGAGCTTGCTGTCGTTCGTATTCCTTTCGTCAGATATAAGTCTTTCAGCGAAACAATTACTCCCAATAGCGGAAACTCCTCAAACGCGTTTGGGTTATTGGCAATTGTTTCATCAACCTGTTTAGCTTTCGCATAGGCATAGTCGTCAGTTACCGTGTTAAATGCGTTCAATGACTCATTTAATGAAGAAATACGAGCCAGATATGCATCAACGAGTGAAACAGCAGTTACCTCTTTATTTTTTAGAAGGTCGTGAAGCTCAACAATTGATCGAGGAAGTGTCATATTTAATCAGCATCAGCAAATACATATTCAACGACAAAATTTCCATTGTGGGTCTTTTCTGTTCCCGAAAGTGCCTCTTCCTGAGTCAAGGTGCGCACCGGCTGCAATACGTCTTCCCTCCATATATCAATAAGGCCGGTAACCTGACTTGTTGGTCGTGTGTCAGTGGTATCAACTTTTGAAAGCTCATCAAAAGATTCAACTACACTAGATAGTTGTTCCGCATATATTTCAACTTCTTTAGGGGTCAATGTCAGGTTCGCGAGCTTCGCGACATGAAGAACATCCTGTTTAGTCAACGCCATGGCCATATCATAACTGCTTGCCTCAAACTAATCAATTAACCCATAGCTTCAATTGAGTGTGGATTATGATAAAATTGCGGTGACATATAATAAGGAGAGGTACTTTGAGAACAAAAGTATTTGATTGGAGATTCTGGGTATTAATATTTTTCCTGATAGTTGCCCTTGGCAACAATGTCACCTGGGCCATGTACGTGATCGCGTGGATGTGTGGCAAAGAAGTGTATGAAAACTCGAGAATCAGATACAAGGCACCACGCAACGTGGCAGAGCAGTATCTCTTGTTTCTCGGAGGACTATTGCTCTTCGCAGGGTTTCTTAATCACTATTTTGCCGTAGAGTGTGCACTTCTCCTGTTAATTACACATATTGTGTATGTCTACACTGAAGAAAGCACACGAAGGACCATACGGTAACACTCGCCGACATGGAAACATGTCGGCTTTTCAGTTTTTATATTTCAGCTCTACCTTAATTTTCTCTTGCAAAATATCAATGATAACCCCGTCTCCAGGCTTGAGCTTGTTCTCGAGAATGTGAATCGAAACCTGGTCCAGCACCTCATTTTGGATCAAGCGACGGAGTGGACGTGCCCCAAAGTCTGGATCATAACCCTTTTGCGCCAAATATGTTTTAGCTTTCTCTGTAACCGTAAAGCTGACTTCCTGCTCGGACAAACTTTTTCGAACTTCAGCAAGCTGTAGCTCAACAATCCGCTCCATCATGTCTGGAGTGAGACGCTTATATGTGATAACCGCATCAATTCGGTTTATAAATTCTGGTCTAAAGGTTACGTTCAATAGCTTATCTGACACATTTGATGTCATGATGACTAACGTGTTTTTAAAGTCAACCAACCGCCCTCGTCCATCGGTCAGACGGCCATCGTCCATTACCTGCAGCAATAGGTTATAAATTCTCAAGTTTGCTTTCTCGATTTCATCAAGCAGTACCACAGCATACGGACGTCGCCTCACCGCCTCAGTTAATTGTCCCCCTTCGTCATAGCCGACGTATCCGGGTGGTGCGCCAATAAGCCGCGCTACACTGTGCTCTTCCTGATATTCACTCATGTCGAGGCGAATGATAGACTCTTCACTACCCATGAGGGACTTAGCCAAGGCTTTTGCAGTTTCAGTTTTTCCAACCCCGGTAGACCCCAGGAACAAAAAGCTTCCAATAGGACCACTGCGTCCAGTTAATCCAGCTCGATTTCGACGAATTGCATTTGCAATAGCGGTAACTCCTTCTTTTTGGCCAATTACCTGCTTTTCAAGCTCTGCTTCCAAGTGAATGAGCTTGTCAGCCTCAGTTGAAAGTAGTTTTGAGACAGGAATTCGGGTCCATCGGGAGATTACCTCTGCGATATCCTCATCAGATACCTCTTCTCGAAGCAGTCGATCAACCTCAGGAATCGCGTGCCAATCCTTTTCGAGCTCGGTAAGGAACTTTTGCAACTCAGGAAGCTTTCCATACTTAATTTCGGCTGCGCGATTCAGGTCAACTGAGCGCTCAGCCTTTTCAAGCTCACTTTTCAGCTCATCAACCTGTTTTCGGTTGTTCTGAATCTTTTTAAGGATATCCTTTTGTGTATCCCACCGACCAGCTAAGCTTTCCACCTCTGTTTTCAGCTCATTAATACGGGAGGTCAGCTCATTTCGACGCGCCACCACATTTTCACCCTTTTCACGCTTGAGGCCTGCAAGCTCAATTTCAAGCTGCACCACTTTTCTACGTTTTAAATCAAGCTCAATAGGGCTACTTTCGGTTTCAATCTTTAAGGCACTTGTGGCCTCATCAACCAAGTCTATTGCCTTGTCAGGCAAGAATCGGTCAGGAATGTATCGTGCTGAGAGCTTTGAAGCCGCAACGACAGCATCGTCAGTTATACGAATACCATGGTGTATTTCATACTTTTCTTTAATGCCACGAAGTATTGCAATCGTGTCCTCAATAGTAGGCTCAGGAACAGTGACTGGCTGGAATCGACGCTCAAGTGCGGCATCACGCTCAATATGCTTCCGATATTCATCAATGGTTGTTGCACCAATAACCCTCAAAGTACCTCGAGCGAGTGAGGGCTTGAGCATATTTGAGGCGTCCATTGCCCCCTCAGATCCACCGGCTCCCACAATCGTATGCAGCTCATCAATAAAGAGAATGTATTTTCCTGAAGCTTCTTCCACCTCTTTCACCAAACCTTTGAGCCGTTCCTCAAATTCACCTCTAAATTTTGCACCTGCAAGGAGGCTTGCCATGTCTAATACTATGAGTTCACGGTTTTTTAAAGATTCTGGAACATCGCCAGCAACGATTCTCTGCGCGAGCCCTTCAACAATGGCAGTTTTACCAACTCCTGGGTCCCCGATTAAAACAGGATTGTTTTTTGTACGTCGAGAGAGGATCTGCATAACTCGGCGCACCTCATTGTCGCGACCGATCACCGGATCAAGCTTGCTGCCCCGTGCACTTTCAGTAAGGTTCACGGTATACTTGGGAAGGAACGGTCCCTCCTCGTGTGGAGTATCAATTATAATGCGTGGTGTATTTTGATCATCGTTCTTCATACACAAATAATGCCAAATTGGCACTTATTTGTCAAGAGTGCCAAATATTTCCCTATTAAAATAAGCTCCGTACTGTTGGGATTTTATTTGATTTTAAGCTCAATTTTTATTGAAGTTTTACCGAGTAGTTGAGCGTGAGGCGAAATGTCTTATAACTAATACTTATAGCATTTGCTCTAATGCCTCAATACGTTTTTCCATTGGCGGATGGGTATTAAACAGTCCTGCTAAGTTGCTTACTGCACCTGGGGCCTTCCCTTTAAACGGGTTTACGATATACATATGGGCAGTTGCCTTGTTCGCAGCTTCCAAGGCTTCTGTATCTCCTGAGATTTTCTTCAAAGCAGAGATTAATCCACTCGGTTGACGGGTAATCATAACCGCTCCGGCATCAGCCATGAATTCTCGTCGACGGGAAATTGCGAGCTGAATGAGCTGTGCAATTATAGGAGATAATATTGCAAATACAATTCCTATAAC
>Ga0163150_10004978_pt1 | contig 17393 bp, 21 predicted proteins | sample OliLakLV19P2IB_FD_148628 | JGI IMG/M metagenome (GOLD analysis project Ga0163150, IMG submission 148628) | Freshwater microbial mat bacterial communities from Lake Vanda, McMurdo Dry Valleys, Antarctica - Oligotrophic Lake LV.19.P2.IB | ecosystem: Environmental > Aquatic > Freshwater > Lake >...
ACGAAAAGAGTCAATCCAGCAACTATTACCATTAGCCGTACACCATTCGGTATATTTCTGTTCATTTTTAATGAATGTATACGTTGTTTGCGGATACGCAATGATACTAAATTTCAAAACTATTGGATATTCTCTAAACATAAGTTTATCAACCCGCCCGTTTACGAATGGTTTCAACTATCTTTAAAAATTCATCAGACGGTAACTTATCAGCTTTTTCACCATTACATTTAAAACAACATAGTGTGAGATTATCTAGAGAGTGTTTGCCACCTTTAGAGAGTGGAACTATATGATCTATAGTACGTGTATCGTTGTGAAGTCGCCTAACCGTTGGAGCTTTAGGAATCATATCAACATTACAGAAAGGGCAGGTGTAGCCGAAAATTCTAATGAGGGTTTTAAGCCTTTTTTTTCGAACCTTTGTTGCCATTTTTTTTAATGAGGACAAGAATACCACCTTCGAAAAAGCACCCATTAAAACTATACCATAAACCTAAATTGTTTCCAAACTTTTTTACTGTAAGGAAATTCCAGTTTATGTTTTTTAATTCAAGTAACTTTTCATACCTTTGCTTTTCTCTTCGGCTTAACTGCTTCATTCTTTAAATACTTCATAATGGCTTCATACTTCCCCTGATTTTCAGGGTGTGATAGTACGTAAGCGGGGTTGACTCCACAAGAAACGCAGATGGCATATAAATCAGTTAGCATATCCCGAAGTTCTTGATTTTCATTAATCAAGTCCTCCAGAGTAATACTAGCTCTGGGAGTTTTTGTTATCATATTCTTTCTTCTCAGTAAGTAGGTGTGATAACAATTCAAAATTAGGATTATTAGGTTTAATTAGAAGGGCTAAAGATTTAAAAATGACTTTAATATCCTCAATACTTACTATTTTTTCACCGTCTACTACATATACCGTATGCATACCGGCTAGGCGTTTAGCTTCTTCCACAAGCTCACCGGTGGGTTTAGCTTTATCATCCGACATTTTATTTTTCCCTAGGTTGGTTAAGTTTTAACATTTCTAAAAGATTTTCTTCACAAGTCTGACGTTCTTCTTCGGTTGGGTATTTCTGACAATATTGGGTAATACTATCTAAATCTAAGGATAGTTTAATTTGGAAATATGTACGATAGTCATTGAAGCATTCTTCAGATTCCAAAGACCTATATCCATAGCGACTATCACACAACTCTAAAGCGCCCCTAAAGTCAGGACCAAAATTGATACCCTCAGGGGTTCTAACTTCAACCCTTAAAGGTTTTCCGCAAGCAATAAGACTAATTAACAATAAAATTTTCAACGTTTTCATATACTACTCGGTTGGGGTGATCAGATTCAGGGAAATAGTTATTCATAATGTGAGCAATGTATCGATTTCCATACTTTTTAGTTAAAATGGCGTCACAAATACGTGCCCCCCATTTAAAAATGAAGTTCTCATTCCTCAAAACGTACATTTTGAAGCTACTAAGATGTTTTCCATCGTTCTGCATATGCCTTACGGAAAACGTTTGACCGTTCTTTAGTAGAAAAGTGTCCGCGTAACCTGAGAAAATGGGTTCTGACTTAATTTTAGTTGGGAATTGAAGGATGGTATCAATTCGTTCATACCAAATAGGGCGCGTTTTATAGTCTATTATACAGCTATGGATTGACTGCAATACCGGGAGTAGGGTTAGGGGTGTTAGAAGCCATTTAAGGGGCTTGGGGGCTAGTAGATAGGCGTATAGGATAACATCCCAAGGGCGAAAAATACCAGTTTTAGCTATTAGCGGAAAGAATTTAATCTTTTCAAGATAGAATGGCATATTAAAATGGATGGCACCTAAAATTAGGTATGTCATATTATCGTGGCTAGCTTTTGGAATATATAGTCCGTTACTATCCTGATTAGCACCAATATGAGTCATTAAATTACGTTTAGCGAAGTCTATGTTATTGAATCGAAGTCCTTCTCCAATGGCATATTGAGTAGTATAGACAATATTATTGAAGCTTTCAGCGTTACGTTCAGGACGTAACCCCATTGTAGAGTCAAGAAATTCAAGTTGCATTAGTAACCCCAATAGTTTGAAAATTGTACGCCTTCTCTATTCGACTTCTTTCCAAGCGCGGACGTGTTTACCGTATGGTTCCACAATAGTAAAACTGCCGTCATATTCGAAACCTGAATAAGAAGCGTAGTAACCGTCAAAACATATATAGGTATCTTCAAATCCATCTTTAGATACTTTCAGAATAACGTGAGCATGGGAACCTTGACCTTCCCCACCAACGTCTTCTTCTGGAGCAAAAGTTAACCCGTTATTATCAACTTTTGATAAATGTTGTTTTAAGAAACCAAAATCTGGTAAAATGTCACAAAGGTGAGTATTACTCCTTGAGCTATCCAGCACAGCTTCTATTTGCTCCAAAACCTGCTTAATTTGTTGCTTATCGATGTACATAGTTACCTCCGTAAAGCCCTCTCTAATTTATTATAAAACTCTTTGGGCAAATGGTCAATGGTTTTCTTAATGGTGATTGGTAAAAGAGTTTCCATTTTCTCCTTATTCAATTTTGAATGCGTAAAAATAAATGCAGGTTCATCCCTTAATCCTTTAACGCAAACATGTTTAATGACACTGGCAATACCGTAAGGGATGTTACCGTATAGTTGATTACTAAATGGTATATTTTTCTTAACCAAATAGGGGATATACCAGCGTTCAAAGAATAGAACGGTACACTCTTCTTCCAATCTATCTAGTCTTTCTTGTTCACTTAGATTGTTCCAACTGGTTTCATTTTGAGTAGTGTCGGTGAATACAAATTTACGATAGGCTGGAATGGGTCTGGCGAGAACATCGACAACCATTTCATGTAACCAGTCATGCTCAATATGTTCTGGGACTGCATACTGGTGGAAAAACGCATGTTTGTTCTTCTGGCTAGTTGCACGTCTAGCGTTATTTTCAGCAACTCGACTATCAATAAAACTGTCATTTTCAACACCAAGATGAATGGTGTTACTATCGATAAATTTAACAGAATTGTTATATTTTTCCCTATCTAGCGACCAATAGCTAGCTAAATCTATATCTCGTAAAACCCTAAGATCGGCTACTTCGAAAGATAGTCCAGCAAACTTAAATTTATTACCACCAATTTGCGTAGCAAGTAGTGCGATATCGGTAGGGTCTTTGGCTACTACAAAATCAACCATTTCACCATCTGTAGTTTGAAGAATAGCGCCATATTTATTCCTAACTTTAAGCTTAAAATTTTCATTATCAATTAATGAAACTATGTCATCTTCAGTTCCTAGAACGTCAATGTCTTTATATTTATAGTCGGGAAAATAGTAAGCGATAGCTCTAGAACCAAAAATCAGCATATAACCTCACTACCTAGTAGCTACTTAATCATTTTTTCTCTGGTAGTAGGTAAACGATAATTTCTCTATCGTCGAAAACTTTATTAATAATGGCTTCAATAATATTCCATTCACCACCGCCCAATCCGGCACCAATTTTTGGAATACCAATGGTGCTATCCTTACAAATCTCTTTTAACTTACTGAAACCTGTTTCAATTGCTTCATATGAGCAATATACTTTACCGTCGGTACCATAGTTTTCTTGGGTAAACATATTTACAATCAACCCATCAGTAGTTGCGACGTACAGGCACTTACCTAGTAACTGTTTAGGTGAAAGGAATGCATTATGAACGCTTACATACTCATGGTAGGCGTTTTTAACGTGAGGATAGCGACGTGCAATTTGTTTAGCAATACCACTACCAAAGCCATCAGTGCAATTACACCCATGAGCAATGGCTTGAATTTCGTTATCTTTTAGTGCGTCTAGTAGATTACCTTGTATATATTTAATCATACATTTCCCGGTTAAATAGTCTCGAAAGTGTGTATAAATGTTGTAATATCATAGTCCGCACACGCCACCGACGCATTCCTTTTCCTTCTCCTCAAAAACTACACCTTCATTTTTTAACGCTTCTTCTAATGAAACTTTAGTTAATGGTTGTCCACCACGACTCCCATCGGGATATACCGTAAACCCTCTAAGTCGTTTAGCGTATTTCAAAAGAATTTTAGCATTCGCCTTACTAGTAATCTCATTATTACTTTCACTTCCCCAAGGAGCTACGTTACAGGTAGAGCTAATAGCCATATCTACATAATTTTGAACATCGGCTTGAAATTTAACTCTTTGTTTAAATGATAAATCATAAGAATCTTTAATTTTATCCAAGGGAACTCCCGCTTCCATGAGACGTTTGACGGCACCATCCACCACGTATTGATATTGCCATTTACCATCTTTAAAATATCTTCGTTTATAGGCTGCACAAAATAACGGTTCGATACCTGTAGTAGTTTCTGCCATAATGCCGATAGTTCCCGTCGGGGCAATTGCTCTAACACCTTTAGGTACCGCAACATTAAGTGTTCTCGCTAAAACGAATGCTGTAGAATCGGATTCTTCTTCGTAGATGGATAACCATTTATGTAACTCAGGTGTAACCTCGTATTCACTACCGCGAATCATTAACCATTCATGAATGCCACCTAGTCCTAATCCAATACGATTGTTTTTATCCCCAACTTCTTTCACTTTTGCTGTTGGAGTGTCACTGTAAATACCCCCGCACATTAAAAACATAGTTGCATATTTAACTACTTTCCTAAGCTCTTTGGTATCTTCAATTCGATTTAACCATACTGTACCTAGATTACATTTATCACTATCATCCTCGCTGACTACCTCACAACAAGCGTTCCTCAAAGTTTCATTATCTTTTCTAAAATTGAAACTCATTCCAGGTTCAGCACTGGAAAAAGCCTGTTTATAGTTTATTTCCCACACCTTAACAGCATGATTATATAATTCATGTTTAGGATTTTCAATTGCGATAAAAAATTCAGTATCGTAGTTTACTGAAATATTAGTTAACTCCATCGGCATTGCAAAATTGATATCCTTCTCTTTTAGTGTTTTTAAATCCTCAGACCAATTTTTTAGATTTAAAAATTTAAAGATATCGGCATGTTTCCAATTTAGGGATGCGTAAATAGCACTGCGACGTTGTCCACCCTGCATAATATAGCGACCAGTTTCATTGATCATATTAATTAAAGCTATAGGTCCGGTGCTGGTACCACCTGTTTTATTAATTCTAACACCCTCTGCTCGCAACATACTATAATCAAATCCAATACCACCTCCAGTCATAAGTGCCATTGATGCCTTAAACAGAGCATCTGCCCACCCTTCTCGGGAATCTTCAGCCCTAAAAAGAAAACAATTATTAACTTGGTGAAATTTTCTACCGGCAGCATATAAATATCTCCCGGCTGGGATAAATTTTCGGTCCATCATAATGGTGATAATATATTCTTGATCTTCTTTACATAAGAGTTGACCACATACACTGGTAACAACGCGTCTACAGCACTGTTCCCAGGTTTCAACTCCATCCATAGAATATTTTTGTTTAAAAATATCATATGCGAATTTATTTGAAAAAACATCAAACTTTTCCATTATTTACTCTCGATTTCTTTCAATGTACGTGTTGCTAGTCCTAGCTTTTGATTAACCCTATCAAGAACCATCAATAGTAAATTATTCTGAATTCCATACCATTCCTGGTCTTCTTTTTCCATCTTCTCAATGTTCTCAAGAATCTGATGAATGATAGAAACCAACGTTAGTAGATGCTTTTCATTGTAATTGTGTTGCGGATAGATACTTTTGATGCGCTCATATAGTTCACCGAAAATTGTAGCATTTTTAGCTTGCATTTTAACGTTAGGATTTTCAGCAATAGACTTAAAAATAGGACGTAGATATAGACGTTCATCATCGGTTAGAAATAACTTCATACGCTTTCTTCCTCAATTTTCTTATGTTTAGTAAATACCATACCCTTTTCGGCTAAATCTTTCGCAACGTGAGTGGCAACTCGTGACGGATTAAACTGAATTGTATTAATATTATTCTTCTTTACAACTTTAAACAATCCCAAATGGTCAATATAAATTCGACCGTTACCCTTCTCCATTAAATCATAAAACGATTCAATGAAAATTTGATACATAGCCCCGGCATGTGTTTTAGAAATTTTAAAATGCTCGGCAAATTTTTCAACAATACTATTCGATACTTCTTTTTCGTACATTAGTAGTTCCACCTTCTGTAATCGGACCGTTCATCAATATGAAAGAAATTTTTAGCTATTCCAATCGATTTAAATTCTTTCTCAAGACACTTCAACAACTTTTCCATCTCTTCTTTCCGAAACTCTTGATCGTTACTGCGAGTTAAATGTGATGGTTGCACATCCAATCCAATGGTACCAACCTTTCCACTGATATCAACGTAATCAATCTGATGGGTACTAGCGGTTTTAGCAGTTTTAAAATTTGAATCATTCCTTAAATCAGCTTGTTTCTTAGCGCACCGACAAGCACTGGTGATGCGTAAAGATTTACCATAATTGTCTCTTACTTTTTGTATTTTGTCAACCAAAGTTTTAGATAACAATTGTTCGTCACAATCTGAATAGTTACAATGACATACGAACTCACCAGAGCTGAAATTAGCACTGAGTTTAATGTTATCTTTTTTCTTAAATTTGAACATAAATTTTCCTTTTTCTAACTATATGTAGGAAGAACTAGCAAATCCTAGTGTGTCTAGTGGCACAAACTATTAAGAGGCTAACGCTACCATTCCTTTTTTTAACCACTTATCATCCTCGCTACCCCATTGGGTGTGAGCAAATGAAGGTAACTTATGAAGAATTTTACACAATGGGTATTCTTTACCCTATTCATCGCTTTTTCCCTGGCTTTAGCTTTTAAGCCGTCTTTCGTATTTTGTGTACCCCTAACGGTTAGTGCCTATTTTTTCTTTAATAGCTCTAAACAAATTTATTATACCTCACTAGAAGAAAAGTTTCAAGATATGAATTCCCAGTTTTCTAAATTTGAGGAGAATACCCAAAGAATTAGCGAATTGAGCGATAAGGTCAACCAAATGCAACTAGCTAATGGAATGCGGAAAATTCGATGATAAATTTTACAGAATATAAATCTCGTAAAGAGCTAGAACTTTTCTGTGAAGGTCTTTTTCTTCAAGTTGCAGCATTAAAGAAGCATAGCCAGTCCCTAAATGAGCAGCTAGAGCACTCAGAAACCCTTTTAAAGGCTAGCAACATCCCATCCATAGGTGCGGAGGCATGTCCTACTGAAAGGCTGATTTTGAGGGAATTAAAGCGTCTTGATGACAGTTCTAAGCTGACAGCTTTAGAAACTGAAGAAATTAAAAATCTTAAGATGCTGGTTGAATCTTTAGTGACTTTACGTAAAAAAGAACCACTAAAAGAAGTTAAGCCTATAAAGAAGAAAATTGATCCTCAAGAATTGTTATCTATCGTAAATGATAAATGACTAGAATAACAAAGCAAGAAGCCATTCAAGAATTGTGGGCTAACGGTATTGTTACTGATTGGCTACTTGATGAAAATCAGAAAACAATGGTTACCATGATTGAGGAGTGTGCAGCCTCTCAAATCGTTATAGTGTTTCCTCGTCAGGTTGGTAAGTCCTTTGGTACTCTAGCATATCTAACGCAGCTTTGTTTACAGAAACCTGGAACCATCGCAACTTTCGTTGCTCCCTATCAGTCACAAGCTAAAAAGATTGCTAAAACTACAATGCGGGAAATTCTGACAACTTGTCCAGATTATCTTCAGCCAAGCTATAAAACTCAAGACAATCTTTTTCAATTTCAAAATGGTTCCATCATTGAACTGGTTGGTAACAACGCTGGTCACATTGAAAAGGCAAGGGGTCCGAAAGCTCACATCATAGTATGCGATGAGGTAGGATTTTGGGTTGATCTAGATTATTCAATTAAGTCTGTGCTTCTCCCTAAGTTAAATACAACTAAGGGTAAGCTCATCATGACAAGTACCCCGCCGTCTAGTGCTGGACACCCCTTCCAAAAGTTTTACGAAACTGCTAAATTTAGAAATGCTGCACTCATTCGCACCATCTACGATTGTCCACGTTATACAAACGAAGAAATTCTAAAGTTTGCTGAAGAGTGTGGTGGTCTAAATAGTATTGAATTCCAGCGCGAATATATGTGCCTTTTCAAGACTGATAGTAGTAAAGCTGTTATTCCTGAAGCCACTGAAGAATTGTTAGCTGAAATTACACAAGAATGGAAACGCCCACCTTATTATCTTACATATGTATCAATGGATATCGGGTTTAAAGATTTAACCGTTATTCTATTCGCCTATCACGATTTTAGAACCGGAAAGATTATCGTTGAGGATGAAGTTGTTCTAGATACTCCTGAAAAGCTTCGTACTGACAGTTTCGCCTACTCAATTTATGATAAGGAACAGCAGTTGTGGGGAACCGATGATGGTGAGCACCACGAACCATATAGGCGCGTTTCAGATATCAACCATATTCTATTAAATGATCTATATTTGGCGCACAATCTTAGCATTATTCCTACAGCTAAAGATGATTTGGACGGGCAAATTAACAATACCCGCTTAATGGTTGGCGGCGGCAAGGTTATTATTCATCCCAGGTGTAAAACTCTCCTATTCCACCTAAAGAATGCCGTTTGGAAGAATGATAAGCGTAAGGAATTCTCTCGTAGTGCTGACGCTGGTCACTATGACGCTCTCAGTGCTCTCATCTATCTACTGAGAAATATTGACTATCATAAAAATCCATATCCTGAGAAATATGACCTAAAACTGGAAAAAGAATCATTTCTATCTCCCCATTGGAAAGCTAAGACGAGCGATATCAAAAAAACCTTAAAAGAAATCTTTACACCCAATCGTGAAAAGAAAAAAGTGAGAATGCGATGAATGATAATACCTACTTTGCTGCTCAAGAGAAGGATAAGCTTGCTGCCATCCTCATAGCTAAAAAGAACAAATTCTACGAAAGTCTGCTAGCTAGCGGCTATGTTGAAAAAATTAATAGGTTGTACGCCATGTATCACGGCATGGATTACAATGGAAGCTCCTCAAGTCACGATATTAAATTTGAAGGTGAGCAGGGTGAACTGGTTTCAATGAACGTAAACCATTTACGTAACATTGCATCTAATATGCACACCCTCATAACCGCTACTCGCCCCACAATGGAAACTAGGGCCATTAATACTGACTATAAGTCTCGTGTTCAAACTAAACTTGCTAACGGTCTACTAGACTATTACATGCGTGAAAAACGCTTGGAATGGATTCTAAGGCGTGCATGTGAATATGCCATTGTCCTTAGTAGTGGTTGGGTTCGAATGGAGTGGGATGCTACTGCCGGTAGTGAGATTGAAGAGGATGAGGAAACCGGAATTAAGATTTATGAAGGTGATGTAAGGGTTGAGGTTCTATCTCCATTTGATATTATTTTTGATGCTAGTAGAGAAGATCAGGACCATGATTGGTACGTTGTAACCAGTTATAAAAATAAATATGACCTAGCTAGTAAATATCCAGACTTTGCTGATAAAATTATAGACCTACCAACTAAAGATAAACTCGAATATCGTTGTGGTGTCAGCTTTGGTGTTGATGAAACAACTCTAATTCCAGTTTTTGAATTCTTCCATAAGAAAAGTGATAGCGTTCCAAATGGACGTTATATGCTATTCCTCGCTGAAGATGTTTGTTTAATGGATATGCCATTGCAATATCCCATGATTCCCCTATTTAGGATTTCACCAAGTGACATTCTAGGAACTCCATTTGGATATACCCCCCTATTTGATCTAATGGCACTACAAGAAGCTGCCAGTATGCTCTACAGTGTTATTTTAACTAACCAGCAAGCGTTCGGCGTTCAAAACATCTGGGTACCGTCAGGTGCTGGTATTTCCATTGAAAGTCTTGCAGGTGGATTAAATATTATTGAAAGTAACCAGGCACTGGGTAAGCCGGAAGCTATTAATTTTACTAACACTCCTAAAGAAATTTTCGATTATCTTAGGTTCTTAATTGAATCAATGGAAACCATCTCTGGGGTTAACAGTGTTGTTCGTGGCAATCCTGAGGCAAGCCTCCGTTCTGCCAGCGCCCTAGCCCTGGTCCAGTCTAACAGTATTCAATTCATGAGCGGATTGGCGAACCAGTACAATCAACTCATTGAAGATGTTGGCACCGGATTGTTTAGAATTCTAAAGCTATACGCTAAATCTAAGCGTGTTGCTGTAATTGTCGGCGTTAACAATCGGTCATATTTACAAGAATTCAACAACGACGATCTTTCAAATATCAATAGGGTCATCGTTTCGGCAGCTAATCCTCTATCAAAAACCAGTGCTGGCCGTATGCAAATGGCGAGCGAATTGGTTCAATATACAGAGATAACTCCTCGTCAATATCTAACAGTTCTTGAAACTGGAACTCTAGATAGTGTGATTGAGGGGCCAATGAAAGATGAAAATCTAATTGTTTCCGAAAATGAAATGTTGCTTGAAGGTAAGATGCCCATTGTTACCGTTCTTGATAAGCACAGTATGCACATTGCTCGACATAGAGAAGTCATTTCAGATGCAGCTTTAAGAGAAAACCCTGAACTAGTAAAGGTTGTATTGGATCACGTTCAAGAGCATCTAACCGCATTACGTGAAACTGATCCTACCCTGTTGGCGATGTTCGGTGAACAGTCCTTGGCACCGCAGCCCTTGCCTAATACCGGTCAGAACATGCCCGCCATGGGTCCAGATGCCGCTGGTGCTGCTCCTATGCCTGCTGCTCCTATGCCCGCTGCTCCTATGGCTGACGCTACGGGGGGTCAACAATTACCATCACCACCTGCAGGGTTTGAGCAACAACCTTTGAATGGTCAACAATTACAACAAAAAATAACCGGATAACCCTATACCCAATAATGGATTAGGTCATTTAAGGAGAGACTATGTCTGATGCGAAAATTGATACACCTGTTGAAGAAACCACCGTTGAACCCAGTGAGGAAAATCTCACTGAAGAAGAGATTGCTGCGCTTGAAGCTGAAGAAAATGAGGGGAAGGAAAAGAAGGATGATTCAAAGGAAGCCGCTAAGGTTAGCAGCGTTAAGAAATACAAACTTAAGGTTGATGGTAAAGAAGAAGAGGAAGAATTTGATCTTTCTAATGAACAAGAACTTGTTAAGCGTTTGCAGCTAGCTAAAGTAGCTCAAAAACGAATGCAAGAATCTGCCGAAAGTAAAAAGTCGTTGGAAAAAGTTAATCAAGAGCTTAAAGAGTTTCTTTTCGCTCTTAAAGATAACCCTTTTGATATTCTATCTGATCCCCGTTTTGGATTGGATATGAAAAAACTTGCTTATGACTTTGTAGCTAAAGAAGTTGAAGAAGCTACTAAAACCCCAGAACAGAAAGCTCAGGAAGAGAAAGATGCTAAGTCTAAAGACCTAGAATCAAAACTTGCCAAGCTTGAGAAAGAGAAAATTGATAGTGATAAAAAAGTAATTCAGGAAAAGTATGAGCAAGAGATTCAGAAAAATATTATTGAATCAATTAAAGAAAGCGGACTACCCGAAGATGAACCTGAAGTTCTAAAGCGTTATGCTCAGGCTATGAAAATTGGCTTGAAATTTAAAATGGAACTATCTCCTAAAGAGCTTGGCCCCATCATCAAAAAGCAACTATATGAAGAATCTAAAAAATTCGCTTCACTATTGAAGGATGAAGAATTTGAAGAGTTTGCTGGTATGGACCGTATTAAGAATGTTCGTAAAAAGATGCTAGAAAAGATTAAAACTAACGTAACTTCCAGCAAGCAAATTAAAGACACCGGTTCAGAAAAAGATGAACTACATGTTGCGAAAGATAAATCTAAGAAATTTCGTAACAATAAGGGTTTCTGGAAAAATCTTGAATCTGGCAATGGATAACATATTGAAATTAAACAGTATAACATAAGAATGAATAAAACAAAAATCGTTTTTCTAACTATATATGAGTAAGTCAATAAAAGCTGCAGTGTAAGCACTTGCCCACGGCATAACTTTGGCGATTGAAAATGTATAAATTGTTCTAAAAAACTAACAAACTGAGGTTAATAAAATGGATCGTCTAGAAAAAAATGAATATCTCTATGAAAGGCTTCTAAAGGCTGTTGCCCTACCTTTCAAGGTAAAACTTGAAGGTGATGCTACTCCCGCAAGCAAACTAGGTTCAAGCGACCTTCCCGGTGTATGCATTCTTGGTGCCGAAGGGCAAACCGCTGATGTAACCGCCGTTGAAAGTGGTCTAAGCTATGCTGCCGTTGACGCCAACGGTACCTACGCCATTCTACTTAAAGGTAGCGAGCTTGGTGACATTAAGGAAGTTTACTCTGCATCAATCCTAAAAAACCTAGATGGCGGTAGCACTACTGCAGCTCTAGTAAGTGCTGGTTTGACTGCTGGTGGTAACATCCTTATCCAAATCGATGCTGCTGATGCACTAAACTCTACCGATGATTCTGAACTAATGCTTGAAGTAAAATATCTACTAAAATAATAGGAGTTTTTAAATGTCTACTACTGTCAATATTACTACACTAAATGGTAACTTCAAAAAAGTTTATGCCGATAAAATGGATAAACTCATCCCCATGGATATCAAGATTTCCCCCGAAATCGATTTTATTCCTTCCGAGAAAATGGGCGGCCTAAATTATAACGTTCCCGTAGCTGTTGCTAACGAGCATGGCGTGACTTACGGTGGTGAAGAAGGGGAAGCCTTCAACCTCCTACCTCCCGTTTCTGGTAACATCAAGGAAGCCTCTGTAAAGGGTTCTGAGATTGTTATGCGCTCTTTCATCTCTTACGGTGCTGCTAGCCGCGCTGAAAAGTCACAAGCTGCTTTCGTTCGTACTACCAAGTACATTGTTGAGAACCTAACTGAATCCATTAACCGTAAACTCGAAGCTGAGTGTCTATACGGTCAAATGGGTCTATCTACTGTCGCCAGCGTTGCTGGTGCGGTTGTAACCATGACCTCTGCCGAATTCGCTCCTGGTATTTGGTTCGGTGCTAAAGGTATGCGTCTAGAGTTCTATGATGCCTCTGGTGCTACTCTTCGCGGCGAAGCTCAAGTTGAGAAAGTTGACCTCGATAACAAAGCTCTAACCCTAAACGCTATGCCCGCTGGAGTTGTTGCTACTGACGTAATTTTCGAAAAATCTGCTAAAGGCAAGGAATTCGTTGGTATCCATAAAGTTCTATCCAACACTGGTACACTCTTCGGTATTTCCGCTAATACCTATGAAGTTTGGAAATCTACCGTATTCGGCGTTGGTGGAAACCTTTCTTTCGGTAAAATCACTGAAGGCCTAGGTAAAGCTGCTGGTCGTGGTCTAAACGTAGACATTAAGCTTTACGTCTCTAACGCTACTTGGGCTAAAATGGTCCAGGACCAGGCTGCTTACCGTCAGTACGACACCAGCTACAAGTCTGAGAAAGCTGAGAACGGTTTCCGTTCAATCATGTTCCATTCTCAGAACGGTTCTGTCGAAATCATTCCCCACACCTATGTTAAAGAAGGCTACGCTTTCGGTCTAGTTCTTGAAGATTGGGAAAAAGTTGGTTCCACTGATGTAACCTTCAAAATCCCTGGTTCTGGTGGTGAAGAGTTCTTCCGTCCTCTATCTGATGCTGCCGGTTTCGAACTACGTTGCTACGCTGACTGGGCTATTTTCTGTCACAAGCCCAACCGTCAAATTCTCTACACTGGTATTACTAACTCTTAATTGGGGGTTCGGGGTGGTCTTCTGACCACTCCACCCTTTCTTTTTTTGAGTTTCTAACTAGTATTAGAGGGTTCACGGTGAAGACAGTAACTATTAATAATACATCATTTCAAATTCCAGAATTGGGTGATAGTAATTATGGTGAAGACCTTACAGCTTTCTTTGTTGAAATTGCTGAAGTCTTAAATAGTGTTACTGCTCCTCTAGATATTAAAGAAACCGATTTCAACTTTGCTAACAATCAAGCCGCACCCGCTAACATTACAGGTCTTTCCTTTCCAACCTCTAATATTGCAGGCTTTGTTATTGAATATATAATTACCCGAGAAAATGCCAGCGATAAAGTCACTGAACGTGGAACCTTACAAGGATTTCAAGGCGATAGTGGGTGGTTTATGGCACGGGGTGACGTACAGAATGATATTAATAATACAACTTTTCCATCCAGTGATGGAGATGTTGGTGTCTATTTCGATATTACAAGCGGCGGGCAAATTACTTATACCTCTAATAATTTTAGCGGGCAGCTAGTCGGAAAAATTACATTTACAGCTAAAACGATACAACAGTAGGATATTATGGCGAATAAATTTTGGGGATTTTTTAAAGGTATCCTTCTTAAAAAAGAAGCTTCAACCGTTTCATACTCTGCAGAAAATGAAGGTGCGATTTATAACCATAACAATCTTAAGCTGCGTTCACACCTAGCTGGTAGTGATAGAGAAGTTGTTCTTGGTGACCTAGCTCAAACTCTTACTAATAAAACCATAGATGCTGACTCCAACACACTAACCAATATTGAAAACGCTGACATTAAAGCTGCTGCAGCCATTGATGCATCTAAAATTGCCGATGGTAGTGTATCAAGTGTAGAATTCCAATATCTTTCTGGTGTCACCAGTGATGTTCAATCTCAATTGAATTCTACAGCCAGCGCAACTGCTCTAAGTGATCACATTAATGATACCATCGACGCTCACGATGCTAGTGCCATTTCCAGCGTTGCCTCTGGAAACCTAGCCGCTACAGATGTTCAGGCGGCTTTAAATGAACTTCAAACCGATGTTGATAGTCGTGCCGCCAGTGGTGACTTAACTGCACACATTAACGATGCTAGTGATGCTCACGATGCCAGTGCTATTTCCAGTGTTGCTGCGGGTAATCTAGCAGCTACAGATGTTCAAGCTGCTTTAAATGAACTTCAAACCGATGTTGACACCAGAGCAACCAGTGCCAATTTAACTTCGCATACATCAGCGACCAGTGCTCATGGTGTTGCCGGTAACATTGTCGGTACCAGTGACACACAAACCCTTACTGGTAAAACCATTGATGGTGATGATAACACCATTAGCGATTTAGCATTAACCAGTTTAAAGACTGCATTGGGTGATGCTAGTAAGTTTGTAGTTAGAAATGCTTCCGGTGTTGTAGTATCTAATACTAAAGATGTGCCGGCCGGTGTTGTTGTAGGAACAAATGACGCTCAAGTTTTAACCGCTAAAGATTTTGATGGTGGAACTGCCTCAAATACCAGTCGCCTATCTATCCCTAAAAACACTAAGACGAATTTAGATGCGCTCACTCGTAAAGAAGCTACAGCGGTTTACGCTACAGATGTTAAGAAACTATTTATCGATGATGGTTCAGTTCTATTACCTGTAGGTAGTGATGGTGGCGGTCTAGATACATTCTTTACTGAAGCATTCGAAATAACAGTCCCTACAGCTTTAGCTAGCGGTAATAATAGTGTGTTTGGTGGTGGCGGAACTTTCGCTGGAACACTAGCCAATGAAACAGCCGTACCGTTAAGTGGTACGCGCAGTCTCAAGGTCACCCAAGCTGCAGGTTCACTTAATGACTACGTGGAACTAGGAACCATAGCACTTAAGCCTAAACAACAGGCCACGGAGATCGTCGCCCGCATCCCGCATCGCTACAACGGCGCGGCCGGAGATTGGAAGTTCGTCGCCCGGGATCATACCAACACCGTTATTGTTTCATCGGCACTAGACACGCTTGGCAGCACGACCGGGATTAGTTTCGGCATGTATCGACTTGCTGTTCCCGCCAACTGCACGTCTCTCAAGATCGGCGTTCAGGTGGCCGTGCTTAACAGTGCCAAGATTCTCTTCATTGACGACGTGGAGCTGAGCACTGCGCCGACTGTTGTAACCAATATCTCAAACACCACGCCATGGGAGACGGTAACCGTTACGGGTTCGTGGGTGACAAACGCAACCTATACGGCCAAGCGCCAGTATGTCGGCGGTAGTGTTGTGTATGACATTCTGGTGGAAACCAGCGGCGAGGTCACGGCAACCCCCCTATCCATCACACTTGCCGACACCATTGACACCTCCGCCATGGCATCCGCCGTTGCCAACGTCTATAATCGCCTGGGAACGTCCCAGGTTCGAGACGAGGGCTGGGCCAGCTACGCCGACGGCAGCGTTTACTACGGGGGCGGGAACACCATCTTTGTCGCCTATAAAACCGGCACGACCGCGTCGGCGGATGTGACGGCCACCGCCCCTTTCACCTTCGGCGCAACCGACAAGGTTCGCATCAGGACGTACCTCATCCCGACTTCCAACAGGCCTGCATCTATCAGTAACGTCATCACGCCCCAGACCGGGGATGACAGCTACGTTCGCGTTTATACCGCAAACGGATATGGTTCCACCGCCACCAAGGTCAGGCGCTTCACAACCACTGCCGACAGCTCCGGCCCGGCAATCACCTATGCTGACAGTGCCGCCAACGGGTCCACCTTCACCATCAACACGTCGGGTGTTTACAATGTCACCTATACCGACCGACTGGCGGCGGTGGGAACTATCGGTATCTCAAAAAACTCTGCTCAACTTACGACTGATATTTCCTCAATAACAGAGGCCACCAAGCTGGCGCAGGTAACAGTCGGCGGGTCCAGTTACTCGTCATCCTGCTCCTGGACTGGCTATTTAAACATCGGCGACGTGGTTCGCCCGCACGGAGACGGTAGTGCTTCGGCGTCGGATGCGACAATCTTCTCCATCACCAAGATCGGTTACAAGTCCCTCTCAGCGGTGCCCCTTCGCGGCATCGTCGTGTACACGCATACCGTTGGCGAGAATGATCAGGGTGGCACGGCAACGTCAGGGTCCTACCAGACCCGCACCCTGAACACGACAACGGGAGACACTAGTTTTTCATCTCTTGCCGCCAATCAGGTGACACTCTCCCCGGGCACTTACGACTTCTCGGGCTTCACATTTTGCTATCAAGTCAACACCTTCAAGTCGCGCCTTCAAAACATCACGGCGGGGACCACTGCCATCGAGGGTAGTTCGGGCAACACCGACGCCGGCACCGCCTACGTCGGGGACCAGAGCACAGTGAGCGGGGTTGTCACCGTGGCGACCAGCACCGTCTTTGAGCTGCAACAGCAAGTCCAGACAACTCAGGCGACCTATGGACTGGGCCTGTCCAGTAACTTCGGCGGGAACAATGTCTACGCCCTACTTAAAATAACCAAGGTGCGATAATGAATTTAAATGAAATTGAAAATTTAACTGTTGAATCAGCTTTATATGAATTGCTATATCGTCTAGTTGAT
>Ga0163150_10004979_pt1 | contig 17393 bp, 22 predicted proteins | sample OliLakLV19P2IB_FD_148628 | JGI IMG/M metagenome (GOLD analysis project Ga0163150, IMG submission 148628) | Freshwater microbial mat bacterial communities from Lake Vanda, McMurdo Dry Valleys, Antarctica - Oligotrophic Lake LV.19.P2.IB | ecosystem: Environmental > Aquatic > Freshwater > Lake >...
CTTGCGAGATTAGAGCCGTACTGAAGATGGACGCAACCTGTGCCCGAGTTATCACTCCGGTCTCCATAAGTTTTTCCGAAAATACCGACCCCATCATCGATCCCGAAGTGTCAACGAGTAGAACCAGGAGCTGCGGCTTATCCTGCGTACCTACATCCTCACGGATACTTAATTCCTTTTTTGCAATCTTAAGATCGAGAATGTCGTCTCCCTGTGCAAACTCCGAAGAGACTGCCTTTACTATGTCCCTCGTCTCCTGCATCTGTTCGATGATTTTTTCCTTAGGCTTAGGCGCCTTCGGCTTGAACTTCCCTTTCAGCGAAGTCGAGATTGCCCCGGTCAGCTTTCTAGCAAACTCGTACAGTATAAGATCGGAGATTTTCAACTTATCCACCATATCGCTCATGATCGAGAACTTGTTCTGTCCGGTAATGGACGATTCCTTAGATAACTGAGAAAGCGAACCGTCTCCCACTGCATACACTGGTAAGTTATCGGTATTTACCTTATCTGCATCGTCCCCGTCTTCGTCGTCTTCATCTTCCGTGACCGAATTTGCAAACTGGTTCATTTTTGCGAAAAGCGCATCCAGCTCTGCGTCAGTCTTATTGAGGAACGCCGACTCTGCAGCATATACTGCATTCGTAAGATCGAGGTCTGGCCTTGCGGGGCAATCGGTATGTATCAGACTTGCGTAGTCGCGATCTATTGCGACAGCGATCGATCCTGCTGCACTGTGCATGTATTTCTTTGCAAACTTACACTGCCTGACGTGCGTACAAGTGGCACACTGAATTTGCGTCGTCTTTCTTGCTGCTTTTCGTAGAAGCACTAACAGTGCTTCGAATCTTTCCATGGGGGACATGGAACTAACTACTGCCGCTCTAAACAGCGAGCCGGTCGAGAGGTTCGACATGGAGATCTTACGCTTACGTAGGACCAGACCCATGCGGCTCTCGCTCATTCCAAGCGCACGTCCCTTACGTGCATACTTCGAAACTAGCTTGGAGATCTGCTGGTCGGAAGGGAGGCCGCTTCCTGCTTTGAACAGCAAGACGAAAAGGTCTCTGGAGTAGAAGGCGTCCAAATATCCATACTTTGCCGCTGTCTGAGTGATTTTCTCGGATACTTCCAGTTTCAGCTTAACGTTATACAGGTACATTTGTTTTGGGGTTTGAAGTCGTGTTTATTAGAATTGAATTATGTAACAGCATGACTTTATTGTATAGTCTGCCTAGCTTACCCCGAAGGTCGGCCGAAGCGTCTACTGGAACGTTGGTTAACTTTGCAAGTAACTCCTCGCCTGTCATTGTGACTCGGGCAAGCTTGTCCGAATCTATCGCTCCACTGTTGAAAGGGGTATTGAACTTTTCGGCTTTTAGCACCCATTGCGATACCACGTAGTTGTAACGCTCGTACAGCTTGGCTTCCGGTAACACGTTCTGGAGTGCAGAAGCTACGCCGCTGTATATCTTTTCGAACTCCGACTCCTGAGCTAAATCGCCGCCTAGAATCAGTCCAACTCTCGCAGAGTATATGTCTTCGATGTCTACTTCGGTTTTCCCACTTATCATCGCTTCGGCTTTAATGATATCGACCGTACTTAGAATCCGCCGGTCGGTAATTTTACGGGTAAGTACTGGACATCTCTCCAGTTGCTCGACCAACGATAAGTATACGGTCTGCATTTCTCTTGTAAACGCTATCTTAGTAATCGGATTCTCCTTAAAAGTCTGAAGATTTATCTTACTTAACACCGAGACTACACGTTTTGGCAACCTGAACAGTGCCCCACGGGACTCCTTCGCTATGGGCTCTACTTTGTAATGAATCGCCCATCGGTCGAGGAACGCCTCCCCCTCCTGTTCCGTGGAAACGAAATTCGTAGTTCCAAATGCCGAAACGAGCGGGCAGTCGAACTCTTTTCCTCCATTGAGAAACTTACGCTCGTTTAGAATCGTAAGCATGGAATCCAGTACTGTACCTCTGGAGCGGTAAACTTCCTCCAAGATCGCAAAATGCGCCTCAGGCAGCATGTTCTTGCTGTTGTATCTGAAGATACTGTCCTCTTTGCGAAGATCGCCTAGATGAACGGGCCCCAACACAGAATCGGATACCGTATCCTTCGTCAAAAGGATCTTGAACTGTCCGAACTCTGGAGTTAGGTGCTCAAGGAACTTACGGACCACATATGACTTCCCGGTACCGGGTGCTCCCTCTAGGAGCATATGAGATCCGGAGAAGACTGCCAGTAGGATGGAGCGGATCAAAGAGGAGCGTTCGATACACACGGTCTCCATCTCTGCTTGAATGTCACGTACCAATTCCTTCAGGGAAGGTTGGATCTCTTCGATCTCGCTTTCCCGATTTCGTGTTTTCATTGATTTTATTTTCTTTATGCCACGTTTTAGTTTCATTGTAAAAGTAAATAGGCGCATACGTGTATGTCCGTATACGCCTTTTCTAGCTATCCATCAACTCGCTAAACGCACTGTTTCTATCTGCTCAAACTTCGGTGAACGTGGAGTCGTCCGCGTCGAAGTCGAACTCGACTTCGGTGACTTTGCACTTTCCACGAGTAGGAGCGGTCTCGCCCTTCTTGGGCTTGACGGTCACTTCGTCCATCTCAAGTCCACAGCAGAAGCCGGACTCGTCCTTAACATACGCTGTGCCCCACTTTGCTACTTTCCCGTCGGTGTCAACTAGCAGAGATGTTAGCTTAGTATACCCCTCGCTGATTGTCTTCTTGTCGAAGACGATCTGATTCTTCTTACCCGCTGCTTTGTTGAACGCCGTGAGACGCTTGAGCATGTCTGCGGGGGACGCGGCCTTGACTGCTTTGACTACGGCTGGGGAAACTTCCTCGTCTTCCGTCTCTTCGGCTTCAGCCTCTTCCGTCTCTTCGTCCTCGTCTTCGTCGGACTTCTTTTTCTTGTTCTTACCTTTCACTTCTTCGTCGGCGTCTTCCTCTTCTTCCTCTTCCGCATCTTCCTCTTCCGCATCTTCTGCTACTTCCTCTTCCGCATCTTCTTCCACAGTTTCATCGGCCTCTTCGGTAGCTTCGTCTTCGGAATCTTCCGCTGCATCTTCCGCTGGAACCTCCAGTTCGGAAAGGTACTTCTTAAGTGCGGCGAGATTCGCCGCCTCCTTCTTACCCGGAGTCAGCTCAAGAGCGGTTAGGGCGGAAGACAGATCGTCTGCGTCCACCTCCTCGTCTGCGGCGACGTTGGCAATGGTCGTGAGGACGGCCTTGAGGTCGTCAACTTCGACGATTCCAAGACTTTCGGCCAGAGCGTCAAGCGCGACGCTCTTCATCTTGGAGACTTCCTTCGGAGAAGGAATCGTCACTTTGACGGCTTCATCGGCACTTGCGCCGTTAACGTACTCGTTCAAATGCTTCAATGCTTCGATTGCTTGCTTCTTTGTTACTGACATATTGATTTATAGTTTAGCTGACTTTGGGTTTTTCTTTACCAACTTCAATCCATTGGCGGACTTAGCTGGTTTGGAAATTTCTTTTCCCCGCTCTCTGGCGGAGTGAAAATCTGAATACATTCTGAGAAGTTCTTCCTTCTCGGTCTTAGTGTCTTTCGGCCTGATGAAGTAGTCGTAACGCTCTCCGCGATCGGTGTCGTATCCTTGCCCTACCCATCTCCATCCCTGTGCGAGATACCGCGGGAAATACGTTCCGGGACTGTAATATGCGACCCCGAGAGAACTCTTGGAGACCTGTAGATATTCCCACCCCGGATTAGCTTTGAAGAACTCTAGGACTCTATCCATTATCCGAGCCTCCGCTTCCACTAGAAACGTACCGAATCCGTCATACGTGTTCTTGATCTTCAATCGCATGGCGGCATCTGCTCGGCTGTCAATCTCCTCTGTCAATCCCCGTATCCTGATCTCTGCATTTGCCAAGGACGATTCGACGTCTCGCATTTGCTCCGTCAAGGTAGGCTCTCCTATCTCTTCTATCTCTTCTATCTCTTCTATCTCTTCCACCTCCTTTCTTTTCTCGGACGTCTTTGCAGACTTCTTCAGTGACTTGATTCGCATAAAATTAAACGTTTAATCTTTCAAACTCTGCTGGATTTCAGGTCTTAACTTACAAATGGATAGTGACAAATCTACTGAAAGTGTCGATCTAATTTAGGGCGCCTAGCTCCCGTCGTCGAGCTTCTCTACGGCATATGGGAGGGTACTACACATCACTGCGAGCAAAGTAGACATTGCCAAGGCTATTAGGCTGAGGATGTATTCGTTCGAGAACAGTAGGAACCCCGCGACTCCTAGCGCACCTAGGGCGATAAACCCGGTTAATACCTGATAGCCTAAATAGGCGCAGATAATTAAAGTGCTTCGGTCTAATTTTGAACTACCCTGAGACATGGTTTTTATGTGTTTTCTTTGACGGTAAAATATTCTTCGCATCGCTCCATCGCGGCGGTCTCCGTTCGACACCACCCGTTCTCGTCTGTCCCGGCTCTCCCTAGAACTCTCCAAGTGAATCTTACGTCCTTCAGGTTCCGTTTTATAAAATCCACGTCCTCCACGATGTAGGCGACCGGTTCCACCTTCCGACTATCGGCGCGGAACGGGTACATATACTTGGCTTTCCCCACTCTATGCCATGTGTACGTTTCGGTTCCACGTAGTAGGTTGGTCAGCTTGATACCGTACTCCGTACTGGTGGTGAAATGACTGAACTCTGGATTCTTCCGAATGAGATACCAGAGAGTGGATACTAGCTTTTCGTATTTCTCCAATTTAGCCGTTTCCGACATGCGGTTCGCTTTGGCAATCTTTAGCGTTTTTCCTTTCTTTAGGGTCATAATATGAACAGGTCGGAACAACTACGCTCCAATGTTTTGAACGACGTATAATACGCCGAAAGTATATTTCTTCGACGTAAGGAATTACGGTCGAATACTCCGATGTAGGTATCTATTGGAATTTTAAAGGAATGGCAGGAAGTCTGCACCTTAACAGTACACTTCACTCGCAGTCCCTCGTAGTCTCTCCCCATACTGCCGCCGAGCGGTATCGTGTTTACGTTGGAATACTTCCTTGCAAGATCGTCCATCAAAAACACGTAAGGACGCTGTGACTTTTCGCTATTGGAGGCAAAAGCCGGAAGCATCCAAGACAGAAAGTCCCTAGTGCTCGCGGGGTCGTCTGGCCCGTCGAGATAGGCGAACGAGATTTCCGGATTTCTAAGGACCTCCGCTACTCCAGCAGTTTCCATAGTTCCTCCGACGACAACGCGCCTGTGGTTGGGATTCGACTTCTTCTGTTCCATTTCCACCTCTATCGCAAGCAGCGAGGGATCGAAGGCGATATGCTTTAGAACAAAGGCGGGCATTGCATCGAACACTTGCGATGCCCATCCGTCGTACAGCATGGACACTTTGGAGAAAGAACGCATTCCGCCTAACTGAATGGCCTCTATCGGGGAATCCATTCCGCTCCATGTACGAAGCATGGACGCTATTCCTGCCGACTTAGGCAGAATATCCATGTACTTCATAAATTCGGATCTAGGACTCGAAATGTCGTCCGACAGACCTTGCGGGGAGTGCGGCTGCCTATCGTTAGTATCGTTCATATCGGTACGATGTTCCTTATTCGTTTTCGGTTTCGGGCGAATACTCTCCGGCGGGAGGGTCGAAGGCTAACTTCTCTTGAACCTCCGACTCCTCGGTGTTCTCGCTCTCCTGTGCCTGGAACAATGCGAGCTGGTCGGCATCTTCCCCTTTCGCAAGTCGAAAATCGAAATCCGGATCGCTCTCCAGCCGATGTAGGCACTCCTTGACCAACCCTATAGCGTGTTCCCGCGACATCGAGGGACTTCCGAACTGGCAAGTACATACCTCGGTAAGTTCCCCCTTCTCATCGTATCTCCGCTGACGGAGCATTACCATGTGGTCCTGAGCGAATCTAGGAAAGTATATTTCGCATTCCTCCGATAGTCTCTCGATGTAAGCAAGCAGAGTCTGATCCTGACCCGAGAATGTAGGCAGCAAGGGAAGTTCTCCGGCAGAAAGGAACGCGGGACCTTTCGTCCCCTCGATTGCACATACTGCCTCCGACTGCTTCCCCTCGTATACTCCGGGGTTAGGCGCGCGGGTCAGTTTGACGGAGACATTTCTGCCTTTCTTGGAGAACGGATTCTTTTTAGGTTTGGACATTTCGAACGATGTTTAGATTTTATAGATAACTGGAAATTAATGACCGGGAATTATTACATCCCGGCATATTTCTCTTCTATCGCGACTTTGCCTACGGCATCTGCGGGAACGGCATCTGCTGGTACGATCTCGGGAACGGCTTGCACTGGCACTGGCACTGGAACGCTCTCCAATTCTTTGTGCAGCTGGAGCAGAGAGGTGATACATTTGTGCCCTATAGCGTTCTCCGAATCGAGAGCCAGAATATGTGCCCTTAACGACTTGATTTCGGCATAGAGTTTTCGGATCGAAGACAACTGCCTGCGGTTCCTCTCCTGCAGCTTCGAGTACTCCGTAGGCTGCGCCTCGGGATATTTTCCCGTAATCGGCATGGAGGACTTCCCCACGGAGGTTACGGAGGACTTCCCCACGGTACTTTTCCCCATGGAAATTCCGGAGTTCTTCCCTAGGGAGCGTATGGGGGACTTCCCCACGGAGGTTATGGGGGAACTTCCCCTGAAGCCTTTCCCTGCGGAATTAAACGTTTTATTTTTACTGACCTTCTTTGTGGTATTCGATTTTTTCATTTTTTCACGATGCGTTCCGAAGTTTACTATCGTTTAGCGTGTCCGTCGATTTCTACGTCCAAATATTCATCTAGCGTCTTCCTTGTTAGGCTCTCGATTGTAATTAGCGAGTTCCTTATTCCAACCGTACTTTTCCTCAGAGCGGCGTTCTCGCTCTCCAGTTCCTTTACGTTATCTCCACGTGCTTTGGGAGATGCCCTGCTCATAACGAGCCAATAGAGTTCCATATCCCGACACCATGCCCAATTTCCGGGCCACTTACTTATAACTCGAAGCGCGGCAAGCGACAAATCCGAGCGGGTATCTCCTGCTCCGTCGAAACGAAGCGCCACCCAATTGGGCTCGTGCCTATCCGGTTCCTCCGATGGGAGAATTTGCGTAAAAGGGAAGGGAATGTCCCCTCCGAGCTTTTCCACCGATCCGATGTCCGATGTATCGTTCATTTTATACCTTATGTTTTGTTATTTTCCTACAAATTCATACCGACCCTAGATCGACTCCAAGTCTTTCAGGATCTGATTGACGCTAAGTCTTTGAAGTGCTGCCAGTTCAGGCGGCATGTAACCTATTTCCGTAGCGAGTATCTGCGAGTCTTCGGGGAGCCTCGGTTCCAAACGTGGATTTCCGGCATGCGGGTGTACTTGGGGAATCTTGAGTTCCATATGCACGGTCACGTCCCCGTCGCCAGGGATTCCTCTGCTCTGTATTGCCGGGATATCCACTGAACAGTACACTGTAAACGACCGCTGAGCTATGACTAGGATCGTGTCGCACGATTTGCCTGCATTTAAAAGGTCCACGCTCATGGAATAATAGTGGAGATTTCCTCCGCCGTGCCTGAGGACAAGTTGTGTAAGGTTCTTGGCTAGGACGAAGGTCTGTTTTAGGGATAGGGCCAGAGAATTGAATTTCATACTCATTTTTGTCCATTACGTTACAGTCCCTCTAACGAAGAAAGAAGTCCTTCCATATCTCTTTCCACATCGCCCTGCATGTACCATATGCCGAAGACGATGCCTACTCTGCATTTAACTTCGCCGGCAGGCATGGGCGGGGAGCTATTTATTTCGAAAATGTCCATGTTCAAGAACTTCTCTTCGCGCGGTCCGTTCCGTCCTTGCACGTATCTCCATGCTTGCGGATAGAGCGTCGCCTCGAGTTCGAGCGTCAGCCTTCTAATGCTATGATGATGGTCGAAATACACCTTGCGAATATCCGTTACGCGGAGTCCGTCGAGAGCGAATCCCGCGGAGTCGATCAATCGGAGGTCCTTTCTGGCCTGCGCCGTCAACTGCTCTATGCTTAGCATCTCCGTCCATACCCACCTCGGCCCCGTAGCGAAATCCGTCATCACGGCAGCGGCCACCGATACTATGTAGCCGGGTCGGGCCCGGTTCCGCTCGCTCCATACTGCACTTACTTTCGCCGAATCCGGGAAAACAATGGGAGGTTGGAGCGTGGAGTTCCACATCCCGAGATTGGATACGGGAGATCCGACGCTACTCGCGGTCAAGGTATTTCCGTAGATACTGCTATTGACGACGTTGACAATTGCGATGGCCGCTACAGGAGGTATGGAGGCAGTCCAGCCTGCGACTATGTCTGCAGGCGTAAGCGCAATCGTAGGCGCAGGTTCGAGTCCCGAACTTCCTTTCCCCGACAGGACCGTGGGGGCATCTTCCATCAAACTTTTCGCTACCAGACTCTCCATCGGCTTTATCTTCGCATCCATATTCGGATACATATTCAAATGTATAGGACGGCTGGACTGCGTCGTTTCGTCGGGTTTCTGTCTTTCTGTCTTTCTGTCTTTCTGTCTGGAAGGGGATCGGTCATAGGTTTCGAAGAGGACATGTTTCTGTATTTCTAATTTTCTAAGAATAAAACGTTTTATTTTCCAGAGAGAGAGTATTCTTCGAGGAAATAACGCGGAACACAAGACTGCGTCCCCTAGAAAAAGACTGCAATATCTATTTATCCGCCGAAAGACCCCCGGAAAGTATCGTCTGCCATTCGCGCAAGGAACGTTCCTGCCTAAAAAATCGGCGCATACGGGAACTGTGCTAAATGGACAGATAGTACCTCCGGTACGCGTCCGGGAACTGTGCATTTTTCCCTCTGTACTCTTCCGGCATTGCAAGAGCGAAGGGAGTGCGTTCGCGACTATGTCCGCAACTACGTCCGCGACTACGGGAAGGCAGCCTCCTGCGGGAGCAGAGAGATATTATGGACTCGACCTCTTCGGAAGCGTGTATTCGAAGGAATCTCTTTCTGTATTCCGCCGCAAGCGCAAATCCGAGATCGAGAGTCCATATCAGCCTCCGAAGTTGCTCGGCCCAGACGGTGCAGGGAAGGCGATATGCCGATTCGGGTGTGTCGGCTTGCCTCTCCCTAGGGGGAGAGGAGAAGAGGCAGAGAGGCACGTACAAAGGATTACCGATTTGAGCCGTTTCCAGAGAGTCTAGCACATCTATCTTTCTGACAACATGCACGTCGGAATGCCTCGAAGCGGCCTTTTCGGGAGAGGAAGGAGAGAAGAACGAAGAGATTCAAAAAGGAGAAGAAGGAGAGAAGAAGAAGAAGGAAAAGAAGAAGGAGAGAAGAAGGAGAGAAGAAGGAGAGAAGAAGGAGAAAAGGGACAGGGAGAATCGTACAAAGCATGCATCTGCGTGCAGACGGACGCAAACACTTCTTTCGAGCCTTGTTTGTATGCCCCTTGCGTCGCTTTTAGACCGGTAACACGGGCATTTCCCCTCGCTATCCCGGCGAAGACCCCTCTTTGCAGTCGAAACCCCGTAAAACGCAAGGAAAACGTACCCCGCCGACGACCTATCGGATAAATGACCTAGAAAAAATAAAATGTGCGTATACCGATAACCTATTGGATAAATGACCTACAAATGTGCGTGGGTACCCCTTTGCGCAGGCGATTTGTGAATTTTTAAGGTATCCGGGTAGTGCTGGAGTCGATACAACGGTGGCAAGCTTTTTCCATGGAATTAATTTCAAAGGGAAAGCGTCGAAGTGCAAAAAGGTCTGTCGTTGGCATGGAATAGTTAAACGTTTTATTTTCTAACTTTCTTTCGATTTTTCGGGAAAACAGTTGACGCTACTACGGAGATATCGGATTCTTTGAGGGTCAGGTTAGAGACGGTGCTAGGCGACTCACTTACGAGTCTCCGGCAAGGGAAATTCCCCTAGTCTCTTTTTCTGGCGAAAAAATAACATGGGTAAACTAATCGTCAAAGCGGTCAAGGGCAAGTTGTCTGGCGTCAAAGCGGTCAAGGGCAAGACGGTCAAGGCTGTCGTCAAGACGGCGGTCAAGGCTGTCATGTCTGGCGAGACGTTCTCCTTCCCTAAGGAGGGAAGGAACGTAGCGATATCCCTTGGACTGGATGGCAACGCATTTTGGAGTGCTAGCGGTGTAGGGGCGAAGACTGCACTCCTTCACGCGCTTCTTTCCCTCTCCCCTAAGGGTAAGAGGGTAAGTCCCGTCAGTGGTCCTGACAGTATACTACTCCGGTTGGAAGGACAGGCTGGAGTCCTTGTCTGGCGCGTCTCCCTGAAGGGCGACGTATACAGTCGAAACTGTCCGGAGTCAGGCAGAGTGACGGGGTCGCTTTCGGCTCTCAAGAAAGGCGGAGTTAGTGTCTCCGCGGTGGCTTCCGCGGCAGTAGAGAAAGAAATATCACGGACAGGAATAGATAGGGAGTGCACGAGCTTCTACAAGCTAGCTCCCCTTCCCTCCCCGTATAAGGAGAGCAAGGGGAAGTAAATCCCCTTCCCCTTCCCCTTCCCTTTCTCGGGAAGGGAATCCCTTTAAAATCTAACTCAAAACAAAATGAAAATCAAATCGGAAGCTTTATGCTTCCTCCGGAACTACGCGTTCCGTAATAGTGTCCGTGCGAACGCACGGACGATGATAGAATCGGTCGCGTTGCACGCGACGATTAGGTTCGGCAAAAACGCGAGGGCGTGGGCGATGTCCCCTGCTCTCTCCGTAGCGGCTCAAAGGCAGGTGGCTTCCCTGCTCCCGAGGAGACGTTAAAGTCTCCTCTTCCATTCCCCTTCCCTTTCTCGGGAAGGGGATTTTTTGTGTCCATTTTCGACGGTGCGGATTCGCATCTGAACTGCATCTGAACGAGTCGGGGGACGGGCGAACGGTGCGTATCGGAACATAGACTACGTGTAGTGTTACGCGAACTACTTAGTATGTGCGTATCGGTAGGAGAACTACGTGTAGTGGAGTTTCGGATAGGCTCGGCAGAAAAACCTGCTGCAGGTACGACCTTTGGCGGGGCATGTGGAGCCAACGCCATAAGTACTGCGCCATCGCATACGCAGTAGCGCCAACGCCATAAGTACTGCGCCATCGCATACGCAGTAGCGCCAAAGCATACGCAGTAGCGCCATCGCATACGCAGTAGCGCCAAAGCATGCGAACAAGTATGCGAAGCCTTCGAGAGATACGTGCAGCCACAAAAAAGCCCTCCCGGTCGGGGAGGGCAGTACTGCCTAGCGAGGTTCCCAGAGGAACGATCTATCGTCACAGTAGTAGTTACCGTGGTTGTAGATGTACTGGGCCGGACACGAAGGGAAATCCTCCGCTACCAGCTTCCAATAGCCCATGATAAGGTCGAACGCTTCCTTGCTGCCTCTCTGCGTGTTGCTCGCAAACGTGAGCGCGCTCGCCGTCTCCAAGAAGATGCTCGGAAACTCGCCGAGGGTATAGTTCGTGCGGAGGATGATGGTCTCGCTGACCGAGCCCGCACGGATGAACGTGATGGCAATCGAGCCGGCGGCGGTATAAGCGGAAATGGGGGAGATGGCTGGGAGGGAGGGAGGCGAGAACATTGGTTTTTCGTTTTTTCGTTGGAACGGAATTATTCCAACTCCAAACAGACTAACAGACTGATCGGATCTCCGGCGAACTTCAAGGGGATAATCGGAGCCTGACGCGGCCTGCCCCGCAAGAGCCTTTCGACCCTTGCGGTTGTCTCGATTACGTCCGCGATTACGTCCGCGATTACGTGAAGAAGAACTCTTCTGTCGCCGTGTCGTACACAGTTATATAATAGTCGAACTCGATACCTCGTTCATCGACCTTGGGAGTCTTCCCGTGCGGTTTCGCCTTTTCCATCTCCCGGAAGCGCTCGACTTCCATCTCCCGGAAGAACTCGAACAGGCTGTCGAGTATTCTTTCCTCGGGGAGTACCTTGCGGGCGAAGGCATGAGCCGCCCGTACGGCTATCTCTAGTTCGTACACGTTCATCTCAGTATAGAGACGGTACACCTCGTTGGGGAAGCCCTCACGAAGGAACGTGAGGGAAAGCGCTCCCTTGCTGAAAAGGCCGAATGGCGAAGCCGACTTTGGAATCGAAATCCTAGGAAGTGAATCCAAGGGAAGTGAGTTTGATTCTGAGTTTGATTCTGAGTTTGATTCTGAGTTCAGTTCTGAGTTCATGGGAATTGAGCTTAGTTTGAGCTTAGTTTGAGCTTAGTTTGAGCTTAGTTTGAGCTTAGTTTGAGCTTAGTTTGAGGCTAGCTTTAGCCGGTTGCGGGGTTTCTGGCGAGCCTACAGGTTCTCGGGGATTTGCTTGGGACGTCCCGCCTATTTACGACGTAGCACTGGATAATACCGGCCGCCTTCCTTACTTCCTCGATGGTCAGCTCTTTGCCGCGCTGCTCCTGCGTGAGGGTGAGCGGGACTTCCGTTACGGAGTAGGTGTGACAGGCAAGCCACAGAGGGATCACTCCGATAACATCCTTGTTCTTTACCGCCGCGACGGTGGCGTGCTCGATGACTGGCGTCGTGTCGTCGATTAGGCCGACTTCCTTCAGATACTGGATCAACGCCGGGTGGCGGGTGACTACTAACGGGGAATAGGCTATTATCATGGTATTGTTGGTATTATTGTTCTTGTTATTGTATTTGTTGCGGCGGGCCTCGTAGATGACGAGAGTGAGTAGGAAAATCGAGGAGAGTACGATCAAAATTAGGCCGATGGTGATGAAGGTCATTGCGAAATTATGAAATTAAATATGCGCCGAGCGAACTCCCTCCCCTCGATAGGAGAGGGAGCCCCCATGTTACTCGCTATACCGCCTGCATTGCTGCAGGCGAAGTGTTTTCTGCCGTGGCGGGGACTGCGGCTTTCGCCTTCGCTGGGTCGGGAACGATCTTGTATCCGCGAGTCAGGAGATACTTTGCGACCTGCGTCCCGGTGTACCGGGACAGCTCGTCCCAGACATTGAGCACGAGACGCATCGTCTTGCCGAGACTCCCCGTCTCCCATTGCAGCTCCTGTCCCCACGCCGCTGGGCGTGACGTGTCGTTCCGATACAGAGTTACCCTCCAGTCCGGGGAGAGCCGGAGCGTCTTAAGCATCGACCTCAAGATCGACCGATTGAAATCGGCCGTCTGCTCGTGCGTCAATGGGAAGTCGCAGATAAGCGTGGGAAAAGTGTATCCCTGCCTGTGCTTGGCTCCGACGACGGGATCCTCCCAAAAGAGAATGCGCTCGAACTCCGCCACGATCTGCTTCGACTTGATGTGCGCAAACTCGACGCTGGACTCCCCCATCTCGCCGGACACTACGCACGGCGTTCCCCCGAACTCCTCCCCTTCACTGGCCTCCATCCTGTACCCCCTGTCGGCGAAGCACATCAAGGCGTCTATCAACGTGCTTTGCGCAAACAGGCCGGTGCCGTAGACGGCGTCCTTCCAGATTGCGAGCTGCTTTGGGCATACACTGTCGAGTATGCCGTTGTGTTCGATACTGGCGGGGTCGATGGAGATGCCTGAATTGGCATAATTCTGAGCGATCTTGAAGAGGCTGTATGGAACCTCGGTGATGGAGCTGTCTTGTTGATTTCTCATGGTCTTGAGTTAGTTACCTAAGTGCTGATTACTGATTGCTGACGTTTACCGACAAATTAATTCTTGATGAACCGAAACCCGAACGAGTCCGCGACGTAACCCTCGAGACTCTTGGGAGATTTCGCAGTGAAGTCCTGAAAGTAAAGATCGATGATTTTGACATCTATCTCCAGCTCCAGCGTGTCCGAGCCGTTTTTTGCAGCGGCTGCTAACACCTTTGTGGCGATGGGGAACGTGACTGCGAAGTCGCTTCCGGGGAGTCGTGTGTTTTTACCGTGCCCCTTGGCGTACACTGCGCTAAGATGCCGCTTCCCGTACAGTCTGGCCTCACTGGGGGCGCTATCGTTGATGAACGGAGACATGAGGTATATGCCTTCGTCTTTTACCAACATCAGGCTTGGACCCTTCAAGGGGATGCCTGTGTAGAGTTCGACCTGATGATCGGCATAGGTCACGCTGTGACGGGCGAGCTGTTTGAGCTTCCTGATGGGGAATAGAAATTTCATGATTTTATAGTTTTACCTTTTGAGCTTTCCCCACCCTCCTAGGAGGATGAAGATAAGTATGATGGACACTATACTAGAACCTGCGGCTCCTGCCCGCAGCGCTCTACGACTATTTTGGATATAGCGTCGTACCGCCGCCGGCACGCTGCTTTCACCTGACGCGATGTCGTCAGGTTAGATGGCAAGGACAAGCTTACGATGTTGCTTTGGCCGAAGTGGACGGTCGCTATGACCATCCGCCTGAGTTCCCGGATTGCTCGCATACGTATCTGTATGGAGCGAGAATTTGATTTTTTCATGGCGAAGACAGCAGAGCAGAATATTACTGTTTTGTAAACGGTTTAGTTTGAGCCGGTTGCGGGGCATCTGGCGAGCCTAATCCGGATTTCCATCCACCATTAACTCGTAGTAACCGAACGATTGGTTGCACCGCCAGAGAACTTCACGCGGAACATCTATCACTCCCCAGAGGGACCCTCCCTCGAAAACGAACCGGGGGTACTTCGAGATCTCGGGAAGATAATCGGGACCGTTCTCGTGTTCCGCACGTATGAGGTCCACGTACCGCAACTGCATCAACTGTTCCAAGGTCAGACGCGACGTCGCTACCTTCAGAATAGTGGCGTTCCGTATCAGTTGTTCCGAGAAGCAAGTCTCGACCATGAGAATAGGCTCCTCGGTTTTTCCGGCGTTCTGAAAAGTGAGACCGAACACGACCCTGCAGGGGAAAGAGTTAGTTTTCATAAATAAGAGTTTGAATTAGCCGAGCGAATCAGTCGCCGAGGTTGAGGTATCTCGTGGTCGTCAGCTCCGCGAGAGTGAGTAGCGCCGCCTTGATCTCGCTGTTCTTCTTTTTGGTATATACACACACTTCGACCTCGAAGCTGTAGTCCAGTTGGTCTACTACCGATTCGACCCACTTCCGAGTGGAGTACTTCGGCTGTTTACCTACCCACTGCTCTGCCTCGTAAATGGCATCGCAGACTGCGTGAATACCCTCTACTACGTGCTGCACGTACCTGTAGAGGAAGATGCGGGAGACTCCTGCATCTTGCAGGAATTCGACTGCCGCTTTCGCAGAGGGAGAATTAGCTACCTGCCTGTCCAGAGACAGGCAAAAGGACGCGACGACTTCCGGACTCGGTTTTTTATATTTGAGTAGTGTCATGGGAAAAACATCCTGACAGGACATATGGGTAGTTGCAAGTGCGCAATCTGCGCCGGCTCCAAGTGCCCCGCAAGGGGCCTAACACCGTAACTGATCTCCCCTTGCGGGGACGAACTATGACTTGTCAAGCTTGGCACGACGGCGCATGAACCTACGCTTCATGTTGGCTTTCGCCTTGGCATCCTTCGCGTCCTGCACAGCAGTCACGCGAGGATCCACGATGAACTCGTAACTTTCTTTGACTCCCCGACTTTCCGCCTTCTGTTCCTTCCGCGCTTCGGCGCGACGGTTCTCTTTCAAGACGCGGAGAAGCGCGGCATAATACACCTTGCGCGGCTTCCGGGGGAAAAACTCCTCCGTGGGAGCCTCTACCCTCGCGATGGTCCGTGGCACGGAGATTCCCCTTCCTTCGGTACTGTTATCGAAGGGAATGTAATCTTTCTGAAACCTAGAGGTCTTCCGGGCGAGGATGTCTCCCAGAATAATGTCCTTGGCGCGGACGATGGTCCGCATTTCATCCTCTTCCTGAATCATTATCCAGCTCCCATTTATGGGGCGGGCGATTACTTTCGCAGGAACGACTCCCACCATGATCTGGTCTCCCTTGCGAACAAGGGAGAAGTTTGCGACGCTGAGACGGCGAAGATTCGTGACGAAGTTCAACATAGGATCTTTACGCTAGCATATGCGCGGCAAAAGGCAATAAGCGCTTTTTCGCCGGAATTCTAGGGTTTTATGGAAAAAAGTAGCCTCTAGAATCCCTTATACGGGCCGGCAAAGGATCGGCCGAGACGATGTGACCTTAAAGGGAGGAATTGCCTTAAAAGGCAAGGAAAGGGCCTTTCTGTCGATTTCGCCTTTTAGAGAGCTATTTCGCGGATAATTAAACGTTTTATTTTCTAAATTATCTACTGGCGGGGCAGCTGGCCTACACCTTCACCTACATCTGCGCCAAAGTACACGCCAAAGTACTGCGCCAAATAGTTAAATAGTTAAATAATTAAACGTTTAATTTCCTCTCCCTCGAAGGCACAAAAGAGCGCCAAAAATAGATATTGCACTGAAATAATTAAACGTTTAATCTTTTTTCGTAAGGTAGGTTGTAGAATACGGTAGGACAGTCTACTTTACACCTCAACAACAACAGATAACGCAGTAACAAAATACAATGAAACTCGCCAATACAGCCAAAAACAGCAAGAAAATCGTTAAAACCGAGAAGAAGAGCGTAAAAGACGTCTCCTCTCTCTCTTCTATTGCAGTGTCGCCTCCTTCCGGAATCGTCGGAATACTTAAACAGATCGTGCTGGGGCACGGTTTGGACGGTGCGCCGGCATGGTTGGTCTCCTCTAGTAGGAAAAAGAAGTATATCGCCTCCCTCTGCTCCTCGGTAATCGCACCGAAACAGGAGAAAACGAGCAAGTATATCGTAATAACGGGCCTAAAGAGGCTAATCTTCTGGAAACTGGAGTCCCTGAATGGAGATACCTATACGAGAATCCATCCGAAAGACTCTACGGTAAGCAAGGATACGCCGGTAAAAGGCTCGGTCAGACTGCTGAAGTCGGTATTTCCGACAGATAGCGTGAAGATTGCCTCCTTCGAGGCAGTACAGAAGCTTCGGGGATCTCTGAAATCCGACGTTTCCTGTCTCCGCGCGGCATAACGGAGCACAAAAGTAGAGCAGGCCGCAGGAAAGAAGAGCAATAACCCTTCCGAATAACCTCGGAAGGGTATTTTTGTGCCTATTTGTACCGTTTCTGGAGAGAGAAGGAGAGCCGGGCCTCCCCCAAACACCCCGCAGAGTGCCGATATCCCCGCCAATACCGTAGAGATGCACGGCCAAAGCACCTATGCTGCGCCAAAATACCTCTGCCAAAGGTATCCGATCTCGGCCAAAGCACCGAAAGTGCCTCTACCAAAGGTATTTAGCCTCACGTCGGACCGTGAAATAGATAAGTCTAGGTATTGAATCGGACCGTGAAATAGATAAGTCTAGGTATTGAATCGGGGTATGAGATAGATAAGTCGGACCTTGAGATAGATAAGTCAGACCTCGATCTGGGTATTGAATCGGAGTATGAG
>Ga0163150_10004980_pt1 | contig 17393 bp, 21 predicted proteins | sample OliLakLV19P2IB_FD_148628 | JGI IMG/M metagenome (GOLD analysis project Ga0163150, IMG submission 148628) | Freshwater microbial mat bacterial communities from Lake Vanda, McMurdo Dry Valleys, Antarctica - Oligotrophic Lake LV.19.P2.IB | ecosystem: Environmental > Aquatic > Freshwater > Lake >...
TCCATAGCGAACGGCTTCCCCTTCCACTGGGTCATGGATGACAATATTAACGACTTCAGAAGGCTGAACCAGAACCGCAAAATCAAAGTCAATGACGGCACGATATTCCGGTGCATGGAAGACTTCGTGCTGCGCTACTCCAATGTGGCCATGGCTGGACCCAATTATGAAATGTTTGCGCCAGCCAAGCAGAAGTCGCCGCCGTTCATAACGAACACCCGCATCTATAGCTGTAACCTAATCATGAATGAACTCCCCTTCCGCTGGCGCGGTCGGTACAACGAGGACACGATCCTTTCACTGGACATACTCAAAGCCGGCCTATGCACGGTTCAGTTCAATGCCTTCCTGCAAAAGAAACGCGCAACCCAAACGGTCAAAGGTGGAAACACCAAGGAGTTCTACCACGCTGAGGGCACGGTGCAGGAAGGGCAGAAGTATGCCGACACCGGAACTTTAAAGAAATCTGAAATGCAGGTAAACGTCCACCCCGACGTAATCGGCTTGACCTGGCACTACGGGCGCATCCACCATCATGTCGACTATCGCCCGTTTAAACGAAATAAGCTTAAACTCCGGAACGGGAACGACTTAAAAGACGCTACGAATAACTACGGCATGGTCCTGAAGACTCGCCCTAAACCTTAAAATGCGATTATAATGCGACATGGCTAAAGGCAGAAAAACAGATGGTAGACTTCCTGCTGACCAACACGTTGCCTCGCCTCCTGCTCGGCGCCCGTGGTTACGGCAAGACCGACTACGACACGATCCTCGGCGTCGCCTACGACGTATACATGAGCCCGACCCATACCTGGATGATCCTGACTAAGGAAAAGAAACGGTCGAGCGCAATTATTGTCGAGATTGCCTCAGCGCTAAAAGCGAACGGCGTACTGCTGGATCGGGAATGCTAAATGCCTACGCACTAACGCATGTTGACTAAAAGAAATCTAAAAGGTCCTGCACGTATTGCAAATTAAAATTATTTCGTCACAATGTATTTCATGAATAATAAAAACCTCACGACTGGTCCAATAACATTAGCAACTGATATAAGCATGGACACGTCGACGGCAATAACAGCAAGCCTGAATATAGCCTCATTTAAAAATACAGTTATTCAAACCATCTGGAGAGTCGGCGCTGGCAACACGGCCGCAGCGGGGACGTTTACTCTTCAGGGATCTTTAGACGGCGGCACAACTTACACAGCTATTACGAGTGGAGCTAACACCCTAGCGCCGGTTTTTACAGCGGCAGCAACCCAAGGGTCCTTCTTCTGGACGATCGACGGACCGTTTCACCTTATTCGAATATCATATGCACGTACTACCGGTAATGGCTATTTTAACAGCTATTACTCGGCAGTCGTAGACGACTAAATTCCTATTCGTAGGGATAGTTGACAATCCGATAAACTATGAAACGATTGTCCCTATGGGGATAAAGCTTTATTCACTACGCGCACTTTGGGCAGAAAACGGATTTTCTCCCTTTGTCGCGGCAAATACAATTAGCGACGAAATATACTGCGTGGAAAAAATAGCTGACGAGGCTTACGTCGTGGACGAGGATAACTGTAGCAAGATCCTCTCGGCCGACGCCATCGCTTGGATCGCTATAGACCCGGAAGAAGACGACCACGACGAAGGTACAGAAGATAAAATTAATGTTGAATTTCATGACATTAACTGAAACTAGACAAAACCAAGACAAAAGTCATGCCGAATAATAACCCTACTGGCAAGGGAGGGAATAGATTCGCTAAAGGGAACTCCGGAGGGCCAGGAAGACCGTCTGGGCAAGGGCTCACGCGCAATCTAAACCGTGTTGATATAGAGAATTCTATAAATAAATATTTCAAGTTATCCTTTCAGGAGCTTCTCGCCCTATCTAAGGATTTCAGTCTCCCATCGGGTGATCATATTTTAATTCGTATAATGATTAACGCTATGAAGAACGGCGATCCATCCAGGATGGAGTTTATCCTGAATAGAATGGTCGGAAAGGTTGCAGATAAAATGGAGGTCACCTCTAATAATTTTAATAACACGATAGTCGAGGCAGTCGAAAGGCGCGAGCGAGAAGCGAAGGAGTTTAGAGATAAAAAACTTATCACCGGAAGAGCAGGCATTAAAGAAGACTGAAGACCCAAGCTGGCGTCTGAAACACTTTTATTATATCGTGAATAAACAAGGGGACAAAGAGCTTTTTATTCCGAATAGTATTCAAAAATCAATATTGGCAAACAATAATCCAAGAAAAATAATACTTAAGGCTAGGCAATTTGGCGTCTCAACCATGTGCTTACTGCGGCAACTAGATAAAACTTTATTCACTAATAATATGACGACCTGTATTTTGGCCCATGAACAAGATGGAATTAAAAAACTATTTCGCATCGTCGCAGGGGCTTATAAGTTTATGCCGGATGAGTTTAAGCCCGCAATTGACAGAGGCGGCGGCTCTAAATATGAAATGTACTTCCCGGAGCGTAATTCTCGTATTTATTGTGACCTTGAATCTCGCGGCGATACGATCCAGGACCTTCATATTTCAGAAGCTGCTTTTATCTCAGACGTAGGCCGGATGCGATCAACAATTCAAGCCGTCCCAATCGGAAACCCCGTCACTATCGAGACAACTCCAAACGGGCTAGCGAATCACTTCTATGAAGAGTGGATCAATCACAATCAGGCGTATGAGAAACTATTTTTCCCCTGGTTTCTTCACGAGGAATATAAAATCAACCAAAGAATCGGTGAGCTTACGCAAGAAGAAAAAGACTTTACGCAAAAAGCGTTTGAGCTATTTAAAATCAAAATCACGCCAGCGCAAATCGCGTTTCGAAGATTAAAACAAAACGAGCTAAAAGAATTATTTCAGCAAGAGTATCCCGAAGACGATATTACTTGTTTTCTCACCACTGGGAACTCTCCGTTTAATTTGCAAAAGCTTAAAGCTCAAGTCTCCAATATAAAAGAGCCAATCGAGATTAAAGATGGCATACGTATATACGAGAAGTTTGAAATGAAAAACACTTATGTAATCGGTGCCGACCCTGCAGAGGGAATAGACGGGGATAGCTCCGCTGCTATCGTGCTGAATGCAAAAACCTATACGATCTGCGCCGCACTTCACGGCTACTATAGACCTTTTGAATTCGCGCATAAGTTGAACGCACTGGGGAAACTCTACGGTCGGTCGTACATGCCAATGTTAAGCGTGGAGAGAAACAATCACGGGCATGCTGTACTTCAGGAGTTATCTGAACATATCAGGTACAACAACCTGTACGCTCATGAGGATATGAAGCTTGGCTATCCGACGACACGGCTAACTAGACCAGATTTGTTTTATACTTTCGTCGAGGCGGTTGAAAGTCAGGACCTTAAAATAGTTGACAACACTCTATTTCAGGAATGCTTGACGCTTGTCAACAATCAGGGAAAGATCGAGGCAGTAAGTGGAAAGCATGACGACTTGATCGTGGCAGCCGCTCTCGGTATACAATTGTGTATTAAACAAAAAAGTTTGGATGTATATAATAACATAGGTTCAAAAATTCGCTAGAGGAGGGCATGGATGCCTGAAACAGCTAAGCCCCCCGTGCCGCGTGCAGAAATTTCTCACAGTCCTATAGAGCAGCTATACGCAAACGTCGCCGAGAAAACCTTTTATCAATCTGCTTACTATGACGACTCTTATCGTCAACCATACAACCCGGACGATTTATTTAGGAAAGATTACGGCTATAAGGTCTACCGCGAGATGCTTAAAGATGATCAAGTCTCGGTATGCCTACAGCTGAAAAAAGATTTAGTCATAGGATCTGGCTTTGATATTATCTCAGAGGATAAGGGCGAATCAGTAAAAGAAGATATTCAAAAAGCTTTATACGAAGATCCAGAATATTCCTTTGACGAAATGCTGTATGAGATTTTGTCCTCATATGAATTCGGATTTTCTGTTAGCGAAAAGATTTTCAAACACCGATCTGACGGCACGCTGACTCTTAAGTATATAAAAACCAGGCACCCTTCGACGTGGCTTCTACATGTCGATGACGGCGGAAACGTAGAGAAGTTTGAACAGCAGGGCGGGAAAACGAAGGTCGAGTTAGACCCGAAATGTTTAATTCATTACGTAAACAACCGATCATTTCAAAACCCTTACGGGACATCGGACCTCCGCGCTGCTTATTATGCATGGTTTACTAAGACGCAAGTTATCCGCTATTACGGAATGTTTTTAGAGAAATCAATCGGTCCTATACCAGTTGCGAAATACCCGATGGGAACTCCGCAAGCGCAGGTCGATCAGCTCTACGATGCCGTCAGAAGTTTTCAGTCGAAGACCGCGCTCACTATTCCCAAAGAGGTTGAGATTGAGTTTCTAAACTCTGGCAACGATGGCGACGCTTACGTCAAAGCTATTAACTTATTCAATATGTTTATCGGAAGATCATTATTCGTCCCCGATCTTGTCGGACTTCAAGGATCAGAAACCTCCGGAGGATCGCAGGCCCTAGGTAAAGAACAATTGGATTTATTCTTAAAGCACATCTCACGCCGGCGCGCGCTACTTGAACGAGTTATCAATCGCGAGATTATCCAGCCGATAGTCCAGTACAATCATGGGTTCGTGGATGTCTATCCAAAGTTTCAGTTTCGTCCGGTTCAGGAAGACGATCAACTTTCGTTCTCCAAACTATGGCTTGAGGCTTCACGGTCTGGCGCGATTCCCGTTAGTGAACAAGAAATTCAACACTTTAAAAAGAGCATTAAGTTTCCTCACAACACGGTTACCGAAGAGGATCTAGCTATTGGCGATAATCCAAATACAGGTAAGCCACAAGAAGAGCAAGATAATGTAGAACAAGCTGAGCCTCCAGAAAAAGATAGTAGCGCAAAAAAAGACGAGCCGGTTAAAAAAAAAGAATTCAGCCTAGAGCCTCGGACTAGCTACGAGAAAAAGGTCAACTTCGCAGAGATTAAATTTGCCCTAGATAGCGCCGATCTAAACGTGATGACCGATACGAAGCCAATCTTTGAAAAGATAGCCTACGATGTGATTGATCAAATCGAGAGGAAGAAAATATTAGATAAGCAAAAAATAGATATGGTCGACGGTATTAAGATCAACCACCTTAAGGACTTAAAGTTAGCCCTAAAGAAAACCTTTCGTGAAGTCTTCCTTCGCGGGAAGTCTGAGGCCCGCACTGAGGTGAATAAAAAAGATATGGCCAAGCCCTTAGCCTCGGATAAATTTCTGGAGATGCTGGAAAAAGAAACGTTCTCTTTTGTTGGTGACTGGCAATACGATATTTCAAAAAGGGTTAGACAGACGCTGATCGCAGCAATTAAAGACGGCAGACCTTTGTCCGACGTAACTGAAGAGATACTTCAGACCATTACTGGCGAGTCAAACAAGACGCGAATCGAAAGGTTCGCCCGCACAAAGCACACGGAGATCTACAACAAAGGACGGCTTGAATATTTTAAGGACTCCGGAGTCGTCGCCGCTTATCAGTACTCGGCAATTTTAGACGATAGAACATCTGATATTTGCGCGGACCTGGACGGGAAGATTTTTTCAGATGGCAGCGAACCTGTGCCCCCGCTACACTTCTACTGTCGCTCCACTTTAGTCCCGATTACTAAGTACGAAGACTTCACCCCGGACAGAACAGTGGAAACCACCGACGAGAACGGCAATGATATCAAACAAGACATCAACGCTTACATCCGGGATAATATCGGCGATGGGTTTTCAGTAAAGTGAGGGGCAAATGAAAGAAGTTTTAGAATATTACATGAATCACACAGACGAGAAGCTTAAAGAAATTCAGCGCGAGCTCCAAAAGATGAACAATAAGCTGGACTCATTAAATAACTTCAAGTGGAAAATATCCGGCGCACTCGCTGTTATTTTTTTCCTAGGTGAACTGGCTAAATCGTATTTTTTCAAAGGAGGCTAAATGTCAATCATGCAATCTATAAACGATGTTCAAATATTTTCCGCAGGAACCTGGAACGGGGATAAGTATACGACAGACGACCTTGACGAAATGGTTAATGCCTTTGAGGCGAATAAAACAAAAGTTCGCCCATACCTAAAGCTAGGTCATGACGAAAACCAAGAGCTTCTGCAAAGAGACGGTCTCCCAGCAGCTGGCTGGATAGATAGAATCTATCGTGTCGGGGATATGCTTTTTGCAAACTTCGTCGACATTCCTAAAAAGATATATGATTTAATTAAAAACAAAGCATATAGAAACGTATCCAGCGAGATATATTGGAACATTGATATCAATGGCACACTGTATAAACGGATGCTTTCAGCGGTTGCCCTTCTCGGAGCGGACACCCCGGCGGTCATGAACCTAGACGATATTTTGAATATGTATGGTCTAGTTTCTTTCGAAACGGTGAAGAGTTATAGTAAAAACCAAAACATAGAAATAAAGTCATACTCATTCGACAAGGAGGTTGAGGTGAACGAAAACGAGATTAAGTTGGCTTATGATTTAAAGTTACAGGCCGAGAAACTCAAAGAAACAGAAGACCAAGCTGCTGCGCTTCAGGCAGAAAAAGCTGACTTCGAAAAACAAATCGCTGAACTAAAAGAATTCAAGCTTCAAGCTGAAAAAGATCGTGCCGTTGCAATTGAGAACGAGCGCATCGCTAAGATTGAAAAGTTTGTAACTGAGCTTGAGGCAGAAAAACTCTCCACTCCTGCTATGAGCCCTATATTGACCGCTCTTATTTCTGGGAAAACAGAGCTGTCAGTAGGCGAGAAGAAGTATTCCACTAAAGAAGAAATGTTTAAAGAGCTCTTAAAACTCCATTCTGCGTCTGTTGTTAATTTAAAAGAGAATTCAAAAGACTTTCAGGTTAAGGGAGACAATAAGGACGAAGACGATAAACTGGTCGCTTTGGCGAATAAGTACATGGAAGAAAATAAATGTACGTTCCGCCAGGCCCTTAAAGCAGTAAAGGAGAAATAAGAGATGTCACGAAATATTGAAAGTTTTAAAGTTTTAACCACACTCTCGGCATATCGAGTTGTCGCTTGCGAATCGGGTACGGCTAACACAGTCGTTCTTCCTACCTTAGCGGCATGTCCTATAGGAATCACAGTCGACACAGTTAAAGACACTACCGGCGCCATTCCCGTTCAAACGGAAGGAATCGCGTATCTTTACTTCAACGACACATGCGTGTCTGGTAGGTTGGTTGGTCACGACTCTTCAGGACGCGGCGTTCCTTATAGCGATGTCACTGCCGGTGGTTACTCCATTGGTACTTTGGTCGGTCCGACCGTTGCTGCGACAGGAACACTCGCGCAAGTTTTGATTAGTCCTTTTTGGAAAATTATCACTTAATTTAATAATGGAGGATTTACGATATGCCCTTAATTAATACAATTCACACAGACACTCTACTGAGTAACGTTGCGGTAAAATATTATAACCAAGAATATATTGCGCAAAAAGTTTTCCCCGTAGTGCCAGTTAAAAAAGAATCCGACCTTTTCCGAATTTACACTCGTGATTTCCGTTTACCGGAGACCAAGCGTGCGAACAAAGGTAAGGCGCTTGAGTACTCTTTTGACGTCACCACAGGTGCGATGGTCCTAGAATTCCATGGTCTTAAGGACTATGTTTCTGACCGCGACGCTTCGAACTACGATATCTTCGACCTTAAATCTGACACGGTTGAGAAATTGACCGACGTTATTTTAAAGCGCTTGGAGAAATCGGTAGCCGATCTAATGGTGAAGGCCAATTGGTCGCTAAACGTTTCCCTGTCGACCGCTCAGCAGTGGAACGCGACCACTACCGCTAACCCGATAGTGTTCTTTGATACCGGCTCATCGACTGTTCTTTATAACAGCGGATACATGCCAAACTTTATCGCAATGTCTCGCGACGCTTATATTTCTACTAAGAACAACTCAAACGTCTTGGACCGGGTGAAATACACCTCTGCCGAAATGGATAAAAACATTTTAGCTAAATTGTTCAACGTTGGGGAGTTGCTCGTAGGAACTGCGTCTATAGATACTTCGGCTCTCGGAGTAGCTGAGTCTGTCAGCGCCTTATGGCCAGATGCCGCTTTCCTTGGATACCGACCTGCTAGCGCCTCTCCTGTTCAACCTTCTGCTGGTTACATCTTCAAACAAGACGTGCCAATGGTTAAGCGATGGAGAGACGAGGAACGGTCTGCTGAGGCAATCGAAGTTAACATGCACTACCAAGCTAAGGTCGTCGCATCGTTGGCCGGTTATTTAATAGGTGACATCAGCGCATAATTATACTGAACTAATTCTGCCCGGGCATGACGTCTGGGCAGTAATTTATCAGGGAGTGATTAAATGGGACGCAAACTATCTACAGCCGCGCTTGAAATAGCTGAAAAATTCGAAGCTAATAAACAAAATGCGCAAGAGCTGGCAAGTGCAAAAATTCACAAAGCTAAACCCGTCGACACTTGGTACGAAGTGAACGGTCAGAAGCTGGTGAAGATGCAAAAAACCGTTGCTGGCTCCGTGTACTCAGACTATGTAGGGCTTTTAACCAACCCAGCGACTAGCGCGTTTTATACTAAGATTAAAAAAGAAGGGCTTGTCCGAGTAGGAGGTTAATCGGTGGGAAGTTACGCCACGACGACTTCACTGCAGACCTTGATGGTTGGGACGACGTTCGACACGACGACGACTGCCCTCGGGACGTTGTGCATTACGAATGCCGAGAACGAGATTAATAAATATTTAGGTAAACGCTACGATATTACCTCGTTTACTACTACCAGCATGCCTCCAATGATCACGACAATGTGCCAGTGGCTCTCGATTGGTTACATGTACGAGAACATGGCGCGCGGGGGGAAGGAAGCCTACGGGCGCGCGGATAGGTATATTGACAAGGCCATATCTAATCTTAAAGACATTCGCGATTACAAGCTAGACCTTGTCGATACGAGCGGAGCTTCGATTGCTGATAAATCTACCGCAGCGTTTAGAATTAAAAGCTCCACGTCTGGCTATACTGAAACGTTTCAAGAAGACGATCCGCTTAACTGGGTTATTGACCCGGATAAAGAGACCGATATCGACAGGAATAGATAAAGATGCCAGCTGAGGTAGAATTTCAAGACTTAGGCATGGTTAGGTTTTTACAAAAACTAACGATTAAGACTAAGCAGTATGAGAAAAAACATAAAGAAGTGATCGGGCTTTTTTCCTCTGTCGTCTACCGCGATATTATGAGTCATTTTAAAAATGAAACTGGACCAGACGGAAAATGGAAGCATTGGTCTTTTGCCTATACTTTATTTATGGAAAAGATTGGCAAGGGTGGGAATAAAATTCTTCAGGACACTGGTCGTCTTCGTCAAACATTTGTTCCGCAGAAATACCGGACGAGTGACGCTGGCGTTTTATTTTATAATAATGCGAAGACGAAAGGCGGGTTCGAATACGCCGAACATCATGACAAAACTAGACCCTTTATGTGGCTATCTGACAAAGGCGCGGAAGATATTAGCAAGAACGTTTTAGCTTTTATGTTAGAGGATAAATAAAAATGGCTGTCGTCGTAGACCTAGTCGGAATTAAATCAGCTATACAAACCACGCTTCTAGCTGCAAACACCACCACCGCGAGCCCAGTTTATTTATCAAATGGAATGTCTCGCAAGGTAGCGCAGGTATTAAAAATCAACCCACAACACATACAGCCACAACCTTCTTTTTTCCCTATGGTTACTTGTTATATAAATTCCAAAAACACCCAACAAATGGACATCGTCGTTGACCAACTAACGGCAAAGTTCAAGGGCGAGATAAGCGTTAGCGTCGTTGGGATCCTGTGGAATGATACCTATGCAAGCGTGGATAAGGACCCGGCGGATGACGATATAAATTACTTGATGGAAAACATCGAGCTCTCTCTGAGAGCAGACCCGAATTTCGGCGGTAAGGTTCTGTGGCAAAAACCAACCCAAATAGAATATTACAATCAGGCACTAGATGAGTCTACCCACCTTCGGGCAGGCGTTTTAACTTACAACGCACAAGTCTTTTACTAAGGGGAAAAGCAATGTACAAAATGGACGACGACACAATTCGCCATCAATCTCTCTCTGCCTATAAACAATGGCATAAGCAATGGGCAGCGCAGGCAAAAGAGCATTCCAAGTTTAAAATGAAGCGCCTGACTGACTTTGAAAATACTGGTATCGGAAGAGCTTGCTTACTTATAGCTAACGGCTTTTCGTTTGAAGAGAATCTAGAAACTATAAAACAAAATCAGCACAACGTTGACGTGTTCGCCTGTGATAAAACCCTAGGGCATTGTTTAGATAACGGTATCATTCCCAAGTTTGTTTTGGTCTGCGATGCGAACGTGTCGTATGAAAAATACATGGAAAAATGGAAGGATAAGTTACAAAATACGGTCTTATTTATTAACGTCTGCGGTAATCCGAAATGGTCTAGTAATGGAAATTGGAAAGATATTTATTTCTTTGTAAACGAAGACATTATTGAATCCCATAAAGAATTCGCTGCGATCTCCGGGTGCGAGAATATAATCCCAGCTGCTACGAATGTTTCAAACGCTATGGTCGTTTTTGTTACCCAATCGAACAACGTGCGAAGGTGCAATTTTTTTGGCTACGATAAAATCCTACTCATCGGGTTCGACTACTGCTGGCGTCCAGACGGGAACTATTATGCTTTTGATCACGACGGAGAAGGTAAGTATTATTACATGAAGCATATATATGGAATGACAGCTGGACAAAAGACTTGCTGGACTTCTACGAACTTAACATTCTCTGCAAATTGGCTGGAGAAATATATCAGCACTTTCAAATTGCCGGTGGTCCAGTGTGCCTCGCAAACTATTTTACAGCTCGCTAGCAAGAGTCTTGAAAGCCAGATAACCTATAGGCACAATCCAGAGGATATGGTAACAGTAAATAAACTATTGAGAAATAAAAACGAAATGGCAAAACAGATACGAGAAATAGATGAAAAACTCAAGCAGACGTGGAAAGATCATAACCAAGCCTATCTAGCTTCAGTTTGTTGACAAGGAGGTCATAAATGGCGGTCGGACAAAGTGCATTCTTATCTTACAATTCCTACATAGCCGTTGGGCGAGAAACCACCTACGGAACTTTTTTAACTGGAACTGCCGGACTTCCTTTTCTTTCCGCTGCAATAAAAACAGTAAAAGAAGGTAAGATTTTAGAACAGGTTGAAAACTCTCGGGCTCATTCTTTAAGAATTGAGGGCGGAAAAGTTGTATCAGGTGACGTCGAGTTTTATTTCTACGCTAAGGAGCTGGCTCCTAACTACCTGCTTCACAACGCTTTTGGTGGCGCTATCTCTACTGCTACTGCTACGGCGGAAACTGTTGGCTCCAGTGCTGTTACACATACTATCTCAATCGGACAGATGGACGGCTCTTATTCGTCTATTTGTATAGACCATCGAAAAGGGGATTCCGTCGGTGCGCAGAGATTCCGTTACAACGGCGGGCGAGTTGATTCTTTAACGATTACCGGCGAGCTAGATGAGGCTCTTAAGTGCAAAGCTTCTTTAGTTTTTTCTGACTCAACTATAAGTGCTGCCGATATTTCTACCCTGTTAACTATCGGTGCGTCTTCTGTTCCTCTAACTTTTGTTAGCGGCAGGTTTAACGTGGAGAATTCATTAGCATCTTTAACGTCGACTTCCTTCTGGCACGTTCAAAGCGTTGAGTTTACTTTATCGAACAACTTAAAAGCCGATAGCGAATCACGAAGACTAGGCTCGGACATTCTCTCTGTCCTGCCGGTTGGTATCGCAAACTTTGATCTAAAAGTCTCAATGCGATTTGACACGATCACGGCCTACAATGCGATGTTAAACGGAACGCAACTTGCAGCTGAGTTTGAGTTTTTAGGCCCTACACTTACCGGATCTAAAAGCCGTGAGGGCATTAAATTTGTCTTCCCTAAGGTTTATGTTAATAACTCCGGTGATCCTGAAATCGGCGGACCAGATGAGATACTAAAAGCTGATATTGATTTTCATGTTTTGCGGGATGAAACTTCGGCAACGGGATACGCTTGTAGGGCGCTTGTGACAAACCTTACAGCTAACTACACATAAAATGTGGCCATTAGGTAAACCTTTAAAAGATCACCTTCAAGAAACCAAGACCGTGCGCGTGCGCGGTGTGAAGTTTGAAATCAGGAAGCTAGATGTTTTAAAACATATGGAGGGCTACAAGACCCTTCTTAAAACATTTGCAGTTTACGAAGACAAAAAGCAGATAGAGAGTAAAGACGTGCCAGTTAACTATGAAAAAGCTAAAGACGTTTACCGGGATATTTTTTTATCATCTGTTATCAAGCCCAAACTATCGTCTAGCAAGGATGAGCCTGGGCAATTCGTTGACGATTTATTCGGCGACTGGGATCTATGCAATGGTCTGTATGAAGCGATTTTAGGTTACACTTATGGTAAAAAAAAAGTATCCGTTATTTCGCTAAGGCAAAAGTTTTAGAGATAGATGAGATTGCGCGCCGGTACGGCAAGCTGCCAAGTGAAATTGTAAAGTTAGGAGCGGAAGATTTTGAGTTTAATGTCTTCGTCCAATATCATTCACTGACCGCAGAGGCCAGGAGACAGGAAAAGGCAAAGGGGCGCAGGTTAAATGGCTAGCGGTGAAGCAACTCTACTACTAAGAATAAAACAGATTGGGCAGGATGTTTTAGACCGTTTCGTTATTACGTTTGGCGACGTAGTTAACATTGCGAAAAGTGTCGCAAGCGCGCTGTACGCCACTATCGAAGCGTTTAGGGAAGAAGAGTTAGCCATCAATCAGCTGACTCAATCAATGGTTAATCAGGGGACGTTTACCGCCGATCTTCGTGCGAAATATTTAGGTCTAGCGGACGCCTTAGAACAAACTACCACCTTCAGCGACGATCAAATTATTGCCGCACAGGGCGTTTTGCAAATGCACATTGGGCAGCGCGAAGTTACAGAAGAGCTCTTAAGGGCCACGCTTGATCTTGCTGCCGCAAAAGGTATGGATCTTTCATCAGCGTCTGCACTGGTTGGGAAAGCCATCGCTAGTGAAAACGATGTTCTCGCTAGACATGGAATTCATGTTGAGCAAGCTAGCGACGCGAATCAAAAGATGGCAAATGTTATTGACGCTCTTACCGGGAAAGTCGGTGGACAGGCAGCCGCAATGGCACGGGGTCTGGGCGCAATAGATCAACTCAAAAATCAGTGGTCGAATTTCTTAGAGAGTGTCGGCGGCAGTATTGGCCCATTCGTAACTGATATGGCGAAGGGCACAATCGAAGTTTTGAAATTCTTAAATAGCTTTAAGGGCGCAGATGACGCGAAGGCAACAACCGCCGAACTAGATGAGAAAATAAAAAGTATAACTGAGCGACTGATTAAATTTAAATTAAAAATGGGAGATGATAAGGGCGATTACGGAATGGGGACTGGGCTTATTAATTCAATGGAAACAGAGCTCGCTCAGCTGCAGGCTATTCGTAACGAAAACAGAGAAAAAGAAGAGCAGGCGAGAAAAACGTTTAATGATAAAGAAGCTATCGACAATCTTGATAAGTCTTTAAGGGATCAAGAGAATGCGATTGTTCAGAATGATCTTATATTTGCTATTCAAGAGGCCGAGGGCGTAAAAAAACTAGAAGCGCAAATGGCTTTCCTAGATAACCAATTAAAAAACGAGACGAACAATAAACAAAAAATGTTATTGTTAAAGGAAAAAACAGACCTCCAAGACTTGGTTCTCCAGGCGCAGCATCATGAAAATCAAACTGCCGCTAAGAAAAAATTTGACGATGAAACAACGGCGTCAAGGGGCAAGACTCTAGCCGTCTGGGCGGCAATGCAGAATTCAAATAACCAAACACTTGCGGCAATCGGTAAGGCGGCGGCAATAACTCAAATCGCAATTGCTACGCCGGAAGCTGTAGCTCATGCAACTTTATGGGGAACCCGAATGGGCGGCCCAGTTCTCGGGGGAATTTTCGCTGGGCTAACTTACGCCGCAATGGCTGCACAAGCTGCGCAAGTCGCAGGCGTTCAGCTCGCTGAGGGCGGTATCGTCACGGCCCGTCCTGGCGGTATGCAAGCCACTATCGGAGAAGGCGGTCGAGACGAGGCAGTTATTCCTTTAGAGAACGGTCAGGTCCCAGGCATGGGCAGCAACGTCACGATTATAGTTAACGGCGGAATGCTAGGCGATGAGTCTAGCGCAAGACAGTTAGCTATTGCGATAGACAGACAACTTTTAAAGCTAAGGCAGAACAACGAATCTCAGGCGTTCGATACGGGGTTAATATAAATGGAAATTTTATATCAGAACTATTTTAACACCTCTACGCAAGCGGTTGTAAACTCAAACACGAGCACGGCTCAGTATTTGCTCACTAGAGATACATATTACCAATATGTGAGCTCTGGTTTTAACAACGATCTGACGCAAACGACGATTCGAATAAACTTTGATGCGACGACATCGGTTTCAAGGATCGCTATATTAAACACCAACGCTAGAGAGATGATAATTTTCCGTAACGGGCTAACGGCATCGACCTTTGCGCTTACAACGACAAGCTCTACCGTTACAAGTTCCTGGGTTTCAAATAGCGCGTCGTCAATGTACCTTTCATTCTCTGCGGTCGATGTCACCTCCGTATCGTTTGATATTAAATCAACAATAGTCGCCAATGTGGAAAAAGCGGTCGCACAGATTGTAATCTCCTCTGTGCAGATTAATTTCTCTCAGCTACCTTCTGCGAAAAACTACAAGCCATTGATTGATACGAAGCAAATCGTTCACGAGCTATCCGACGGTGGTACCCGCGTGCATGCAGTAAAGGACAAATACTCCCACAAGGTGAAGCTAACAAACGCTCCTCTGACGTTTCAATCGCAATTCAAAACCTTATTTGAGGCCCACAATCCGTTTATGTTCTGCCCTTTTGGAACGACCACCTCCTGGGATGCGATTTTATATGAAGCCGTCTGGGTAGGGAATTTTGATTTCTATACCTATAGCGACGATAATGCGAATGCTGGCTTTACTGGCAATATGGACTTTAGGGAGTCACCTACATAAATGCCCGGACAATCCATAATTGATTATATTAAAAAGCCGCACTCGAGAGTTTTCAGGCGCGCGTATATTAAAAGAAGAAACATAGGTACTGGAGCTTTTGAAAGTAGCTGGGTGGAGATTTCTAAAGACATAAAAAAATGGGGCACGATCTCAACACAGCTTGACTCGGAAAGGCTTAATAAATTCACCTTCGGAAATATGCGTGTCGTTGTCCAGAATGATCAAGGGAAGTATAACCCAGAGGATAGTGAAGACTCTTACTGGTACAACTACATGCCTCAGCAAAGGACTTTATTTAAAATAGAGACCGGGTTTTTTGATTTTACTACCACCTCCGGAGTTACGCAGGTTTTTAATATCCCCAATGGGGTCACCACAGCGTTCGTCGGGATCTTTTCTGGCGATATGCCAGGAAGTGATAAAAATGAGATCACATTTAACGTCAAACCTTTGACAGAAGTTTTTAGAAACTACGCGGCATCAAACATCAGGGGTCTTGACGGATCAATGACGGCGTCAAGGTTTATGGAGCTTTTAAGGGATCAAACAGACGGGTCTGGAGGTTTTGTCTTCAGACCTTTTTTCGATAACACCACCACGAACTTTGATATATCTACCACGACGACTCAGTATCTAAATCTAAACACCTCAACATCTGAGGAGCTGAGAGAAAAAAACGTCTGGGAGATTATCGAGAAGCTATCAGAGGCAGAAAATCATGTCTCCTATATAACTAGAGACGGGAAGTTTCGGTTCAGGTCCAGGTCTGCACTTACCACTACGGCGGCTTATTTATTTAACGGCGTCGGAGGAACCGATAATACATATGGACAGACTATAAAGACTATTAATTCTTACGGCAAAAAGCCCTCAAAGTTTTACTCTCGCGTTCAGATACAATTCAACTCTCTTAATACGACGACGTCTTATTCAACCGTTCAATCTGCAATGGTCGTCGAGTCTGCCAACGCTGCGTGGGCGCTAGGTGAGAGAACCTTTAGCATTAGCAACACGCTTATTCCAAACGTGACCGTTGCCGAAGCCCTGGCGCAAAATATTTTTAACGACGTTTCAACAATAAAAAATGAGATTGAGTTTACTACTACCTTCGTACCGCACCTAGAGATACTAGACCGAGTTCAAATCACCTACGACTCAAGTCCAGTTTTGTTTCGAAGCCTTTGGGATTTAAACGATTGGGCAGACGCTACAAATAGTTCAGATTTATACTGGGACGCTTCGGGCGGGAACGCGCTAAAACTAAACGCAAAAGAGTTTAAGTTTATTAGTCAAAACATTGATTTGGATAGGTTTGAGTGTAAATTTATAGCAAGAGAGGTCTAATGGCTCCGTCAACTGATACGATTACAGCGTTTAATACTTTCACTCCGTCGACCTTAATTGCCAGCGCCAGGGTAAACGAGAACTTTGCAAACTTCCGAGGGCATTTAATTCCTATCGACGCGTCATTAACAGCGGCAGTTAATATCAGCATTATTTCTGCGACAACGCTCGCACAGCTTAAGGCCATCTTAATTGATCTAGTTAAGGCGTTAAGATTTTGACGTACCTATTTTGTATTCTCTCATCTTTTGCAAATGATCTCGGCGGGTACTGCGAAGTCTATCCGATCGATTGGCATGAGATGGTTTTGACCTACCCCGGGCCGTGCGAGCCGAATAAATTTGAAGGGATCATAGGCGATCCGAACTTTTACGTTCATAAACCTTTTAAAAAAAAGAGCTTTGCAAAACAAGACCAAAGTGATGGGAGAGTCTAAATGCCTTCAACGATAACAAGCTACACAACGTTCTCGGCTAATACGAAAGCACGCGCAAGCGAGGTGAACGCTAATTTTTCGAACCATCGCGGAACGAACGTCCCAATAAATTCTGACACGATCACTGCCTCAACCATAACCCACGACCTCGGCACCAGTGAGCATCGGTGGCGCGGCATGTATTCCGGATCGGTTGACTTAAATAGTTCGACAACCACAGCAGCGTTAATAATCCAAGGGGACACTTCGGCAACTTTGGGGGCTATGGTTTTCAGGGTCGGCGGCACGACCTCTTCAGCTAGAATTTTACCTAGCGGTTTTGACGGGACGACTATTCTCGCCGGATCAGTTCCGTTAACAGCCCTTACAAGTTCCGCGGTAGCAACGTCGCGGGCAACTGTTTACACAACCCCTGGGTCTGTTTCTTTTACCACCGTAGCGA
>Ga0163150_10004982_pt1 | contig 17389 bp, 13 predicted proteins | sample OliLakLV19P2IB_FD_148628 | JGI IMG/M metagenome (GOLD analysis project Ga0163150, IMG submission 148628) | Freshwater microbial mat bacterial communities from Lake Vanda, McMurdo Dry Valleys, Antarctica - Oligotrophic Lake LV.19.P2.IB | ecosystem: Environmental > Aquatic > Freshwater > Lake >...
GACCTGGATCGTGCCGTAAACCAGCATGGCAACGACCACGATCAGCGACAAAAGAACCGGGATCCAACCCGTCCCCCCTTTTTTGACTTGCTCTTCGGTCGGCTGAAAAACCATCTGGCGTTCGACATCGGTTACCGGATTGAAAAAGTCCTGGCGGTATTCTTTTTGCGGCTCGGCTTCCAGACTGTGCACGCCGGATTCCACGACGGTTTCCAGTCCGTGCCGCGTTCCGGCGGACCGCCTGGCCGAGCCGGGACTGGTTACGTTTCCACGTGAGGTTGGCGTTCCGGATTTCTCACCGATCTCCGGTTCTTCATCGGAAACAGATTCTCCCGGTTTTCCAAGGCGAAAAGTGTTTTCCGGGCTGACATTGGTTTGCCGCGTATTTTTCGGATTGGGTGCGGCCTTTCCATGGCTCGTTGCGGCTTCGCTCGTATCGCGCAAAACCTGTTCCACAAAGTCCAGTTTTCGCAAAAGTGCGTAGGCCGTCGGAGTCCGGTTCTCCGGTCTTTTTTCCAGTAACTCATCGATGATTTCTTCCAGCGATTCCGGAACGTTGGGAACGCGCGAACGGATTTTTGGAGGACGTACCCGGGTCAGATTTCTGAGCGACTGTTCAATGGAATTGCTGGCAAACGGCGGCTCACCGGCCAGCAGCGTGTACATAACGACCCCCAAACTGTACAAGTCGGAACGGGCAGTGACCGGCCGGCCCAGTGCCTGTTCGGGACTCATAAAATCGATGGTGCCGACAACGTTGTCGCGCGTGTCATGGCTGACGCCATAAGCTTTGGCGATGCCAAAGTCCGTGACCTTGATCAGGCCTTCCTTTGATTTCAACAGATTGCCAGGTTTCAGATCGCGGTGAATGATCCCCCGGTCATGGGCGTGCCGCAGTCCGGAGGCAACATCGCGGCAAATAACCAGCACATCCCGCCAGTCAAACGTCTTGATCTCCCGTTGCAAAGTGAACAGGCTTTTCCCCTCGACCAGTTCCATGGCAAAATACATCGACCCGTCGTCTTCGCCATATCCCAACAGCCGAACTATGTTGGGATGATCCAGTTTCAACAGGGCGTTGATCTCGGATTCAAAGCGTAGGCGAAAATGCTCATCCTCGTTGTGGTTCTGGGCCAATGCTTTGACGGCAACCAGGTCCCCCGTTTCGCGATGCCTGGCTCGATACACGGTCCCCATGCCGCCGCGACCAACGACTCCCAGTAATTCGTAAGGCCCCAGCTGTTTCATTCCGGTTATTTCCAGGTATTCTTGCTGATCAGGCGGAGATGGGTTCGGCCGCCTGGTGGTTTCGATAAAATCTGTTCACGCCAGTTTCCAGTATAACGTTGCTGGCAAGCGGGATTCGACCGGCGGAATTTGGGGCGATCCCGTAGCTGTTCAGCATGCATCGTCAGGTTTTTTGCAAGAATATGAATGTAGCATGATCCACCCTGCATCGCTGGACGACGAAAACCTTCTGAAAAACTGCGAGGTCACCCGTACCCGGCGGGGAGGCCCAGGTGGCCAGCACCGCAACAAAGTTGAAACGGCTGTGGTCATTGTCCACAGTCCAACCGGTGTGTCTGGCCAGGCAAGTGAACGCCGCAGCCAGGCCGACAACCTGCAGATGGCCGTGCGCCGGCTGAAAATCAATCTGGCCATCGCCGTTCGCCTGCCGACGGAAAGCCATCGGATTCCAACGCCTCTCTGGCAGGGACGAGTCAACGTCCAACGGATTCGGGTTGCGACGGATCACGCTGATTTTCCGGCAATTCTCGCCGAGGCACTCGACTTTCTGGAAGCAAACGGCTGCGTCGTGCCAACGACTTCGGAAAAACTGGGGGTGACGTCCAGCCAGTTGTTGCGACTGGTTCGATCCGAGCCCGCCGCCTGGACCTGGCTGAATCGCCGCCGGGCCGAACTGGATCTGGGCCCGTTGCATTAGTACTTTGGCAACGTTCGGTTTGGGTTTAGCCGAAACGCGCTGGAGTCCGGATCAGTCGAAAAGCCGTGGTTTTTCCACTTTTTCGGAAAATTTGGAAATTCCTGCGAACCTTTTCCAGTTTCGGGCGACATATACTGTGTGTGTCGTTGCGAACTTTCGGGTTCGGCAGGCGACATTTTTCTGCAATGGTGCAGATTCTCAAGCAAGCGCGTTTTCGTGCAAGGAGTCTGGAGATGGTCCTGCGATATCAACAAAGCGAACTGTACCAATTGGTCACGAATACCGTGAACCTGGTCGCAGGCGTTTTGCGCGCGGACCTCCGGAATGCACGCGAACGTTTCAGTATTGGCCAGGAGCAGATGCGACAGATGCTGCCCGGCGGATGGCAAGATTTCAGGGGGCACCCGGCTTTCACGCCGACCCCAACAGCCTCCGCCAGATTTGCACTGTCAAATCCCGGTTTTGTGGGCAATTGCGGCTGAACAAAGCCCAGTTCCCGTTACCAACTCCAAGTCCTTCTTTCATGGTTTGCAAATATCCCCGACGGGGTTGCAAACACCAGTTTCGAAAAACACGGCCGGCTTCCTTCGGGTCCGGTTGTCGTCTGACCCGGTCGTATTTAACGAGCCCGAACCGACGGCAATTGTCCGAACAGTCAAACCGGCAATGGCTTTGAAATCCCGCGTGGTTCGCCATTCCGGGATCGGCGCAACTGGAAGTGATTGATCGCAGCGTTTCGGGAGTCACCCTCCGGAAACCCACCCCATACACCGCGTGAGAATCATGACTGTCCAGACTTTTGCAGTAGATACCATTGAACGGCTGGTTACCCGTGCGCGGGATGGCGACCAGGCTGCGCTGGGTCAGCTCTTTGAGCGGTTCCAGCCTGCGGTTCTGGCGATTATTCGCCGGCGGGTCTCCGATGACGCCGACGTTCAGGAACTGGCGCAGGACGTTTTCATCAAGGCGATGCAGAAGCTGCACCAGTTGCGGGAACCTGCCGCGTTTCCTGGCTGGCTGCGGTCGATTGCCGTTCGGCATTCGATCAACCACCTGCAGCGGCGAATGGCAAAAGTTGTCAGTGATACCGAACTGGTTGGCCAGGCGGCTGGCGATTCGGTTTCGCCAGACCACAGCGCACTGGCTGCAGAGCGGAACCACCAGCTGCATGCAGGCTTGGCAAGCCTGGGTGAAATGGACCGGCGCACGCTGGTTGCGTTTTACCTGCACGGCCACAGCCTGATCGAAATGGCGGATGCGTTTGACGCGCCTGTCGGAACGATCAAGAGGCGACTGCACGTTGCCCGAAAGCGGCTGGCAGAAAAAGTTGGACAGACAGCCTCAAACTGACGGACTTCCGGCACGTCATCAAAAAAAAACTGGCGGACTCTTGCAAGGCAACGGTCCGCCAGTTTTCTGTTTTTGCCGACAGGTAGCGGGTTATACCCAAGCCTGATCGGAATCGTCGTAGCTCTTTCGATCACTCGAATGCCAAAGGGGAAGTCCCTTTCGCAATCGTTGTGCCAGGGTCTGGACCTTTTCGCTTGATCCAGGCATCGCCTGGGTTGAATCATACCTGTTCTCTTCCACTAAACCCGGTTCGTAATCCCACTCACCATTCTTGATCGCATCCAGAATCGAGTTCGACACTTTTGGCTTCCTTTGGACTTGGCAGTAACTGGAAGTGCATCCATGAAGTAAACAACTGTTGCATCCCTGCCAGGCAGGCCGTTAAGCCCTACAGCAAGCCCTCCAATATCGGGATCAAATCGCCCGTGTCAAGTTTTTTGTTTCAAAATATTTTTTCCGTACCATTTGGGCGCAGGTTTGACCGGATCAATTTACGGCTCCAACCCCCCAAGTTTCAGGTTCTCATCCAATCCACGCCGCAATCAAAGACCGTGTCCAGCAAATACCGGACCGCAGGAATGGAAAGTGAATTACCCAATAAATGCCATCGGCGACGGAAGGAAATCTGCTTCGGCCAAATCCAGCCTGCAGGAATCCCCAGCAACATCGCCACTTCTTCCGGTGAAAACAGTCGCCATCCGCCCTCTGCAGCCAAATACGAACCGCTTCGCACAATCGCCCGGCCATACGAACTTGCAAAACATGCCGTGATCGCGGCCGGGTCGTCCCGATCCACACGACTGATTGCCCGTCCATACTGCTCCGCCAAGCCGGAATCCAGCTTCAACATCCCGAAATCATCAGTTCCCGCCGAGGCAACTTTGGTCAGCAAAGTCTGTAGCGGGGTCTTCAAATCCGGTAGCGGCTTCCATTGTGTAACCGCCCCCTGGCTGGCCGCCAGATAAACCCGTGGCCGGCGATTGGGCCATCCCATTTCTGAGGGGCAGAGTTTCCGGATCGCAATCGAATAGCCGGCCAAGGTCCATTTCCTCTCCAGTCTCGCCATCGTCTGGCTGGATTCGAATCCTTCGACGTTTTCCAGCAAAACAACGGGTGGGCGGATATCGGCGACCGCGTCAATCAGACCCAGTAGGGCCCGGTTTCGTTGGTCATCCAGGTCGCGTCGTTTTCCACGTCGGGTAAATGGCGTGCAGGGGGGGCTCATCCACCATCCGTCCGCCCCGAAACCATCCAGCCAGTCTTTCCCTGCCGTCGCCAACTCGATGGTATGAACCGGATGGGGGAAATTCGCCTCGTAAACCAGCCGGGCGTCCCGATCAATTTCCACAGCGCCGACGATCCGGGCCTCCGGAAAAGCGGCCGCGAATCCGCCTATCCCTGAAAACAACTCCAGGAATTTCCAATCTCCATCCGGACTAAACGGTTTCAAGCCGGCTGTTTCCTGTTGAACAATAACCTGATTCCCCCCTATTTTCGGGGATGGCCGCCAGGTCAATTGGTATCGATCGCGCGAATTGTGTAACGGTCGCCAGCTGGTAGGGAGACCCAAATCGAATAATTGCCGTCGCCAGTGAACGTGTGCAGCATAACCACGTCCGACTCCTTGTTGCCAGATGTGGAACTGGCCAGCTCAACTCCCTGCGAATTCCGGAGCACCAGGTTGGGCTGGGAATCGCCACCGCTGGCATGGAAGATGACTGTCTGATCCTTCTTGCCGGCAAACAGCCAGTGCTCGATCCCGCCAACTCCCGTCTGGCGGGACTGTTTTTCTCCAGATTCCAGCCGCATGGCCTCTTCAGTCCGTAGACTCAGCTGGAATTCTCCCCCTCCGCCGTCTCCCACGGACGCGACTGACAACAACATCGGCCCGGAACTGTACGAAGTATGTTGCAATCGGCTGTTCAAACCCCCTGCGCCATCATCGTCGGCTTCTACCTGGCTCCCAAGGTCATTGAACAACCGGACAACCGGATCGAAACCTTCCGACGAAACATTCATGGTGATGGTTTGCCCCTGCTCGGGATGAATGTGAAAAAACCGGGTCCCACCCACTTCGATCCGGTCGGTCGTCGTCCCGTCGCTCTCAATCCCGGTAGCCAAGTCGGCATTTCGCACCGTGTAACTGCCGCCCCGATCCGAAAAGACCCACAATTGATAGCGGTCCTTGCGCCCCCAAATCGCAGCGTACCGGGTAAATTCCCCTTTGCTGCCAATGGGGAGAAAAGCAGTTTCCGGCCGGCCATTGGTGTTGTCCAACCGCTGCCCTTTTGGAACGTCGATGGGTGCGAAGATAATTTGTGAACTCAATTGATCCTTCGTTGCCAGCTCGATCACCCGGAAGTCGCCGATCTGGCCGTCCAGATCGATGATTGCGGCCTGGCGACGGTCGAGCGAACCGGAATATTTTTCGTCGTCCGTCCATCGATGACGAATGGTTGGCCGAAGTGCCAGTTCAAACCGGTGCCCTGCCCTGCCAGTCAATTCAACCAGGTATTCGCCGCTGCGATCGGGAACCGCCAGCCGTTCCCAGACATCGACCTGTTTGCCTTGCGGATCCAATACTGCCCAATCCCGCAGCGAACTGCTGGTCACATCGACCGTAAGAGACTGATCCCGTTCGGCAGCAAAGCGGAAGAATGCTTTCCCACCCCCGTCAAATGTGCCGGCGACGGTCGAGCCGATCGCGCTGGCTTGGGCCCGAAACTGGCGAAGCGAAAGGGAATAGTTCCCGCCACCCTTGAATTCGTAACCGCGCACGCAAATCCGGTACTCACCGTCTTCCGGCAAGCGGAACGACAACCAGCTGTCACTGCCGTCGTCGTCGATTTCCTGCAGGAATTTTTCCTTGTCTTCCACAGTCTGGACAAGCTGGATTACGGAATCAAACTCGCGGGTTGCGACGTGCGCAATAATCGTCTCGTCTTTTTTCCCGCCGAAAATCCAGCGGTCGACCATCCCGGGCGTGAGATACTTGTTGTAGTCGCCGGGCTGGTCGATGTTCCGCACAGATTCCTGGGCACAGAGCTTTTTCGGCGAAGTCGCAGCAATCGCGAACGGAACCAGTACCAGCAACGATATGCAGCGAACAGAAAATCGATTCACGAACTGACTCCCATCATGATTTGGACCGGAAATCGACAGGTTCATAACGGAACCCGGATTGATCGCAGAACTGAAACGTAACCGGCAGAAAGTCGGCACATACTGCAAGTACGTGGGGACCCGTCACGGATTCCCAAAATCCGTTTTTTCTTCCGGAATTCAGAAAATAAAAGGCATCCCAAAAAAAGCCGCAGCTTGACCGGGTCGCGCCGCTGATGACTGAAGGCCTATCGCAGAACATCCAGAATGCAGGAGTAATCGTCCGTCCACAGCCGCAGGCCGGGATTCCGCTTCAGCGGCAGCCAGTTTCCGGTTTCGGCAAACTGCTTCATCAACGACGTGTTGCGGCTCATTACCACATAGATCGAGGACTTTTTGCCGGGCGTTGCTTCCGGATTGTGTTCACACAGATCGACCCGGATCAGCGCCTGCAGTCCGGCGTCATCGGCCAGCGCCGCACACAACGGCTCCAGATCCAGAAACCGGTTGGATATGTGCACACCCAGAATCCCATCCTGTTTCAATCGCCCGCTGTATATCGCGAAGGCCTCGCGAGTCATCAGGTGGGCGGGGATGGAATCCGAACTGAAAGCGTCCAGGATCAGCAGGTCGTATGGTTCCACTCCAACCGCCGGCGCGTTGACAGCATGATCGCCGGGGACCCAGGCCACTTTGCGTACCGGAATATCCGATTGGGCGGACGACTGTTCCATCAACTGCCGACGCAGGCGAATTCGGCCGTCACCCAGCAGGATCCGGCATTCACCGTCCGCGTCACTCAAAAAGCTGAAGATCCGTTTGTCATTGGCGTAGCGGCATACGACCGGATCGATTTCAAAAAAGTCGAACCGTTGACCGAAACGGGAATAACTGGCAATGCTGCCTGCTCCCAACCCGATCACTCCGACATAACCGCTGGCAGGCAGGTTCGCGATCCGGAACAGGTCACCCACTGGTCCGGTTCGATGATAGTAGGAAAGTGGCTCCCGCACGTCGCCATCGACCCGTTGCATTCCGTGAATTGTGGTTCCGTGGACCAGCATCCGCATTCCATTTTTCTCATCAGCCTTGACCTTGATGACTCCAAAAAATCCCCGTTCGATATCGATCACATCCCGGTCGCTGATGTACAGGCCCAGCATGAACAGCAGCGTTGCCAGAGCTCCGGCAAACCGGATCCGGCGTCCGAACGGCATTTTCAGCCAGGCCAGTCCACCGACGATAACGAGATAGAGAACCGCGGCCGCGTTGGCCATCTCGGGCATCACAACAGCACGTACAACCAAAAAGAGCCAGGTTGCAATAACCATGGGAACCGCCATTCGCCCGGCCACGATCCACCAGCCGCAGGACGTTTTGGTCGAAGGCAATTCATTCAAGCCAAAGGGAAGGAAACAGGCCAGAACCAGGATCAGCGGATATTCGAGGACATTGCTGAATACCAGGGGCGCAACAATCGCGTTGAAAAATCCACCGACCGCACCTCCAATGCTCAACAGAAAAAAGAATTCGGTCAGTCGTCCTGCCGACGGTCTCAGCCGTGCCAGTTCGCCGTGGCAAGCCATGGCGACCACAAAAAATGCCAGCAAATGGGCCGGTGCCAACAGCCACGACGAATTGACTGGATTGACCAGCAGCAAAAGGGCAACCAGCAATACCAGATGCGGCAATAGGCTGACCGTCCAGCGATGCGGAATGATCTGGTGTTTGGCAAAGCCCAGAATAAAAGTCAACAGATAGATCGCCAGGGGAACAACCCACAGCAGGGGCACCGATCCGGTGTCGGTGGTGATAAAGGTCGTGACGCCCAGCATCAGACTGGAGGGGACCGCTGCCAACCCGATGAACAGCCAGCGCTGTCGCCAGGTCAGTGGCAGGTCGTCATTCCGGGTTGGGGCTTCAGTCTGCGCTAAAGGAACCAAACCGGTTCCGCCAGCTTTCGCACCATGTCGAAAAACAAACCAGCCACAACCGGCACAGCAAATGGCCAATAACGAAAATCCAGCCGTCCAAATCCCGCTTTGACCGGTCAGCCCGAACGACCGTTCCATCAACAGGGGATAGGCCAACAACGCCAGCAGGCTGCCGGCATTGCTGAAGGCATACAGAAAATAGGGGTCCGTCCCCTTTTTGCCTGCGGCCACCGAATACCAGCGTTGCAACAGAGGTGCGTTGCTGGAAACAACCAGAAACGGCAGTCCGGTCATAATCGTCAACTGCCACAACAGCCATAGCGATGGGTTGTCCTGAGCCGAGGGGTCAATCGCAGTTTGGGTCTGCATCGGCAGGAACAGGGTCACCGCTGCGAGCAACGTCAAATGGATCTTGACCTGCCACGCCGGGCTCAGTCTCCCCGATACAAAGTGGGCGTAACCATACCCGACCAGCAACAGCCCCTGAAAGAAAAGTACACAAGTAGTCCAGACAGCGGGCGTTCCACCAAACGAGGACAGCAGAATCTTGCCAACCATCGGTTGAATGCCGAACAGCAACAGCGAGCCCAGGAAAATGGTCAGACAGTAAAGTGGTTTCACAAATACGTTTCCAAAGGCAGGCTGAACGCATGAACTTTCATTCCCCGGGGAGCCCAGACCTGTAGAAAAATGGTATGGCTCTGGCCGCTGGGAGAATTGACGGCGAAATATAGGCCGCTTTTGCGGAAGTCCCTGTGTTTGCGGCTTCAGCAAGACACAAATCGCCCAAGTGAATAACCGGGTTTGACGATTGATCCGGAGATGCCGAATAAATGGCCGTTGTGCCTCAAAAGAAACACGGAACCGAAGGGTCCGGTTTGTCAGACGTTTCAATGGAATTTCGAGGCCAGGAAACAACGCGGAGCCATTCAACCGCCAGTCTTCGATTCGACTGGTTTTTCGCGACGCATCAGTTCGATGATTGTTGTCGCGTTGTTTTTCACGGGATCCAGCAGATCGCTGACCGACTCTGGCCGGCGAATTTCTGTCCCGTCAAAGGCCGATGGTGCAATCGGTTCGTTCACCGAAAACCAGTAAATGTCCATTTGGTGTTCCAAGCGGCCCCACTGCTTTGTGTTACTCCCACCTGCACGATAATCAGGGCCTGATTTTTTGAGCGAAACAGGCATTTGGACCCCTGACATTTCCTTCCAGACGATCTCGTTAGGAAATGAAATATTGTAAACTATGCCGGTTTCGTGATCTTTCCGAAACGACTTGGACCTGCTGATCGTCAATGACTCCGTATCGACACGAAAATCGGTGTAGTAATTGTAATTCTCTTTTTTGGGATCGGCAGCACAGTACTTTCGTATATCCACAAACTTGCCGGAACGACTGCGGACTTCGAAAAAGTGCCTTCCCGATTCGGCGGCGCGAAGCCAGGCGTGAAACAGTTCGTAATTATTGCTTTCCAGTCCACCGGTCCAGCCCAGACCACGGATATCGGGGAGTCCCAAGGCCCGCATTGCATCCTTGGGCGATCCGTTTACCAGGGGACTTTTCCCCGTATAGCTTCCATTCATGAAGGAATACTGGCCTGCCGTGTCTGAATCGATACAGAATGCCACCGTGGATCGGGTAGTCTCCCTCCTGCCTTGCGCGCCGGTTGCCGGATCCTGGAGCGTCAAATCCGTTCGGTCCACAATCCGCATGGTAGCAACGGCCACTTTTTGAAGATCGTGATCGAATCGCAACCGGACCAGAACCTCGATATCGTCCAGGACGCCGTCCAGATTCAACTTGTCAGGGTTGTATCCAACGGAGTCAAACGTCTCATGAATTCGGAACAGGCAATCCCCTTTTCGAATTGCACTGGCATTCGCATAAGCGGCCTCGAAATAGCCAAACAACTCCCGGCTTTCTGCGCTCCACTCGGGAGCGTCTGCCACGTCCGCAGACTTGTCCTGCGAACAGGCCGGGCGAAGTTCCGCAGCCGCGAACAATACCGCCAAAACAACGAATGCGGTCAAGGTTTTGAATGGTCTCATTGCTTTTCCTGACCTGATGGATTGTCAGCCATCAGTTTTAGGGTTGGTTAAGGTGGCGTATGCTTCCAGCTTGCGGTTTTTGCCCCCAAACCGACGGCAAACAAGGATGCTTACCCCACTTTTTACACTGGACAAACCATCGCCCACAACAACGTCCCCGCGATTCTTTGTACCAACATTTCTAATCTCCTGGAAAAGTTACACGAAAATCACCCTGAACCGAAAATCCGGAGTCCGTTATCTGGACCATCCAGACAACATTCGCCGGAAAAGAATCCGCTTGCTCTGCTTTGCCGGAATTCTTTAGTCTCGCTATTTGATCCTTCAAAAACTCTTCCGTGCATGTAGCAGTCAGCTTGTAAACAAGGCTCGTTCCAAGTCGAACGGAATCCAGCGTTATCGTCTCGTCGCCAATTCTGAGTTGAACCCCAGTCAGCAGAGTCTCCGGAGGATCGTCGGTTTTTACGGCGTCGTTCTCGACTTTCCGAACCAGATCATCAGACAATTGCAACATGGCAATTGCCCGGTACTCTGTCTCCCTATCTTTTTTCCGGACGAAGTGCAGGGTTTGGGGGCTGAGCCTGAACGGTGCAGCCCGACAGATGGTCAGCGAAATCCTGCGGGATTGCCCAGTGGGTTTGTGAATCAGTTCCAGAGAACCCAGCACGCCCCCCGGATCGAGCATGGGGTCGGCAACCATCAGACGAAGAAAATGGCCATGCCGGTTACGGACCAGACTGACCTGTACATCTTCCAGCCCCGGACCTTTTTCCACCGTTAGTGAATCAAGGGTAATCGGGGCTGTGAAAAAAACAGGAATGTCCCATTCGCCAACATTCTCTTTCAACTCCAGAACATGTACGTTTCCGCCCGCATACAGACTTCCCAAAATCGCTCCTGAAAAATTCACAGCGCCAATCGGTGGACTCGCCGGGTCAACATGGAATTCAATTCGCCCATGAAATTCACCAGTCGAAGATTCGGCCGGAACCCGAAAGAAAACGTCCCCCGAAACAGTCTTGCCCGGTTCGAGAATCGATTCCGGAAACCTGGGGGAAATGCAGGTGCAACTTGTTTTCAGCGTTTTTATCGCAATCGGAACTTCGGTGTTGTTGGTCAGTGAAAGAGAAAGCAGATACTGTCCCCCCGCCTGGAGTTCTCCCAAGCTTGTCTCACCATAAAAAATCCTGGCGGCCGGATTGGCAGATTTCCTTAACGGTGCAGAGGCACTGATTTTCAAAACTTCCGCCGAATTGGCAGCGGACGATTCAGCTGCATCGGCGGTCACTTCGTTCTGTCCGTTGCAAACAGCTGGAGTTCCCGACAGAACCAGAATGGAAAGTGCCAGCGGCATCAATTCCCGAAAATACAAGCGCCGATTCATTGTTCCTCCGCTCGATCATTGATGGCCACTTTGAACTGCGTGGCTGGACGACCATGGTGCAGTGAGACAATATAGGGTTCCATTGCGGGAAAAAAAATGACCTGAAATGACCTGAATGGGTCATTGGTCGGCCATCGATCCAGCTTGCCAGATTTGAGGTTCTATACCGGCCGGATTGCATGGGGTGAAAGTGCGACCGAAGTACCTCAGGTGCCTGGTTCCCGCTGCGGCGACCATGATGCATCCTGTACCGTAATCGTACGGTGAATAATCCAAACATTTGTCAGGTCCGGCCGGGAGCCGATGTTTGAAAACTCAACGTAACGCGCGAATTGGTGTCCGTGCGGAACCTCTCCCGGTATTCGCATTCGGGATCATGCTTGGTCGGAACTGAAAAAGGTCTTTGAACCCCCTCGATTGGGGTAGTCAGTTTTGGGAATTGGATGTCGATAAACCAGGTAAATTGCTGACCAGTTAGAAAAACGGAAAAAATCCTGACCTTTGGCGTAACTCGAATTCGCCTTTATCCTGGGCCGAACAGGCTATTCAGGTCATGTCAGAAAACAGCTCATGACTTATGAAACAGTGCCGGGACGATTTGTTTTTACTCGCATTTATGCTCGAATTGCATGGCACGCTTGCATGTAACGGAATCTCCTTTTAGCCAGTGACGGCAGAATATTACGATATAAGGCGAAATTCGCGACTGGCATTTTGGTACCTTTAGCCACCAGCGGGCTTTCAAAAGTTTTTTACAGGGAAACTTTTTCATGTCGCCTGTATTCAAGACCAGGAAGATCGAGTCGGTTGACCGGCCCAATGAGTCAATTCTTGGAATCGGTTACTCGTTGTTGCTTGACACTAACGAAACCCGGGGACAGTACGAGGTGATGCGGTTCCATGTTCCGGCTGGCGTGGGAGCTCCTCCCCATATTCACCGCCAGGAAGACGAGTGCATTTTGATCGAGCAGGGAGAGCTGCAGATCACATTGGGAGGCCGGGATTCCACTGCCGGACCGGGAACCATCGTGCATCTTCCCCGCAATGTCCGGCACGGTTTTCAAAACCTGACGCGACAACCCGCCTCATTTCTGTGTTGGGTCATGCCGGGTCGGCTTTCCGGGTTTTTTGCAGCATTCAAGCGTCCCTGGCCGGAAGGCCAAAAGCTGCCCGACCCGGCCAATGACGAGGACGTTTCGAAAATGATGAAGGCTGCACAGACGTACGGGATAGAAATTCTGGCCAGCAGTGGATGAACCAGTCCCCCGGATTTGAATGACGGGAGATTCCGTTCGGAGATCGCCAGGCGACTTGCCAGGCGATTTGCCAGTCCGTCGCGTCAGAAACTGGTAAAGCCGTCGAAGTTGAAAACGACTCCCTGTTGCGGGAAGATCGCATAAAGTGACCGGACCATGTACAGATCAACCGCTTCGCTGAATCGAAGGACGGGAGATTTGGGGACCAGGATAATGTCCGAATCCCTCAGCCAGATATCGTCCGATGGGTAAGGGCGTTTCCCGTTCAACGCTCCCTGGAGATCCAGTTTCGTGGCCACCAGTTGCCAGTTTGCGTCACGCCGGAACACGATGACCTGACGCAGATTGGAACCGGTTTGCCAGCCTTCCGCCTGGGCGATCGCCTGCATCACTGTGGTGGGGCCGTCGATCACAATTCGCCCTGGACGCGTGACACGGCCCAATATGTAAACGCTGCGTGGCGCGCGTTCTACCAGAATCGGATTGACGTTCACGCCGCGGATGTGCTGGGCATATCGTGCGTTGACTTCGGCTGCGATTTCCCGCAAGGTCAACCCGATTGCCGGCGTTGGTCCGACCAGTGGCAACTGCACGGTGCCATCGGGTGAAACGCTGACCTGTCGCGATTGTCCGTTTTGACCAAAGTTGGTAACGACGGCGTTTTTCAAATCGTTGAGCGGTGTGTCTCCCTTGGTTACCTGCACAACAACCCGGGGATCGCGGACATTGCCGTCTTCGCGGAATTTCCGGTTCAGCTCAACAGTCAGCGCGTCAACCGTTTTTCCGGAAACTGCAACCGTTCCGATCAACGGCAGGGTAACGGTTCCGTCCGAAAGGATTTGCAACGAGGGCTGGTTGAGAGAGGGATCGCCAACACTGGTCAACGCAATCGTGTCACCTGGGTAGAACTGGTAGGGTTGACCGTCAGGGCGGCTGGTCAACAGGTAGACAAAGTCCAGTTTGTCGCCGATCCGCAAGCGGTACTCGGGAACATGTGGGGTCCGGAAGGGGCCGATGTACTCCCCGTAGGCCATGTCTTCGAACGGCACCGGTTGGGCGTCTTTCCAGCCCGGTTCGCGATGGGTTTTCTGGCTGCCATCGACTCCCATGATCCATTTGGCGCTGGAGTCCTGGCTGCAGGCATTGCAGTTGCCACCGCAATTGCCGTTGCAGGGTGACGTCGCAGGGCCCGGATCGGCTGCTACCTCCCGGGAATGTGCGGCCGGCCACATGAAACTGTTCTGTTGGCCATTTGCAACCAGATTCCAGGCGGCCAGTATCATTAGGGCCGTCAGTGCAATGATCAATCGTATTTGTCGTGAAGCCATGATTGCAGTTTCAATTGGGTCGAAAGGCAAGTTGTGTCGTGGAGTCCCAGCGGAACGGCTGTATTTGGGGTTGCAACCGGTTTACTTCCGGTTGAACGGATTGCTGAACAGGCTCCGCTCCCCGTTCGGGGCATTTCGGACACCGCCCGGTTCGGTTGTTGCTTCAGCCCGTGCCACCGGATCAAACTCTTCGGGCCGTGCTCCAAATGACTGGGGATCAATCCATTGAACCAGGCCGATTCCACTGGCTGCGTCTTCACTTGCGACGATGGCCGCTTCCTGATCGGCCAGGGCGGCCAGTTCTTGTTCGCCCAGCTGGTTGTGCAGCCAGGCAAGGTTTCTCCAGGTGGTGGCCGTCCGGCGTATCCGGAGTGACATCAGCAGCATTTCCCTGGCGTTCTGATGGTCGCCGACTTTGGCAAACAACACGCCCATTTCGTTCGCACTCCGTGCGTCTTGCGGATTGCATGCCATCGCGGTGCGGAACAGCGTCATGGCCAGATTCCATTCGCATTCCTGCGGCGTTCCGCTTTCGTTCAGTTTGATCGCATGCAGCTTGGCCAGTGACGACAGCGCCGCAGCGGCGATCGGGTCATTTTCGCAAGCTGTATAAAGCTGTCGGGAAATACCGTCCAGATATCTGTTGACGATTTCCGTACGGGTCATTTTTTTTGCTTCCTCTACCGTAACGACTCTGCAAATGTGCGTCCCGACGACAAAGGCCGGATCGGCCACCGAAGTGCCCGATGAATTGTCGATGTACAGATCGCGAACCTCACCCAGGATCTGCAACGCAGTACCGAGCGACTGATTGTGGCTGTTGATTCCGGAGATGCTGTCGCGCCAGTCGGCGATGGTCACCAGGGCCTGGACAAATTCACCATGGGCAGTCGCCGTGGCGCCCCGGCGGGCAAGCGTATTGCCCTGCTCGACATGCCGCATCGCCCGGGCAGCGAACTCCGGGGCGATCGAACTGGCGACCTTTGCCGCATTCGCGGGCGGCGACTGTTTGAAATCGTTCGCGACCTGAATGTGGCTGGCTGGGGCTGTAGTCACTGCGGCAGCAGGGATGTTACTCTTTGATTCGTTCCCGGTTTTGGCATACGCGGCGTTCGTCGAAAACCTGCTGGCTACAGGTTTGGCAACAGGAGCAGCTGCATCAAAGTACGGGTTTCGAATCGATTCGTTTCCAAAGACTCCCGGATTATCTGGAGTTGCAGCAGGTGCAGTATTGCCTGGAATCACGACCGGTGCCGCAACCGGAGCTGTTTCCGCAAGCACCGGTTTTTCGGCAGGAATCGGGGTATCAGCAGGCTGATTTGCGACAACTTTTGCCACCGGATTGGGCAGAGCGGCATTGAGATCACCGGCCTGCGACAGAAGATCCAGTTCGACCCCGATGTCTGCTTCGATGGTCGTCCCGGCAGTTAATTCGTTTCCCTTTACCGTTGGGACCCCGGTTTTGGCTGCCGAACTTTCAGGACTTGCAACAACCGCTTGGGGTTCCACTTCAGGAACAGCAACCTGGTCCATCCGGTGGAAATCAATTCCGGCCATTTTGCCGGAATCGGAACCGGTTTCACCCGATCGAATGGCAAATGCGAGCAGCAACACCAGGCAGGCCGTAACGGCAGCGATTGTCTTCTGCATATTCAACAACGGTGGTTGGTGGTTTTCAGTAATTGAATCCAGGTCTCCCAGGCGGTTTGTCAGCCAACGGATCAGCCCGAGAGTGCCCGCCGGTCAGACGGCATATCGGGTGGTATCGACGGTTCCGGTTTTGACGCATTAACCGCTTGAAGCGGTCGTTCCGTGAATTCCGGCTGGTCGGTGTTGTATTCACTACAAGCCCGAAGGATGTCCCAGGTTATCCAGATTGCCGGCAAGTCTGCGCATGAAAAAACCCGGATTTCTCCGGGTCTTTTCCTGATTCTGATATGTCTGTTGCCGGACCGCACTTTGTCAGACGGCGGCAATGACAGCAGGTGCTTCCGCTTCTGCACCCTCTGCACCCTCTTCAGCCACTTCCGGCTCAGCGACCTGCGGTGCCAGCGACAGCTCTTCGCGTTTGCCCTTGATCAATTCCGAAATCTGGGTCAAGGCGCGGTCCATTCCCCGGATTACAGAATCACGGTCCCGTCGGGAGAACATCGACGCGTGGCCGGTAATGGCAATCGCTCCCTTGTAGCCTCCAGTTTTCAAATGCAGTGCGACGGGCTCGACCAGGCTCCCTTCGCGCTGTTCGGGCAAATGGAAAATGGCCGTCTTGCCGGCTCCCGGCTCGCTTTCCGAAAAACGGACTTCGACGATTTTTTCAACCGCCAGGTCCGAAATTTGATCGAGTGCTCCGGAATTCAAAGGCCACTCACCGGTGTCCAGGCAAAGCCCGACGTTTTTGGTGCTGCACATGCGAATCATGGTCAGCAGCTGCTCGGAAGTTTCAATGAATTTGAAACTGCGTGGCTTGCGTGCGGCCAACGGTTCCATTTTCAGGCCAATCCGCATGTTGGCCGCCTCGAGCCGCTTGGAAATCTCCTTGATTCGTCCGGTCTGCTTCTCAAAGTTTTCCTGGAAAGCGCGAACATCGCTCCCCGATTCGACTTCGATGTAGCAGCGCGGGCACTCCAGTGCTGTTGCCAGCTCGATCATCGTTTCCAGTTTGGCAACCTGTTTTGCATACGACTCGTCGTCTCCACCAAAATCGATGGGGAGGCGAAATGTTCCTACGGTAATTTTTGCACTCGTCAGAAACTGCAAGGCAAAATCCTTGCCCAGTGTTTCGTGCCGGCCCAGCAAATCGGTCATGTCGATTTCGACCGACTGAAAATGGTAGGTAATTGCCAGTTCGATCAGCTCATTTTGGCGGCCACCTGTTCCCAGGCCCCGCAACAACAGAATTTTTTCCATTAGCAACCTCTCCTTTATGTACAGCTTGACAGTTTGTTTGCGTATTGAATTGTCCGAAACAGTTTTCCCGTTGACCCTGACCTGATCAGGTCGAATCCGGAAATGTTGCACCAATCAACCAAAAATGGACTG
>Ga0163150_10004983_pt1 | contig 17387 bp, 14 predicted proteins | sample OliLakLV19P2IB_FD_148628 | JGI IMG/M metagenome (GOLD analysis project Ga0163150, IMG submission 148628) | Freshwater microbial mat bacterial communities from Lake Vanda, McMurdo Dry Valleys, Antarctica - Oligotrophic Lake LV.19.P2.IB | ecosystem: Environmental > Aquatic > Freshwater > Lake >...
CTGATGGTCGGAGTTGCCGACAACGCCAATAGTCGCGCGGCAGTCGATATGCACCTTGCGCATCTCGCCGGAGGGCAGCATGATCGTCGCGTAATGGCCTTCCTTGTTCATCAACTTGGCGGCGCGACCGGCGGAGCGGCAGAGTTTCGCGCCCTCGCCCGGCTTGAGTTCCACGCAGTGGATGTCCATGCTGGTGGGGATGTCGCGCAGCCGCATGCAGTTGCCCGCCTTGGGCTCCGCGGGGCCGTCGCCGCGGGACATGATCTTCTCACCGTCGGTCAGGCCGAGGGGCGCGATGATGTACCGCTTGACGCCATCGGTGTACTCGAGGAGCGCGATGCGGGCCGAACGGTTGGGGTCATATTCGATGCCGATGACGGTCGCCTCGATGCCGTCGCGATCGGCGCGCCGGAAGTCGATGACGCGGTACATCCGCTTCGCGCCGCCGCCGCGACCGCGCACGGTAATCTTGCCGCTGTGGTTCCGTCCGGAGGTGTTCTTCAAGGGCCGCATGAGCGAGCGCTCGGGCGAGTCCTTGGTGATGTCCTCGAACCCGCTGATCGACGCGTTGCGGCGACCGGCGCTGGTGGGCTTGTAGATTCTGATCGACATCGGGAAACCTCATCAAAGAGCCGGGGGTGGCGGGGCCGGGGGAAGGCCCGCCCGCCGGATCAGAACAGTTCGATCGTGCCGCCCTCGGCCAGGCGCACCGTTGCGAGTTTGACCTTCGATTCCTGGCGCATGCCGTACTTGGCCCGCCGGTGCTCGCCCTTGCGGGTCTGCGTGTTGACGGCCTCAACCTTCACGTTGTAGAGGTCCTCGACCGCGCGCTTGATATCCACCTTCGTGGCCTTGGGATTGACGATGAACCCGTAGCGGTTCTGCTCGTTCATCCCCCAGGTGCCCTTCTCGGTGATGAGCGGGCGCTTGATGACATCGATCGACTTCATCACGCGGCCTCCTTCTTGCTGCGGCCTAGCGGATTCGTCTTGGCAACCTTGGTCGTCTGGGACTGCGGACCCGAGAGGTAGGCCTCCAGGTCGGCCTTGGTGATGACCAGGAAGCGGTGGTTCAGCAGGTCGAAGCAGTTGAGTTGCGACGGCTGGCAGAGCGTCACTGTCTCAAGGTTCCGGCCCGAGCGACGCACGGCATCGTTGTCGGCGCCGACGGCGACCAGCGTGGACCGATCGACCTTGATGGCGTCGAGGAACGCCGCGAACTCGCGGGTCTTGGGGGCGCTCATCTTCAGCGAGTCGACGATGCGGACCTCGTTGTCAACCAGTTTGGCCAGGAGCGCGTTGAGATTCGCCTTGCGGCGCATCTTCTTGGGCATGTCCTTGCGGTAGTCGTCGTGGTCGCGCTGCTTGTGGTGCGCGTGGCCGCCGCCGCGGAACTGCGGGACCTTCTTGTCACCGTGGCGGGCTCGCCCGGTGCCCTTCTGGTTATAGATTTTCTTGGTCGATCCCGAGACGGCGTGCCGGTTCTTCGTACGCGATGTGCCCACGCGCTGGTTGGCGTGGTACATCACATAAGCCTGCTTGATCAACGCGGGGTTGATCTCGCCGCCGAGTTTCGCGGCATCGATGGACAACTTGCCCACCTCGACGCCCTGCATGTTGATGACGGGGACATCCATCTGTCGCCTCTCGTCTGACGCCTCGTGATGGGCCGTGGCACACGCCGCGTCCCGTTCAATCCTTCGCCTATCCGGCTCTCCCGCCCGTTACTGATTGGGGGAGGCACGGAATCGACTCGGCTGTCCGGTCCGGCAGCGGGCGACAAGCCCATTGCCGGATCAACCTCTTGTTCTCGCCCGGCGGTTTCCCCGTGGACCCTTCGGGCCCGGCGGCCGCGATTCCTCGCAACCGACGGCGGTATTCTTCATCCCTCATCGCGGCTCCCGGCCGTGATCAAGGGTCACTTCTTCGCTGCATCCGCAATCTTCTTCGCTTTGGAACGGTTCACCCGGCTGGCGGGCCGCACCATCACGAACCCCTCGTTCGCGCCAGGGACAGGACCCTTGACGAGCACGAGGTTCTGGGCGGTATCCAGTTTGATCACATCCAGCGAGCGGATGGTCACACGCTCGGCACCCATGTGGCCGGGCATCTTCTTGCCCTTCTTCAGTTTGCCCGAGAAGCCGCGGTTCGTCGCGTAACTCGCGATCGAGCCGGGCGAACGATGCTTTCGCTCGGTGCCGTGGCTGGCGCACAGGCCCTTGAAGTTGTGACGCTTCATCGCGCCCTGGAAGCCCTTGCCCTTGCTCGTGGCGGTGACATCGACATAGCGGGAGCCCTCGAGGGCGGAGACGTTCAGTTCCTGCCCGAGGGTGTACTCCGCGGCCTTGTCGGCCGCGACCAGAAACTCACGGTGAAACTTCTTGGGTCCCGAGCCAGCCTTGGAGTCGTGACCGATCACGGCCATCGTCGAGCGGCGCGGCTTGGCATCGCCCCAGCCGACCTGCACGGCCGAATAGCCGTCCTTGTCCGCGGTGCGAACCTGCGTGACGATGCACGGGCCGACCTCCAGCACCGTCACGGGAAGGCTGACGCCCTCCTCGTTGAAGATTCGGGTCATGCCGAGTTTTTTGCCGAGCAGAAGCATGGAAACTCCGGGGAGCCAGTGCTTCGTGCCGCAAAGGGCAGAGGAAGCGGACGGTCAATCAACAACAAACCCCACGCCTATTGGTGTGGGGTTTCAGCAATCAGGCCTTGATCTTCACGAACACGCCCGCGGGGACGATCAGCCGATTGAGCGCATCGACCGTGCGGGGGTTGGGCTCGAGGATGTCGATGATCCGCTTGTGCGTGCGGATCTCGAACTGCTCTCGCGATTTCTTATCGATGAACGGGCTGCGCAGAACGGTGTACCGCTCCACTCGCGTCGGCAGAGGGATCGGGCCAGCAACCTTCGCGCTCGTGCGCTTGGCGTGCTCGACGATTTCCTTCGCCGAGGCGTCAAGCGCCAAGTGGTCGTAGGCTTCCATTCGAATTCGGATGCGACCGCCGCTCATCGTGTCTTTCCGCGATTGCTCAAGGGCCAACCGGTATATGGACGCACGCCCCGCGCAAAGTGGGGCGAGCCGGAAAGATACGGGCCTCGACGCGAATGTCAACGTGGGGGTGCGCGGGATACGAAGATTTTGCGTACATCCAGTATTTGCGCTTTCGTACAGTCCATACTTCAATGGAGGCAATCACCCTGCCCCGGTCTGCCCAAGCCAGTTGAATCGCATCCGCTCACCAGCCCGCACTTCGCCGCCCGATTGAGAAAACCATGACCCACTCCTCGATGGCATATTTGGCACTCGGCACGCATGTTCGGCTCATGGCAGGTATCATCGCGCTGCTGGCCTCACCAGTGCCCGGCCTCGCCCAGTCACAAGCGCTTCAGCAGTCGCCCCGCGGCCAAGTGGTCGAGCTGACGGAACAGCCGTTCTTCATGGACGGAATTGGCCTATCCGTCAAGTTTCCCCTCGGCAGCATCGCGCAAGCCACCAGAATCGGGGGACGACGAACGGTTCAGGTTGTACCCGAAACTTCGGAGTGGATCATCAACATCCAGACTCCTCAGATGTCAAACGCAGCGACCACCATCAAGGAGGCCGCGGACCAGACACTCGCGCTGACACAGGGTGCCTATGGGGTCACCGACCCGGACCAGAAACTTATCCTGGAAACCAAGGCAAAGGTGCTTGGGCGGACATCGAACCTGATTGTGACGGGCGGCGCGGTGTGCGAGCGGCTTTATGTCTCGGTGCCACGCCCCGACGGGACGAGTTTGGTCAAGGGCTACTCGATCTTCAAGCCGTCAGCGAACCAGTTCGTGGTGTTCGAGTTGATCACCGCGGAAGATAAGTTTGATGCCGTGCGGCCGCTCTACGAGGCGAGCGTTGCCACAGCCACGTTCCTCGATTCCGAAACCCTCAACACATCGCGCGGCTCGCTCGTCAAGTCGGGTGCGGCCTTCTTTGCCGGTCTTGGCCCCGATGAATTTGCCAAGGTTCTAACGGGCGAGAAGGAGATTGTGCATCGGCTTTATCAGCCCGCCCGCACCGGCAGCGGCGGCGATTCCACGGAACTCGGGTTCCGCACCATGCGCTTCTGGAAGGGGCCGCGATCCGAACTCGGCGGCTACTCCGGCCGGCGGAGCGGGCAGGAAGAGGGCCATCTGGCACGCATCCAGGCACGCCTGCTCAGGGGCGACAACGTGATCGATACGCAGGGCGTCTACTTCATGACGCTGGATCGCTCGGAGGAGGCGTGGATGCTCACGACCGTGGTCTGGGGGGCGAAGGGAGAGCGCCTCGCGATGGCGACTGAAACGGGCGCTCGAACCGGCACCGACCTCAACGTCTCGGTCAGCGACAGCGGCAAGACCGCCGAGGAGGTCCGGCCGTATGTTCCGGAGGAGGGGTACATCAGCCAGTTGGAACTGTTCATGCTGCACCGGCTGATGGTGTCGAGGAGCATGCAGGCCGAACTCGGCACTTACACCTACCAGAGCCAATCCAAGACGGTGTCCTTGCGGCGGGACCTGATGAGCCGGTCGAAAGGCTCTTCGGCTAAAGCCGCGTGGGATATCAAGACCTGGTACCGCGATGATGCCGCGCCCGTGACGTTCGTCTATGACGCGGATGGCGGCCTGGTCCGCAGCAGTCTTGAGGACGGGAGCATCTGGGAAGCGGCAGACCGGGAAGCGCTTCTGGCCTCCTGGCGACGCAAGGGCCTTCCCACCGGGGCGATCGGCACCAACCGTTGATTCGCGAGTCCGGGCAGGACCAAACGCACAAATCTGAAACTCACAGGCCACGACCGTGGTATCGTGGCATTCCGCCCGTTCGGACGGACAGGTTGCAATGCCCTGACTTCGGAGGCCTCATTCATGTCATCTCGTTTGCCTTCCGTTTTCCCCTTCTGCCCGTTGCACTCGCTCGCGGCAGGGGCCGCGTGCGTGACCCTGCTCACCGCCGCCGGCTGTCAGTCGGGCGCGGGAGGTTCAGGCTCCGGCGATGCGAGCGCGGTGCGCTCCACACGCTACGCCATCATCGACGGGGAGCGGGCCGATGTGCCCGCGATCCGGATGGGCGATGAGGCGACGATCGCCCGCATCATCGATGAGGGCGTGAATCGCAACCACGTCATGGCGCACCTCACGCACCTGTCGCAGCAGATCGGGGCTCGACTGACCGGCTCGAGCAACGCCGAGACGGCCAACCGCTGGGCGGCGGAGCAGTTCCGCAGTTGGGGCATGGCGAACGTGGAACTCGACCAGTGGGGCGAGATCGCGACGCGGTTTGATCGCGGGCCGTCAACAGGCGTGGTGATGCTTGCGCGTCCCAAGGCACCCGAGCGGGGCGATCGAGCCGGGGCCGAAGCCGCCGAGAAGCCCGCGGCCGTCGAGGGCGAGACTGCCCCTCAAAGCGAGCCTGAGATCGAGTACCGCAAGGTGCGCGACCTGGCGTTCACCACGCTCGCGTGGGTTGGTGGAACGGAGGGTCCGGTCCGCGGCCACGTCGTGCGGATGCCCGAAACCCCCGAGGAGTTCGACAGCGCCAAGGACCGCCTGAAGGGCGCGTGGGTCCTGCGCAAGGTGGTGCTCACGCCCGGACGCACGGACATGCGCGGCACGGGCTTCTCCATGAGCGACCGGGTGCTCGCGTTGCACGCCGAACGCAACGATATCCCGACGGACACCAACCTCGTCCGGCGCGAGGAGGACATCGAACGATTCGATGCCCTCCGGGAAGAACTCAGGCCGTATCTTGATGCCGGGATTCTCGGGTTTGTCTCATCCTCGCGCGACGACCGCGTCTGGACGACCAGCGTGCGGAAGTGGCGAGAAACGAAGGCCGACGACGCCCCACGCGAGCACGAGGTCAGCATCACGCTCCCCGACTATGACTATGTGAACTCGCGCCTGGCCGATGGCGACGACGTGTTCCTGGAGTTCGACCTCAACCACACGTTGACCCCCGGGCCCATCCCGGTGTACAACACCATCGCCGAGATCCCCGGCACCGACAAGGCTGATGAGGTCGTGATCGTCTCGGGCCACCTCGATTCCTGGAATGGCCCTGGCTCCCAAGGCGCGACGGACAACGGCACCGGCTCAGCCGTGACGCTGGAGGCCGCTCGCATCCTGATGGCGGCGGGCGCCAAGCCGCGCCGCACCATCCGCTTCATTCTTTGGACCGGCGAGGAGCAGGGCCTGCTCGGGTCGGCCGACTACGTCGATCGCAACGCCGCGATCCTGCCCAAGATTTCCGCGGTGTTCGTCGATGACGGCGGCACCAACTACGAGGGCGGACTGGGCTGCACCGACGAGATGGCCCCGATGCTCGCCGCGGCGACCGCGCCCGTCAACGGGCTCTTCTTCGATTCGGTCGATGGCAAGCCCCTGAACGTGAACATCCGGCCCGGCGGCGAGGACTTCCAGCAGAGCGGCGGCTCGGACCACGCCAGTTTCATCCGCAAGGGCGTGCCGGGGTTCTTCTGGGACGAGATCGGCCGGGCCGAGTACGGGCGCGGCTGGCACACGCAGTTCGACAAGATCGACCTGGCGATCCCCGAGTACCTGAAGCAGTCGGCCACCTGCGCGGCGATCACCGCGTACAACCTCGCGTGCGCGGACGAGATGCTGCCGCGATGGGAGATGAAGGAGCCGAGCGAGGGCGAGCGCCCGAACCGCCGGCGCGAGGGTGCTGATTCCGCGGGGGGCGCGGGACGCGGCGAGCCGTTGCGCCGCGCTGCGCCGCAGAACTGAAGCGTCAGAGCCGGAGCGCCCCCCGAACGACGGGTTGCGCCGAACGCGTGACACTTGCGGCCGCGTTCTCAAGCGTCAGAGCCTGGACCGCCCCCCCCGGAGCGATAGGTTGCGCCGAACGCATGACACTCTGCGCTCATGCCCGAGTGGCGACCACCGTTCCTTTGCTAACCGATGTGCCGCACTCCGGGCACTTCTCCATACCGCTCACCGGATAAGCACACTTCGCACACAGGCCGCGGCGGACGCGGTGCTGCCGCCGCCAGTGCCGCGCCGAGATGATCGGAAAGATGACCAGCGCGTACACGGCGGTGTTGCCCAGGAACCCCGGCCAGATCGGGGCGGTGGGGAGCACGCCGCGCTCGAGTTCCTGCCCGAAGTGTGTACACAGAACCGGTATGAATATCCCACGCTCAAATGTGGGTAATGACTTCGACCCGTGGGGTGCGCCGTATGCGGCGCGGAGCGCGGGCCACGGCCATCCGCTCACGACTTCTGTAAGGAACTCCCATGCATCGGGAGGCGGCACATCGCCGCGGGCTGCGCGGGCGGCATCGATGCGAGCGGGCCTCGACCAGGTGGGCACGCCGGGGCGAAGGCCGATCTGGACGCCGTGGCCCCGGGCCTGGGCATCAAGGAAAGCCACGTCCGTGACGAGCATGCTGCCGACTGATCGCACCGCGGGTCCATGCCAAATCCAAGCGCACCAAGCCGGCGGGTTGCGGGCGGAGACCAACGTCGCGCTGCATGTGAGCTTGATCGGCAGCAGCACGCACACCCACGCGACCACAATCGTGATCGCGGCACCGCCAAGGAGTGCAACCAACAGGCGCATCGCCATACGAGACGGTGTCAGAGTACCCAGCATCATGGTCAAACGCGCTCGCACGTTCTCGCCCGCACTCTCACCCAAACAAGTGATAGACTCCGCTCATGGCCGTTGAACGACTGGTCTCTCCGGTTGCCGAACCCCTCGCCGAGGAGCGGAACTGGTCGCTGCGCCCAAAGCGGATGTCCGAGTACATCGGCCAGACGGACCTGATCGAGCGTCTGGATATCGCGATCCGGGCGGTCAAGGCGCGGCAGGAGCCGATGGAGCATGTGCTCCTGCACGGCCCGCCGGGGCTTGGCAAGACCACTCTAGCGCACGTCATCGCCGAGGAGATGGGGAGCAAGGTCCACATCACCAGCGGCCCCGCGCTCACCCGCCCGACCGACCTGGTGGGAGCGCTCACGCGCGTTGCGCACGGTGACGTGGTGTTCATCGACGAGATCCACCGGCTGCCCATCGCCGTCGAGGAGTTCATCTATCCGGCGATGGAGGACTTCCGCATCGATGTGCGGATGGAGTCGGGCCTGAACGCGCAGACGGTGCAACTGAATGTCAAGCCGGTCCACCCCCATTACTTGCGACTTTCGGTGCCCTCGCCTCTTGAAACTGGCCGCCATCGGTCACATTCTGCGCATATGAGGAAGACGCCCGGCACCTTTGGGGTCCTGAAAGTTCAGCCCATTGCCGCCGCGCCGCGATCGTTGCCCCCACCTCCAGTTGGACTTTCGGAGAACCGACCATGCCAGAACCGAGCACAACCGACGCGGGCATCGCGACATTCAACGTGTCGGCACGACGCCTCCCCATTCTGGTCGCGCCTTGCGTGCTCACGCTGTTTGCCTTATCCGCGGCGGGCCAGTCAATTTCTGCCATCGGAGTCCTGCCGGGCTGGAATCGGTCGGAGCCGAACGCGTTGAGTGCGGACGGTTCGACGGTGGTTGGGCAGCTCATCAACGGCTCTGATCTCTCGCAGTCGCGGGCGTTCCGGTGGAGCCGGGCCGGGGGTACCGTGGATCTGGGGACTTTGGGATTCGGTTCGGTCGCCGGGGCGCGCGGAGTCAGCGAGGATGGCTTTGCAGTCTCGGGAAGTACCCAAGGCCCAGGTGGCCTGAACGTGACGTTCCGCTGGACACAACTCGACGGCATGGTTCTCGTTGACCCGTTGGGGAATGGAATGTGGTCGGGGAACGGAGGGATGAGCGCCAGCGGTCTTGAACTGGCGGGGACGAGCGTTGAGGGCGGATCCATCGCCGCCTATCGCTGGTCGACGTACCTGGGCGGTCAGAACTTGGGCAATCCGTTCGGGTCGGGAGCGTTCGGGAGCGCGATCAGCGCGAGCGGATTTGCCGTAGCGGGGAATGTCAATGCACCCTTTGAGCTTCCCCCGCCTGTCGGGCTCGTGAATGGGTCGCGAGCGTTCCGGTGGTCGGTGGTTGGGGGAATGCAGATTCTCTCGGCGGAGTGGTCGGAGGGCCGCGCGATCAGCGGCGATGGCTCGGTGGTGGTGGGGCATGCGACGTCACTGGACGGAACTCCGTACCGCGCGATCCGGTGGTCGGGCGGTGGGGCTCAGAACCTTGGGAACACGTTCCCGGACGGGCCGAGCGTGTTTGCAACGGCGGTCAGTGGGGACGGGCTCACAGTCGGCGGAAGCACCAGCGGGGCCTCGGGGCGAGGGTGGATCTGGAAGTCCGGACTGGGTATGGTGAACCTGAACGCCTATCTCCCGACCGTCGGCATCGATCTGACTGGGTGGGTCATCGGCGAGGTACGGGGCATCTCGATCGACGGAATGGTCCTGACGGGGCTCGCCGGATTCAACGGAACCAGCCGCGGATATGTGGTGGATCTGCGCAAGGACAGCGATGGCGACGGGCTGTATGACCACTGGGAAACTGAGGGCATTCCGTACTTCGATCAGGACGGCGTGGTGCAGCGCTACATTCTGCCCGGCGCGAATCCGCTCCGAAAGGACATCTTCGTCGAAGTGGACGCGATGGTGGGACGGCAGCCATCACCGGGCGCGATGTCGCGTGTGATCGAGGCGTTCGACCAGTCGCCCGTGCCCGCGGTGCCGGGTCTTGCCGGTGGCCTGCCCGGCATTGCACTGCACCTCGACGTTGATGACATCTCGATCCCCGCCCGCGACTACGGAGAGGACACCCGATGGGCCGACTTCCAGGCCGACAAACTGCTCTTCTCCGCGACCGCGGCGGAGCGTTCGCGCCCGGACCACACGGGCTTGCGTTCGGCGAAAGCGAAGGCCTACAGATACTGCATCTTCGCCAAGCGCATTCCAAACGGAGTGCTGGGGGTCGGGGAGATGGACTCCGATGCGCCGGCCAATGGCCCCCGCAAGGGCGGTAACGATCTGATGGTGGCGACGGGAGACTACGTGCCGCCCCTGGGCAGCATCGAAGACCTTCAGGCAGGCCTGTTCATGCACGAACTGGGCCACACACTAGGGCTGTATCACGGCGGCGCCGATCCTTTTCAGAACCTCAATCCCAATCACTACAGCGTCATGAACTACACGTGGGTCGGCACGCGGGAGTTTGCCGTCGCCGGAACCGCCGTGCTGCTCGACTACTCGCGACAGGCGATGCCGGCACTCAACGAGAACGCGCTCGACGAGACGATCGGCATACAGGGCATGACGCCGTCGCTCGTGCTCCCGATCTACGTGCGCGCGGTGAACACGCCGGGAACGTGCGGCTTCGTGCCCGACCCGGAAACGACCGGCGGACGATGTGATGTGAGCTTGAACTCGGTCTTCTGCATGAACTACGTGTACTTCTCCGGTCCCGTCGACTGGAACAACGATGGGATCATTTCTCCCGCCTCCCGACCGGTGTGCGCCGATTGCAACGGCGATTACTCAGAGAGCGTCTCGCTGGCATGCCCGAACGAGTGGGAACTCCTCGCGTACAACTTCCGCGACTCGCCGCACTACTCCAACGCCATCGCACCGCCAGATTCCTCGCCGTGCCCAACTGTTGAGATGGAGACGTTCCTGTCGTCTCTGCCGCCCCCCCCACCGCCCGTCGAGTGTCCCGTTGCGCCGCCCACAGCGCCCGTGCCCTCGCCCGCGATTTCCGCGTTGTGCGGATCCGCGGCGAGCTTCACGGTCGCGCCGGTGGGCACCGGACCGTTCACCGTGCAGTGGAGGTGGCTCGATCACTCGGAAGGCGCACCGACATGGGTGGACTTCGTCGAAGGCTGGTCACAGGACATCGTGCTCGTCGCAGGTGCTCAGGAGGCGACGCTCCAGATCCACTTCGCCGCGGCATCGTTTTTCGGTGCCGGCGCGGTGGAAGTGTCCTGCCGCATGACGGATGTGTGTGGGCAGTCCGCCGACAGCGGAAGCGGCACGCTGCTGATTGGCGGTACGACCCTTCTTGAGACGAGCGCGACCGATGTGGTCGCGTGCCAGGGAAGCACAGCGCAGTTCTCGGTCAGCGCGAGCAGCGCTGCGGCACCCGTGACCTATCGGTGGTTGCAGGGGGACTCCGAAGAGGGATTCGAGCTTGTGGACGGCACATTGACCCACGGCACGATCGTGAGCGGCGCTGAGTCTCCGACGCTGAGCCTCTCAAACATCGCCGTGGCAGACTTCCCGGAACTTCCAGAGACATTCGCGTGCATCGCTGACGATGGATGCTCGTCGGACAGCTCTCAGGAGTTCAGTTTTTCGGCGCGGGGAGTGCTGATCACGCGTCATCCTGAAAGCGTGGATCTTCCGTGCACCGGCACCCCGGAGGTGAGCTTTGTCGCGGAGGCCGTCGGAATCGCTCCGCTGACCTATCAATGGCTTCTGGGCGGGATGCCGCTGCAAAGCGGCGGGCGTGTGAATGGAGCGGACACCGCCGAGTTGACGATCACGGACCCGCAGAGCCAGGACTCAGGGGCGTACACATGCGTTGTCACGGCGGCTTGCGGGAGCGTTGAGACTGAGGCGGGGTGGCTCGAAGTGGGCTCACCGCGCCTCCTGGTAGACCCACCACACATCCCGCCCGCGTGCCTTCACAATCTTGTGTACTTCCAGGCTCCGGCGATCGGCACGCAGCCGATCACCTATCAGTGGATGCGTAACGGGATCGACCTCGTCAATGACGGACGGGTTAACGGAGCACAGAGCCAGGGCCTGCTGATCTTCGATGTCCGCGAGAGTGACCTGGCCGACTACAGCGTGCGCATCACCAACTCCTGCGGCACGTTGGTGAGTCAGAGCTCGGCCCTTGCGCTCTTCGCGCCGATCGTCATCGCGACTCAGCCGGCCAGCAGCATCGTGTGCCCCGCGGGTTCCGTCACACTCTCATTCGAACTCGCGCTCGAACAGGCCGGACTCTCGTTCAATTGGGAGATCGAAGATCCTCTCTACCCCAACTCCTGGCAGTTCGTATCCGATGGCCCCATCGTCTTCGATCAAGTCGTTTGCGCCGAAGCCTCCGGGAGCTCGACTCACCAACTCACTGTTTCTCTGGCCGCGGCAGGCTCATGCGTGTCTTCATTCCAGGCCCGCTGCACCATTTACCACCAGTGCGAGTTCGTCCAGAGCAATCCGGCGACGATCCGCATTTGCCGCGCCGACTTCGATTGCTCCGGTGCCGTCGCCGTGCCCGACATCTTCTCGTTCCTCGCCGCGTGGTTCGCTCAGGACTCCCGTGCCGACTTCAACTCAGACGGGCAGATACAAGTGCCCGACATCTTCGAATACCTTGCCGAGTGGTTCGCGGGTTGCGCCTGACGCTGAGAGCATGTGTGAGAAGCCGATTCACCCCGGCGCCAAGCGGTGGAGCATCAGATTGATCATGGCGATGCGGATCATCGCTTCGCTGCTGGGAATAGTCAACTCGTAGTCCTTGCTCAGGCGTCGGTACCTTCCCAGCCACCCGAAGGTGCGTTCCACGATCCAACGTTTGGGCAGCACGATGAACTTCGGAAGCTTGTCGGTGCGTTTGACGATCTCGAGAACCCATCCGCCGGTCATCGCCGTCCATCCGATCAGCTGGCCCGCGTACCCGCCGTCGGCCCAGATCTTCTCGAGCCGCGGGAACTTGACGTTGAGCAGTTTGAGTACCAGCATCGCACCCTCGCGGTCTTGAATGTTCGCCGCGTGCACCACCAGTTCCATGATCAGACCGAGCGTATCGACGACGATGTGCCGCTTGCGGCCGCTGATCTTCTTGCCCGCGTCGTACCCACAGACCCCCTTTTTTCCGTGGTCTTCACGGTGTGGCTGTCGATGATCGCCTCGCTTGGGCTCTTCTTCTTCCCGACTTTCGTGCGCACTTTGGCACGCAGCGCATCGTGGATTGTCTTCCACGTCCCGTCGTTGCGGAAACGCCTGAAATAGTACCACACCGTTCCCCAGGGCGGAAACTCATGCGGCAACGACCGCCATGTGCAGCCGTTGCGGCTCAGGTACAAGATGCCGTTGACGACCTCCCGCATGTCCACACTGCGCTCACGCCCGCCCGGATCGGCCGGTGGGATCAGCGGCTTGATCAGCTTCCATTGCGCATCAGTCAGATCGGTTGGATAGGAACTCCGTTCCATCCCCTATTCTTCGGCTGAATCGACCCTTCTCACACATGCTCTGAGTGGCAACTACGTTCTCTTGCAAACCGATGTGCCGCACTCCGGGCACTTCTCCATACCGCTTACCGGGTAGGCACACTTCGCACACAGGCCGCGGCGGACGCGGTGCTGCCGCCGCCAGTGCCGCGCCGAGATGATCGGAAAGATAACCATCGCGTACACGGCGGTGTTGCCCAGGAACCCCGGCCAGATCGGGGCGGTGGGGAGCACGCCGCGCTCGAGTTCCTGCCCGAAGCGTGTACACAGAACCGGTATGAATATCCCACGCTCAAATGTGGGTAATGACTTCGACCCGTGGGGTGCGCCGTATGCGGCGCGGAGCGCGGGCCACGGCCATCCGCTGGCCGTCTCAGTCATGAGTGACCAGGCGTCGGCTCGCGACGCACCTCCGCCCGAAGCCCAAGCCGCATCAACCCGGGCCGCACGCGACCAACGCGGGATTGACCTTCCACGTTGAACAACCACTCCCCCTAAGAGTTGGCGGCGAATCATGTTCGGATCGGTCATAAGTTCGCTGATAACCACATGCATAGCAGGAGCGTGCAACGACCAGACAAACCATGCTGGTGGATGTGCCGCCGAAAGAGCATGCGCACCCCGCCGAAAACGAGCCGGTGAGAGTGCGCATATCCATGCGACTCCGACAGTCATCGCAACACTGACAAGGATGGCGACGAATATGCGTCGTGCCATAGGTCACCCTAAAGCTTCTCGCCGCAGCCCACAGATTGTTACAAGCCGCGCACCGCCACCCGAACAACACCAACGATGAACACGGGCGATACGGAGAATCGCCGCGACAACTGCCCGACCTCCCGTCGCCGCAAGCCTCACCATCCGGGCACTGGCGGTGGCCATGCCCCGGGTGTACCGGGGTCTGTCGGTACAGTGCCAGGTCCTGGAGGCGCCGAATTATCAAAGCAAGTGGCAACCGCCGTGCATGGTGCTGGCGGAGTGCTCCCAGCAAGGGTTCCGGTATCGTCACAACATACCTCGTGCGTCTCTGTCCTGGTGCGCGTTACAACTCGAGTCGCCAACGTGCAATCAATGTACCGTTGCGTAAGCGTTTGCGACTGCGAGCAACTCCGGGTCGACGAGTAGCAGCAGTCTATCTGTACGCCACCTATGACTGGACGGGTGTGTGGAATGGGTGCCCCATAAGCGGTCCACGGCCCACAAGTCCATGGTCCCGGAGCCGTGCTGACCCAAGTCCGTGGCCAACATAAACCGGCGCAGTTCTGCGCAAGCGCCGCGTGCGCCACGGCTTCGCCGTTCGCGCCGGAGTTGGTCTCGGCTTCAACACCTGCCGCCAGCGCGTTGAGCACCACAATCGACCCGCACGGCGAGGCCGACGCGGTCTGCTCGAACTTCACATCCGCCACCGGATAGCCAAGCGTGACGAGCAATGCCACCAAGTTGTCCCGCTGCGGCGAGCCCTGCGCGATCTCAGCGAGCGGGTCGGTGTACAGGAACCCCGCGCCGTAGTTCGCCGGGGTCTGGCCGGACGCCGAACCCGAGCCCGAACCCCCCCAGGTGTACCAATCGGCGTCATAGGCCGCACCGATTGAAAGTTGCAACTTGACGGCCTCGATAACCTTCCACTCGGGCTCGCCCGTCCATGCCTTTGCACTCCAAGTCGCGCCAGCCCGGGTGTAGCAGATGGCCGTGATGTTGGACCCCGCCGCGATCGACGGATTAAGAATGCCGACGAAACTATGCACCGCCTGCTGGCCGGCATCTCCGGTCACGATCGGGGTGTATCGCCATCCCTCGATCACCACGGCGCAGCGGGCAGGGTGTGTTCCCGCGCTGGCGTTCACGCAGGCTATCGCCAACACCACAAACGCGAACATCGCTCGAAGTTGCAGTTGCATCGCCTTTGCCCCTTCAAGTTTCCCACCCCACGAACGAGACGGCAACATAGTACCCCCTCTCATAGTCAACCGCGCTCAGAATTTCTCGTCCGCACGCTCACCCAAACAAGCGATAGACTCCGCTCATGGCCGTTGAACGACTGGTCTCTCCGGTTGCCGAACCCCTCGCCGAGGAGCGGAACTGGTCGCTGCGCCCCAAGCGGATGTCCGAGTACATCGGCCAGACGGACCTGATCGAGCGTCTGGATATCGCGATCCGGGCGGTCAAGGCGCGGCAGGAACCGATGGAGCATGTGCTGCTGCACGGGCCGCCGGGGCTGGGCAAGACCACCCTCGCGCACGTCATCGCCGAGGAGATGGGGAGCAAGGTCCACATCACCAGCGGCCCCGCGCTCACCCGCCCGACCGATCTCGTGGGCGCGCTCACGCGCGTGGCGCACGGGGACGTCGTGTTCATCGATGAGATCCACCGGCTGCCCATCGCCGTCGAGGAGTTCATCTATCCGGCGATGGAGGACTTCCGCATCGATGTGCGGATGGAGTCGGGCTTGAACGCGCAGACGGTGCAACTGAGCGTCAAGCCCTTCACGCTCATCGGCGCGACGACGCGCGCGGGGCTGGTGTCCGCGCCGCTGCGGAGCCGCTTCGGCATTTCCCACAACTTGCGCTACTACACCAGCGCGGAGTTGCTCACGATCCTTACGCGGTCGTGCGAGTTGCTGGGGGTGAAAGCAGAACAGCAAAGCAGCAGAGCGGCAAAGCAGCAAATGGAGGCAGCAGGAACGGGTGCCCTCGCGATGATCGCCGCCCGCTCGCGCGGCACGCCGCGCATCGCCAACCGACTGCTGCGGCGCGTCCGCGACTTTGCGCAGGTCCGCGGCGACGGCACCCTGACGGAGCAGATGGTCACCGACTCACTCGCCCTCGAAGGCGTCGACACGCTCGGGCTGGATGAACTCGACCGGGCGTACCTGCGCGTGATCGCCAAGGTCTACGGCGGCGGGCCGGTGGGGCTTGAGGCCGTCGCCGCGACGCTCAACCAGGACTCGGGCACGCTCGAAGATGTCGTCGAGCCGTTCCTCCTGCAGATCGGCTTCCTGGCCCGCACCCGCCGAGGCCGGATGCTTACGCCAACGGGCGCTTCCCACATTGGCGTGCCCGGCGCCGGGCATTCGGCAACGGAAAGCGCGCTGTTCGAGAGTTAGGGGCGCTGCGCCTCGCCCGGGTCGGGGACAACATGAGGGGACCACGGCTGGGCATCCAGGCGCGTCACCGACAGGTCGCCCTCGTCGAACACAACCGTTTCATTCTCGCCGGGTGCAAAGCCGTCCCGCCGGTGATACAGGATGAGCCCACCTTCCGTGGGGGCGACGAGCGAAACGCCCGCGGTGGAGCGTGTAGGCGTTGGCCATCTGCCCGTCGCCAGATAGACCTGCGCGCTGCGCTGTGGCGCGAATCCGCCAACAAACAGCGGCGCATCCTGCGTGCCCAGCCAGGCAAACAGTGCCGCCCACTGAGGCGGATTTGGCCGGTGCATGGTCAGGGGCACGATTGAGAGCGCCAGCGCTGCCGCCGCCGCGACGGGCAAGGCCCACGCGGTGACCCTGCGCCAGACAGCGCGAATGCGCACAGGAGCGAGACGCGACAGAAAGACCGCGCTTGCGAGTGCCGCGAACGGATAGATAACGACCATGTAGCGCGGGCGCTTGTCGGGGAAGAGCGACAGCGCCAGGAGCCACCCGCCGCACCAGATCAGCGACAGCCACAGGGCCGCGCGCTGCCGGCGCGAACCCTCGGTTCGCGCCAGCGCGACGTACCCAAAGAGACTCGTCGCCAGCCACGGCCAGTAGTTCTTCAGGAGGTGCGCGAGGTAGTAGGCCGGACTGCCGCTCCCTTGGTTGACATCGGCGATCGGCGCGGCGGCAGCGCGCCCGATCACCTCTCGCCCGAAATACTGCGCGGTAAACTCGGCCCCGTGCAGGTCCCACATGGAAAGATGCCACGGCGCAGCGGCGGCGAAGGCGACCGCGAGCGACAGCCCGAGCCAGACGACCCATCGGCCCCGACCGGCAACGCACAGCCACGCGCCAAGCAGCGGGAGCGTGAGCAGCGGCACCACCGGCTTGACCATCAACGCCAGACCGATCCATGCTCCGGCAGCGGCGAAGGGCCCGAATCTGAATCTCACCCGCTCGGTGACGGTGCCACTCACCGCCCGTACCGCCGTCGCCACCGAGCACGCCGCGAGCACCAGGAACAGCGTCACCCACAGGTCCAGCGAGAACGCGCGGGCGTGCCGCACAAACTCCCAGGTC